>Ga0116193_1000725_pt1 | contig 29654 bp, 29 predicted proteins | sample AD_UKC115_MetaG_FD_89892 | JGI IMG/M metagenome (GOLD analysis project Ga0116193, IMG submission 89892) | Active sludge microbial communities of municipal wastewater-treating anaerobic digesters from Hong Kong - AD_UKC115_MetaG | ecosystem: Engineered > Bioreactor > Anaerobic > Digestate... | reverse complement strand
TAACAAAACCCGATTTTATCTAACTGAGATTTAAAGGTGGCAATATTTTTCCGGGTTGTTTCTGCAGGATGCTGGCCGGTTTCGAGGGCATATTGTTCGGCAGGAAGGCCGAAACTATCAAAATCCATTGGATGCAATACATTAAAACCTTTCAGCCGTTTATACCGACTGAAAATATCGCTGGCTATATATCCCAGAGGATGTCCCACATGAAGCCCTGCCCCACTGGGATAGGGGAACATATCCAGGACGTAATATTTAGGTTTGTCGCTATTATTATTTATCCGGTAAATATTTTCCTTTTTCCATTTCTCTTTCCAGTGTTCTTCTATCCGGCCAAATGAATACTCCATCTTTAAATTTATTTTTAGTACAAACGCCGGTTAAATTTTTTGCGCTTGTATTGGTTTGATTGATTTAACAAATAAATAAATAGGTTATCTGCACATTAAAATATATTTGGCAGGCAATCGTTAGCGGTTGTCAAAATTAAAACAAACTCGCAAAACCGTTATTTTTGCCGCACTTCTACCCAATAAATGTAAGATATGAGTCAAGTTGGAAAAGTTTCCGGAAAAAGAGGTAAACCAGGTTATACGGGGGCCATTATAGGTGTAGCCCTGGTTCTATTCCTTTTTGGTATTGTGGGATGGTTCTTTTTAAACCTTCGCAAAACAGGCGATTATTTCAAAGAAAATATCCAGGTGCATGCCTGGTTAAACCGGGACGCATCAAAAAAGCAGATAGACAGTTTACATAAATATATATCTGCTATTCCCTATGCTAACCGCGTGGAATATGTTGACAAAGCAAAGGCTATTGCCCGCTGGAATGCCGACAACGATACCACATGGAAACAGTTCCTAAACAATAACCCCCTACCCGAAAGCATCGATTTTTATGTGAAGGCGAATTATGTGGAAAAGGATAGCCTGAACAGGCTGGCAACATCCCTTCAGGAAAATTTCCCCGGTCTGATATCAGAATTTCAGTTCCCGAGTGAAACTGTGGCTAAGGTGAGTAGCTATGTGAAAACGGGTGCCTTAATATTTTTAATTGCAGCCATCCTGCTTACCATATTAGTGGTATTTTCCATCGACAATACCATCCGGCTGGCTATGTACAGCAACCGGTTCCTGATAAAGACCATGCAAATGGTAGGTGCCACCCGGTGGTTTATTGCCAAACCCATGGACCAACGGGCCATTATAAATGGATTTATAGCCTCCCTCATCGCTATTCTTGCCATATATGGTATGATTACCCTGATTGAAGGATTCCTCCCCGATTTCAAAATGCTTCGGGATATCCCGGGCATGATGATTTTGTTCGGGATAATTATTGTACTCGGCGTACTGATTACCTTGGCCAGTACCCACATGGCAGTGATTAAATACCTGAAGATGAAACTGGATGACCTGTATTGATTCAGGTTGTGTATATTGCATGCTAAATTTTGAATATGCAGGAAAAGAAAGCCCATCAGCCCGTTCAAAAAACGAATCTTTTTGGCAAAGAAAATTATATCCTTATGCTGGTTGGCTTGGTGGTGCTTGCCCTGGGTTTCATCCTAATGGCGGGCGGCAAAAGTGCCAACCCCAAAGTTTTTGATCCAAAGGAAGTGTACAGCACCACCCGTATTACGATCGCTCCAATTTTAATTATTGCAGGCTTTTTAATTGAGATTGTGGCCATCATGAAAAAACCAAAATAAACAACCAACGATAATTACTTCAAACGCTGTTAATGCAGCGTTTTTTAATTTAAAATGAATCTGTTTCAATCTGTCGTAATAAGTATTGTAGAAGGGCTGACCGAATTCCTCCCCATTTCTTCCACCGGCCACATGATTATTGCCGGAAAATTTCTGGGAGTACAGGATTCAGAATTCAGCAAGATGTTTACTGTTGCCATACAATTGGGAGCTATCCTTGCTGTAGTGGTATTGTACTGGAAAAAATTCTTCGATTTCAGTAACCTGAAATTTTATTTAAAACTCCTGGCAGGAGTAATTCCTGCCATTATCCTCGGACTTATTTTTGGTAAGGAAATAGACCGCTTGTTGGAAAGCAGTACCACGGTGGCCATTACCCTTTTGGTTGGCGGGGCCTTCCTTGTTTTTATAGATAAGGCCTTTACAAACCCAAAGATTGAATCGGAAAAGCAGATCAGTTTTATACAATCCTTTATCATTGGGATTTGGCAATGCCTGGCCATGGTACCCGGTGTTAGCCGGAGTGCGGCTTCGATCATTGGTGGTATGCAGCAAAAACTTACCCGCCATGCAGCAGCCGAATTTTCATTCTTTTTGGCAGTGCCTACCATGGCTGCCGCCACCGGTTATAAACTATTTAAACACTACAAAGAAACCGGTGGGTTTACCGGGCAGGAAGTGAAATTACTGGCCGTGGGAAATCTGGTTGCTTTTGTAGTTGCTATGATTGCTATCAAATTTTTTATCAGTTTCCTGCAAAAGCACGGTTTTAAAATTTGGGGTTACTACCGTATTGCTGTTGGTATTATTCTATTGGTATTGATTTGGAAGGGTTATATTGCATAGACGCAAACTAACGCTTCACATGCAAACTGCCTCCCGAAAAGTAGTAAACGGATGGGCCATGTACGACTGGGCCAATTCAGTTTATAACCTGGTTATTACCACCACTTTTTTTCCTGCTTATTTTGCAGCAGTTACCGGGACCCAAAATCAGGCATTTAAAGACGGGGTTCCTCTTTTTGGCCGCAAGTATGTAAATACAGAACTTAAAGATTATACCCTGGCCATTGCATTCTTAATTATTGCCCTCCTTTCGCCCATCCTTTCCTCCATTGCAGATTACAAAGGCAATAAAAAGAATTTCATGAAATTCTTTTGTTACCTCGGCGCCGCCAGTTGCTCGCTTATGTTCTTTTTTGATGAGAACCACGTTACCTGGGGGCTTTTTTGTTTTATGATGGCGGGGATTGGGTTTTACGGCAGCCAGGTTTTTTACAATTCTTATCTACCGGAAATTGCAGCAGAAAAGGATATGGACAGGGTGAGTGCCCGCGGTTATTCTTTCGGATATATTGGAAGTGTAATTATGCAGATGATAGGATTTGCCCTGGTGCTTGCTATGCCTAATTCGGAACTCCCATTAAAAATTACATTCCTATTAGTGGGCCTTTGGTGGGTCGGCTTTGCGCAAATTACATTTAAGGTACTTCCGATTTCATCAAAATCGGATCGCAAGAAGAGAAGGAATGTACTATCCAACGGGTTTATCGAATTGAAAAAAGTTTGGGACCAGCTCATCCACCTTCCGGTATTAAAAAGATTTCTTGCTGCTTTTTTCCTTTATAGTATGGGGGTACAGACCGTGATGCTGGTAGCCATCGATTTTGGTATCAAAACACTGCATCTGGAAGATTCCAAACTAATCATTATGGCGGTGATTATCCAGCTTGTTGCCATTGGGGGTGCCATTGGAATCAGCCGGCTTTCCGAAAGAATCGGGAATATTTCAGTACTCATTATCACGGTAATGATGTGGATTGGAGTATGCATCGCCGGTTACTTTCTTAAAACCGAAACCGATTTTTATATTGTGGGTGCTTTTATAGGTTTGATCATGGGGGGGATCCAATCGCTTAGCCGTTCTACCTACTCCAAGCTAATGCCAGAAACCAAAGACACCGCTTCCTTTTTCAGTTTTTACGACGTAACCGAAAAGATAGCTATCGTAATCGGGTTGTTCAGTTTTGGTTTTATTGAAGGCTTTACCGGAAACATGAGGAATTCCGTACTTGCATTAATCGTTTTCTTTGCACTTGGATTAATATTCTTACTTTTTACCAGATCTGCATATAAAAAACAACAAATACCATGAACCTTTACAGCATAGATACCGGCTATTTCAAATTAGACGGGGGTGCTATGTTTGGTGTAGTACCCAAAACCATCTGGAATAAAATAAATCCTGCTGATGAGAATAATATGTGCAACTGGGCCATGCGTTGTCTGCTTATTGAGGAAGGGAACCGGTTAATTTTAATTGATACGGGTATCGGCAATAAACAGGATGAAAAATTCTTTGGTCATTATTACCTAAATGGATCCGGGACCCTGGAGTCGTCGTTAAAAAAGAATGGATTTTCGAAAGATGAAATTACCGATGTAATTCTCACGCACCTTCACTTTGATCATTGCGGAGGCGCTATAGAAAGGGAAGGCGAAAACCTGGTGCCGGCATTCAAAAATGCGACTTACTGGAGCAATGCCAGGCACTGGAAATGGGCCACAGAACCCAATGCCCGGGAAAAGGCATCCTTTTTAAAGGAAAACATTTTACCCATCAAAGAAAGTGGCAGGTTGAAATTTGTAGAGCAATCACCCAACGAATTCCCCTCTTTCATCAGCATACGGGAAGTTTTTGGCCATACCGATGCCATGATGCTGCCACAATTCAATTATAAAGGAAAATCCATCCTGTACATGGCCGATTTGCTTCCGTCTGCCGGGCATATTCCATTACCCTACGTGATGGCCTATGATATGTTTCCCCTCACGACTTTAAATGAAAAAAAATCCTTTTTAGGAGAAGCAGCAGAAAATGAGACCATCCTGTTTTTTGAACACGACCCATTAATTGAATGTGCCACAGTTCAAAATACAGAGAAAGGAGTTCGCTTAAAAGACCAGTTCAGGTTAAGCGATATCAGGTAACCCTTACCGTAAGCCCTTAAAAGAACTGAGCGGGTAGCGGAGATTTCGGTATGACATCATATCCACCTTGATGCTTCCAACGGCAATAGGGCTTTCCACCCTCAAAATAATATGGTTGGGATCATCACTGATCCAAACGTTCATTTTTTCTCCCCCTTCAAAAATAGTACCCTTAATAAGGAGTGGCTTAATTTTAATGGCTCTGAATTTACCATACCGGGTCTTAACCGACTCCTTTCCAATATACCGGATATACAGATGGTATATTTCATCATCCAGGAACATATCGAATGGGATTTTATCGCCGGGTTTATACTTCGAAAAATCAATATTGCGGGCGTAGTACACCGAACTGACCACATCCTGCATGCAATCCGTAATATTAAAAACCCCGTTGGTACTTACAGCCGTATTGGCGCTTTGATTAAAACTAACATTATTATAAATTTTATGGCCGCCTTCATCAACATTTCGAATAAATTTCATGGGCAGGAGCGTGCTGGTATCCACGTAACTTTCATACTTATCCCGTACCTTAAAAAAATTATCAAAAAAAGAAAAAGTTTTTCCTTCACCAACATGGTGGTAAACCGGTTTACCATTATATCGTTCGATGGTGGTAGTAAAAGTTGCTTCACCGGCGCCAATATAGGCTCCCATCGCATTATAAAACACTTTAAAAGTTACCATTTCGCCATCCTTAAATGCGGTATTCTTTATGCCACAAAAATCTCCCTTATCGGTGGTAAAACTTAGCGAACAAACAATAACCAAAAGAAAAAAAGGAGCGGTAAGGGTGTTTTTTTTCATTTTTCTTTCATGATTTTTATTCCCAATAATAATACGCTTCCAATAATGGCCGGCGCCACCAGGTTTATTAACCAGATACCCAGTGCCGCTGCCTGTATGCCAATGCTATTACTGCTGAAAACTCCGAGGAGCAACACACTAACCCCTGCCCGTACGGGCAACTCAGTAAACCCAATGGATGGAGCAAGTACCATCAGCATATAAAATACTGCAAGCAGCAGAAGCATAATTGGATAACTGATCCTCACATCCATAACCTGCAACAAGAGTACGTATTGCAATATAAATACCAGGTAACGGCTAAAGGATAATGAAAATATTCTTAACAATTGTTTACCGTTGAAAAAATCGAGAACACGTATGTGCCGTACCATTCGGCGGAGGAACGGCACCCGGCCGATAAGCACAATCAGGAAATGGACCCTGAAAAAAAGCAACATGATTACAATTAGACCTGCACCGGCCAGAAAAATTAATTTGCCATTAAAAATCCAGGATATGGATGAAGCCTCCAGTTTGTGTGCGGCGGGGCTAAAGATTAAGACGGCCAGTGCAATGGTTCCCGTAAGCATGGTTACCGCCAGTTGGCTCATGCTTCCCAGGATGGTTAGTGAAATAGCCCTTATTCGGAATGCTTCATCCACATATAATATCCGGCCTCCGTATTCACCAATCCGGTTGGGTGTAAGCATGGTAATACTGCACCCTGCAAACACGGCTTTAAGGGAGTACAATAAAGAAAACTTCTGAAGTGGGCGTAAGAGCAATTGCCATTTACGCGCTTCAATTCCCCAGTTCACAAACATCAATATTACCACCAGCCAAAATGCAGGCTGCAACCAGCTGTCTTTAATATGTGCCCACCGAATTGCCAAATCGGGCTGCCGAATGATTTGCCGGTAAAGGCTCCAGGTAAGCACCACAAACAGCAAGGGGCCAATCAGGTAATTGATGATTAATTTGATACTTTTGTTCAAGCAACAGAATATCGGTAAAAATAAGCCCACTCTTGCAAACCGCATCCAAAATCATCCTCGGAATTGATCCCGGAACCATCCTTATGGGGTATGGCCTGCTCTCTATTGAAGGAAAGAAAATGGAAATGCTTGATATGAATGCCTGTCGTTTTTCCAACAAACTAAATGGGTATCAAAAACTGGAGCAGATCCATGAAATTATACATAATCTCATCAACCGGTATAAGCCCAATTATTTTGCCATTGAGGCGCCTTTTTTTGGAAAAAATGTACAGAGTATGCTAAAACTGGGCAGGGCCCAGGGGGTAGCCATTGCAGCAGCCATCCAGGCCGGGCTCCCGGTTGCCGAATACTCTCCTAAAAAAATAAAACAATCCATTACCGGCAATGGCAATGCCGACAAATTACAGGTGATGCACATGCTTCAGCAGCTATTAAAATTTGGCGACAAACCGGCATATCTTGACGCCTCTGATGCGCTTGCCGTTGCATTATGCCACCATTTTCAGCAAGACATCCCGCAGGGGCTCGTCTCCGCAAATAAATCATCGGATTGGAAAAAATTTCTCCTCGATAACCCATCCAGGATAAGGCAGTAAACCACAGCTTTACGGCGGCTGCTTCCATACCTAAGTTATTCCTATACGCCCTGGGAAAAACACAACAAATTCGGGAGAAAAATCTCCCCTCATCAAAAAAATGTTCCTCTAATTTCAAGACCGGGAAAATATTGAATTTGCGATCTGTTCCAACAATCAGAAAGGAAACAAAATGACCATCAAAAAAAATTCAACTGGGAATTAAAGATGAGCAAGGATTGCCTGGCGCACCACTTCCATTTCTTCTTTACCCGGCGATAATTTCTTTCGGGTAAAGTTCAGGTCGTCCATGGTATTTAATGGTACAAGGTGCATGTGCACATGGGGTACTTCCAAACCGATAACGCTGATGCCGCATCGTTTACAATTGAAGGTCTTTTCTATTGCTTTGGCAATAGGTTTTGCAAAGACCAGCATCCGGGAAAGGTATTCATCATTTAAATCGAATATCTTATCCACTTCAGTTTTTGGAACCACAAGCACATGCCCTTTTACCAATGGATTGATATCAAGAAAGGCAAAGAAATAATCGTCCTCTGCAATTTTATAGCTGGGAATTTCACCCCTGATAATTTTGGTGAAAAGGGTCATAATTAAATTTCGATCTTATCGATGCTGAATTTAATTTTCCCAACGGGGACTGAAACTTCTACCACATCTCCGATTTCTTTCCCAAGGATTCCGCTCCCGATTGGGGAGGCAACAGAAATCTTCCCTGATTTTAGATCAGCCTCCTGTTCAGAAACCAGTTTATAAGTAACAGTTTTCCTCGTGGCCTGGTTGGTAAGAGTAACCCGGGTAAGCACACTAACCCGGCTGGTGTCGATGTTGCTTTCATCGAGTATCCGGGTGGTAGCTAAAACTCCTTCCATATATTTAATTCTGGCCTCAAGAAGGCCCTGCGCTTCTTTGGCTGCATCATATTCAGCATTCTCTTTCAAATCTCCCTTTTCCCTGGCCTCGGCAATCGCCTTACTTGCAGCATACCTGTCCACGGTTTTCAATTGTTGCAAATCTTGTTGCATCTTATTGAAAGTTTCCTGATTTACATAGCTTGTTTCAATCATAATACGAGGTTTTAGATCATTATAATAGATATGAAAAAAAATACAACGCCCCAGATCACTCTAAAGCGTTGCATTTATACAAATATAGTAAAATTCAGCGGATTTTACAAGAAACCCTGTGCTTCTAATTTCATTATCAGGGTTTCACTCATTCTTAAAAAAGATTCATGCGAATACCCTGCAATATGGGGGGTTAATACCACGGATGGATGTGTGGCAAGGAATGCCATTTGTTCCTGATCTTCAATGGATTGAGAGGATAATTTTTCATTTTCCAATACATCCAGGCAGGCGCCCCGGATGAGTCCCCCATTCAACGCGTTAATTAAGGCTTCCGTGTGCACTATTCCTCCTCTGGAGGTATTCAGGATAAAAGGTTTTTGTCCTAAGGAATTGAAAAAATCCATATTGGCCATATACTGGGTCTCGCCATTCAGAGGGAGGTGAAAACTAACCACATCTGCATAACGGCATACCTGTTCAAAACTGGCCTCTTTAATAAATTCGCCACCAAAACCATGTACATATTTATCGTAAGCCAGGATGGTTACCCCAAAGGAAGAAAGTAGCTTAGCAAAGGCGCTTCCGGTATTCCCATATCCAATGATTCCAATCGTCTTTCCTGAAATTTCGGTTCCCCGGTTTGCATCGCGTACCCATTCCCGTTGCTGTACTTCCCGGTTCGCTTTTAAAATATGATTGGAAAGGCAAAGCAACATGCCCAGGGCGTGTTCGGCCACCGCATTCCGGTTCCCTTCCGGGGTGCTGATGCAGGCTATATTCCTTTCGTTGGCATAGTGTGTATCAATTAATTCGAGTCCGCTCCCTAACCTTCCAATCCATTTTAATTTGGCCGCTTTATCAATTAATTCCCGATCTATCCGCAACCGGGTAGTTACAACCAGTCCGGTAAGATCAGGCATTAGCTGGCTCATTTCCTCATAACTGATAGACGGAGAATAGATATACTCAATATCCCGTTGCGCGAATTGTTGCAAAAGGTAAGGATGGGTATTGGCAGTTACAAGAATCATATAAGTTGGGCTATCACACTTATTTCCACATTTACATTCTTGGGGAGGCCCTTAACGGCTACAGTTTCTCTTGCCGGGAAATTTCCAGAAAAATAACTATTATAAATTTCATTTACCTGTGCAAATAATCCCATATCACTTAAAAAGATGGTTGTTTTTACAATGTTATCGAAAGAAGCCCCTGCCGACTCGAGAACAGCAGAAAGGTTATCCATTACCTGCCGGGTTTCTGTTTCCAGATTATCCATATTCATGGCGCCGGTAGCAGGATTTATAGCAATTTGCCCCGAAACAAAAAGGAGGCCATTTGCCGCCACCGCCTGGCTGTAAGGGCCAATGGGCTGCGGTGCTTTAGCCGTATGTACTATTTTCTTTTTCATGAATGAAATTTGGTTTCAAAAGTATGCAATTTCACAACATGCTATTTTTGCCAAAAATTGAACCATGCGAATTGCCATTTGGGCGGATGATGAATCCTGGATTTTGTTGGGGCTTTCGGAAAATGAAAACCGTATACGGGTAAAAAATAATTTGGTTTTTCCCGACAATAATATCAACGGATTTATTCAGTTGGTACCCTTTATGGAAGACCAGTATATTCCGGATGCAGGCAACAAACCTTATTTTATTAATGACGTTGGTCTATTATCTGCCAAATTAAATCACCCTTCCATCATTCCTTTTAACGGATGGAAAGGTTTTATTGAAAAAGAATATTGGGAAATGGCAGGTAAGCTATCCGACGGTGCCATGGAGGTGCTCTCCCTAATTCACAGAAAAGCATTGGTAGTTCCCCAAACTCCTGGAATGGTTTCTCCAAAAGTAATTTCGATGATAATAAACGAAGCCTGGTTTGCATTGGATGAAAAGGTTAGCAGTAAAGAGGAAATTGATACCGCCATGAAACTGGGTACCAACTATCCCTTAGGTCCCTTTGAGTGGGCAGACCAAATTGGCATAAAAAATATCTATTATCTTCTGAAAGAGTTGGAAAAAACGGATCCGTTATATACCCCGGCTCCTTTATTAATAAAAGCGGCCTTAAGCTGATGGCAAAAATTTTAAATATTGACAGTTCCACAAAACTGGCTTCCGTTTCATTGGCGGAAGATGGTAACATTTTGCTTTCAAAATTTAACGGAAATCAGAAAGACCATTCGGCCTTCCTGCATCCGGCTATTAAAGATGTGATGGCAGAACTTGGAGTAAGGTTTGACCAGCTTGCTGCCATTTCAGTGACCGGAGGACCCGGTTCATATACCGGATTGCGCGTGGGGCTATCTACTGCTAAAGGGTTGTGTTACGCCAAAAATTTACCTCTGATTTTAGTAGGCACACTTCCCTGTATTGCACATGCGGCTGCCTTATTGGAAAAAGATGAGGAAGCCTGGTATACAGCCATGGTGGATGCCCGGAGAATGGAAGTATTCACCGCCACCTATAATTATCAGCTAGAAGAAATACTGGCCCCTTCTGCCCAGATTCTCGGGGCAGACAGTTTTACTAACTTCCCGAATAAGAAAATAATTTTCGCAGGTGATGGTTCTGCCAAATTTCAAAAAACAACCACCATTCATGGATCAAAATTTTATCCGGAAATTGATGTGACTCAATCGCTTGCCCAACTTTCATTTCAATATTGCACACAAAAAAAATTCAGCAGCATTGCTTATTCAGAACCCTTTTATTTAAAGGAATTTCAAGGGAGGTAAAACAATTTCCATCCCCTAATTGTTGCACAATTTTTACATTTTTTTATTTAACATATCGATACCCTGAAAGGCTTATTCTTATTTGTATCTTTGCAGTACATTATTATTTAAGTATTTTAAATTTCTTTCCTATGATGGTAACAAACCAAGAAAATATACAGGCGCCCGCCTCCACCAACGAAACGCCTGATACCTTAAAGATTAATTTTCATAACCTGAAAAAAGCGGCAATGGTATTGCGGGCGCTGAACCATAAACTCAGGCAACAAATATTAAGCTTAATTGAAACAGAAAACAAAATAACCGTTACCGAAATTTATGTCCGGATGCGGCTGGAACAATCTGTAGCCTCCCAGCACCTGGCCATTTTGCGAAGGGCTGGTATTGTTACTACACAGCGAGATGGTAAATTCATTTATTATACGGTAAACCACAAACGGATTGAAGAAATAAACCAGTTTGTTCAGAACCTGGTCTCCTGATAGTAACTTTAAATCTTTCGAATACGGTTGATGAAATTCAACCGTTTTTTTTACATAAACATCTTGCGCAAAGTATAATTACATTAACTATAAATTTGATTCTATGGAAAAAATAAATACCCCGATGCTGACTGTAGATCAGTTTAAAAATGCAATGGATAATAATGCGGTTGTAATTGATACCCGCAATGCATCAGACTTTATTCAGGGGTTTATACCTGGAGCCATTTTTTTGGGAACAGAAGGAAAATACCTAAACCTGGTTGAACCTATGTTTACCCCCGAACAATCATTCCTCTTTGTTTCTACACCCTCCACAGAAAAGGAAATAGCCATTCTCATGCATAAAACCGGCTTTCCAAATATTACAGGGTTTCTTAACGGAGGCTTTGAAGCCTGGCTTAAGTCTGGCGAACCGATTGACCTGATAATTGACGTGGAAGCAGATGAACTGATTATGGATATTCCCTATGACGAAAATTTAATGGTATTGGATGTACGGAAGGAAATGGAATTTGCCGATGGGCATCTGGCCAATGCATGCAACATTCCATTAGACCAGCTAACTGACCCTGGAAAGATTGCCCAGTTGGATGAAGGGGCAAACATCTACCTGCATTGTGCGGGAGGCAACCGAAGCATCATTGCCGCCTCTCTATTAAAACGGCATGGGTTAAATAATATTCGAAATGTGGCTGGCGGGTGGAAAAAAATCAGAGAAGAGAAAAAAGCAGAGATTGTAAAGGAAGGGAAGATGTTGAATTGATTTTTCTTGTGGAAAGGGTTGACTTTTTCTAATAACCTTCCTGGTATAGCATTGATATTAGCCACGAATGCACGAATATTGGATTTAGTAAGATCTTCCAAAAATTCTTATGCATTTTGCTGCCCCCTCCCCGGGGGCAAAAATACGGATGAAAAAAAATCAACCCGAATTATTTACTTTGAAATATTTAGTGTAGCAGAAATTTATTTAGCCACGAATGCACGAATGAAAAAACAATAGCCACGAATGCACGAATAAATGCCCCGCTGTTGGTAGTTTGAAATTACGGGTTTGCTGAAATTTTATTTTTACGCCGCCGCATGGTCTTCGGATTTTCGGCGAAAGGATTCTAGATTAAATTTATTTAGCCACGAATGCATGAATAGGTTTCTTACTTCGCTGTATGTATTTCCCAAACTATGAACCTTTCAGATATAGCATTTAAATTAGCCACGAATGCACGAATGAAAAAACAATAGCCACGAATGCACGAATAGATTTCTTACTTCGCTGTATGTATTTCCCAAACTATGAACCTTTCAGATATAGCATTTAAATTAGCCACGAATGCACGAATAGATTTCTTACTTCGCTGTACGAGTTTCCAAATTATGAACCTTTCAGATATAGCATTTAAATTAGCCACGAATGCATGAATAGGTTTCTTACTTCGCTGTATGTATTTCCCAAACTATGAACCTTTCAGATATAGCATTTAAATTAGCCACGAATGCACGAATGAAATTCTTGCTGAACTTGGTTAGTAGTAACCACGATGCTCAATTATTCTTCAGGCATTTATCGAAACGATGATTCATCGGGTGCCGGTACCCGGTCCATCCAGCTATCTTTCCAGCTACTGTCGTATTTTCGCTTCCAACGCCGGTGGCTCCATAAATAATTTGAAGGTTGCCGTTGGATCGCCTCTTCCAGCATATCCCGGTAAGCCAGCATTACATGGAACTTTTCATTTTGGCTCGCATCTTCCGTAATCAAATGAGGCACAAATTTGTAATGCCCCCATCTAAGTTTTACAAACTCCACAAAGAAAACGGCAGCTTTGGCCTGAACGGCCCGCTTTTCGGGGCCTACATAAAAGGGAGTTGGCTCGCCAAAGAAATTCATCCAATGAACCGCTTTCCCACCTGCCGGCGACTGGTCGGCAATTAATCCCACGGCGTGTTGTTGTTTGGATATCCGGATAATAGCGGTCGAAAATTTTGTGATATCAACTAATATAACCCCGGTGCGGCTCCGCATCTTGTAAAATAGGCGGTCTACAGAATTATTCATTATGCGGGAATACATCCCCACCAAAGGAATTTTAATTCCCCTTGCAAGAGCCCAGGGCCCCCACTCCCAGTTCATCTGGTGCCCGCTCAGAAAAACAATATTCTTTCCTTCCCCAATTTTTTTATTTACTTCCTCCAATTCAAAAACGGCCCTTTTATCAAATCCTTTTTCGCTGATGCTGAGCATTTTGAAAGTCTCCAAAAAAGTCTGGATGAGGTTGCGGTAAAAATGTTTAGCAATTTTCGCTCTTTCTTTCCTGTTTTTTTCTGGAAAGGCCCGCTCCAGGTTGGCCATTACTATTTTGATACGGTACCGGAATACACGATAAATAATAAAGAAAAAGAATTCCCCAATTCCATACAAGATGAAAAAGGGAAGAAGCGAAAACAAATAGAGTATGGCATAAAGTATCCTGTACATGTACGGCTTACAGTATGGTGTTTTGAAGAATGGCGGAACGTTGCGGATAATCGGTATTATAATGGAGGCCCCGGCTTTCTTTTCTCAATTCGGCACTCTTAACGATCAAATAGGCAATTGTAATCATATTCCGAAGTTCACATAATTGTGGGGATACCTGGGTTCTTTCGTAGAGTGTTTCTGTTTCTTCGTGCAACAGATCGAGCCGGCGGTTTGCCCTTTGCAAACGCTGGTTATTTCTTACGATCCCCAGGTAATCGCTCATTAACAATTTCAACTCCTTCAAACTTTGGGTAATCAAAATCATTTCGGAGGGTTTGTTTGTCCCTTCCTCATTCCAGTTAGGGATGCCTGTTTTAAACTGCAACGCATTAATTTTTTGAACCGCATTTGTAAAAGCCCGGTGCGAAAATACCATTGCCTCAAGCAAGGAATTGCTGGCTAAGCGATTAGCACCATGTAATCCGGTGCAGGCACACTCACCCGATGCATACAAATTTTTAATAGATGTTCTTCCCCATTCGTCGGTTTTAATACCACCGCAACTATAATGGGCTGCGGGTGCCACAGGAATAAAGTCTTTTAAAGGGTCAATCCCGAGGCTTTTGCATTTTTCAAAAATATTGGGAAAATGTTCCAGGAATTTATCCCGATCCATAGCGGTACAATCGAGGAAAACATATTCTGTTCCTGCAATTTTCATTTCATTATCAATCGCCCTGGCCACCACATCGCGGGGGGCAAGTTCCAGCCTCTCATCATACTTCCTCATAAATGCCTCTCCATCCTGGTTTCGAAGGATAGCTCCATCTCCCCTAACCGCTTCCGTTATTAAAAAGCATTGACCCCTTATTCCCGGTTCATATAAAGCCGTGGGATGAAACTGGATAAATTCCATGTTCTCTATCCGCCCTTTTGCCCGATACACCATTGCCACGCCGTCTCCGGTAGCAATTACCGGGTTTGTAGTGCTGCGGTAAACCTGTCCGTTACCTCCGGTAGCCAGCATGACCAGTTTGGCACAAACCTTTTCAATCCTGGAAGTTTTAAGGTTCAACACATAAACTCCATAGCATTCGATATCCGGAGTGGATTTGGTAACAAGGTAACCAAGGTGGTGTTGGGTGATGAGATCCAGTACAAAGCAATGGCTGATGAGTTGGATATTCGGCACTTCCTTTATGGCGGCAAGCAGCGTTCGTTCCATTTCCCGGCCGGTAATATCTTTATGATGAAGAATCCGGTTTTCGCTGTGTCCACCTTCTTTTCCCAATTTAAAATCCCCATCAGCCTCCTTATCAAAATTGGCTCCCCAGTCAATTAGTTCATTTATCCTTTGTACTCCCTCTTTCACCACGATCTCCACTACTTTTTCATCGCAAAGCCCATCACCGGCAATCAGGGTATCCGAAATATGCTTTTGAAAACTGTCGTGCGAGGTATCCATCACACCGGCGATCCCACCCTGTGCATATTTGGTGTTGGTTTCATCGCTTTGGGTTTTGGTAATGATGGTTACTTGTTTATCAGGGCATGCATTGGCAACTTTAATCGCATACGTAAGTCCGGCAATTCCCGAACCTATCACCAAAAAATCTGTTTCCATAATAATTTATCAGGCATGAACAAGGGGTGCATCCACCCAGGCGTTGTTTTCTTTAAGCAGGGCAATGAGTTCGGCCACAGCCACTTCACTGGGAATATTTCGTTTTACCACTTCCTTTCCTTTGTACAGGGTGATTTTTCCGGCGCCGCTTCCTACATAACCAAAATCAGCATCTGCCATTTCACCGGGCCCATTCACAATGCAACCCATAATGGCAATTTTAACGCCCTTCAGGTGATTGGTAACTGCCCTGATTTTGGCGGTGGTTTCCTGTAAATCAAAAAGCGTTCTTCCACAACTTGGGCAACTGATATATTCGGTTTTGGAAATGCGGGTACGGGTTGCCTGTAATATCCCAAAAGCGATACTGTTTATCGTTTCGAGGGTTGGATGACTTTCATCGCCCTGCACATCGAGGCAAATTCCATCGCCCATACCATCAATCAACAAGGCTCCGGTTTCAATCGCAAAATGAATAAGGCTTTCCGATAAAGACAAGTAGTCGCTATTACAAAATATTATAGCCGGATTTAGAATCCCATCTTCCTCCAAATCAATAAACATCCGGCGAATACTTTGCATGCTGTTTATATCATCCGATTGGAAACAAACTATGGCATTGCTGTCTGCTTTAATGCTTTCCTTTAATTGCGGATTCCAAATTTCATTGGTTACCCGAATAAATTTCTTTATGTTAGACAGGGATGATTGAGTCTCTACAAACCGGTTACCATCCATAATGGGAAAAGTACTGTTATCTTTTTCCTCGAGCCATACATCCAGGGGTAAAATCATTTTCAGTGTTCCCGGCAGTTCGAAATCCGGTGGATGATTAAGCAGGATATAATCGGCAGCGGTATCTGAAATGAACCATTTATCTGACGCTTCATGATACGTATAGCCAATCGGCTTCAGGTCGGCAGGTTCCGGATGACCGTATGAAAAATAGTTTGCCACCACCACCGGTACACGACCTGCCCCAATATTCCCAACCGGAATTCCTTTCCTTCGGTTATACTCAAACGGGTTATAAGGGAGTTTATCTACCTGTGCAACGGAAGATTGACCGGTCCGATTCTCATACCGGGAAATAATTTCCCGGCAAACAGGGATTTCAAACTCAGGGTCTTCGGTAAGGGATACCCGAATCGTATCGCCTATACCATCTTCAAGCAGGGTGCCGATACCTATTGCCGATTTTATTCTTCCGTCTTCCCCTTCTCCGGCTTCTGTAACTCCCAGGTGAAGGGGATAGCATTCCTTAAATTCATCCATCATGTGCTTAACCAGAAGTCTGTAAGCTTCTACCATTACCTGCGGATTGCTGCTCTTCATGCTCAGCACAATGTTGTGGTAATTTTCGCTTCGTGCGATGCGGAGGAACTCCATGGCACTTTCCACCATTCCGTTGGAAGTATCGCCATAGCGGCTCATGATGCGATCGCTCAGGCTTCCATGGTTTACCCCAATGCGCATAGCCGTACCATGCACAATACATATCTTTACCAGCGGAGTAAACCGTTCGCGAATCCGTTCAATCTCCTCCGTATATTCCTCATCGGTATATTCAATTTGTTCAAATTTCTTTTTATCTACATAATTTCCCGGGTTAACCCTAACCTTTTCCACTATTTGTGCTGCAATTTCCGCCGCATTGGGTGTGAAGTGGATATCAGCCACCAGGGGCGTGTCATACCCTCTTCTTCTTAGCTCCGCTTTAATAGCCCGGAGGTTTTCGGCTTCATTTTTTGATGGTGCAGTGATGCGAACCATTTCTGCACCCGCCTCTATACAACGAATAGTTTGTTCCACAGTTGCCATGGTATCCATGGTATCGGTGGTGGTCATGGTTTGAACGCGTATTGGATTACCATTACCAAGCAACAGCTTCCCAACCCTTACTTCGCGTGTGGGAAGCCTTCGGCATTGGGAAAGTGATTCGCAATAATATTGCATGGAGAAGAAAATTTAAGCAAAGATACTAAGCCTTCCGGGCTTACCAGTCTTTTTCGGGCCGGGAAATAGATGCAGGATTTGCTTTATGTAATTTATCCTGAAGGTCTTTTTCCTGCTGCTCCAGCGCCTTGAGTTTATCCAATGCTTCCTGTTTCTTCATTTGGGAGGGTTTGGGCTTTGGGGGCGTCTGGTTTTTATTCTTTTGCTGTTCTTTTTTTCGGTCCTGCTCTTCCTGCTGCCTTTGTTGTTCCTGTAATGCTTTTTGCAGATTCTGTCTTGCATCCTCATTATGGGGATCAAGTATCAGGGCATCCTTGTAAGCATCTATGCATTCCGGAAGCATATTATTATTTTGAAAAACGACCCCTTTATTAAAATAGCTATTGCTTTTTTGAACGGGATCTTTCATCCTGTTTGCAGCAGCATCATAACTGGCCACAGCATCATCAGTCCTCTTTGCCCGGTAATCGGCATTGCCTTTATTAAACGCAGCTACCGCCATGTTGGGGTTAATATCCAATGCTTTTTGAAAATAGCGGGAAGCGGTTGCGAAGTCTTTTTTTTCATACGCCTCATTTCCTTTTCTCACCCATTCTTTAGCGGGTTGACCCAAAACATGAAGATGTGAGAAAAGGAATATAATTACCCCGGTTGATATTTTGAAAGTTCTCCTTTTAACAGATTGCCTGTTTTCTCTCATAAAAAATTCGACCAACAATAGCAAAAGCGCGGCAGCGAGGAGGTAAACAGCAAAAGAAAAAAAGTTCGTGAGTGAATCGTCGGTAACCGGGCGTTGATCCATCCTGGAAATATCCGACCCAATGGCTTCCACGGCCGTATCGGTGTTTTCGAATAATAAATAACTTCCGTTGGCTGCAGCAGCAATAGTTTGAAGTTCTTTTTCATTAAGTTTTGAAATCACCAAATTTCCATCTTTGTCGGTTTTGGGCTGGCCCGTATTCTCATCCGGAATTATTGAGCCCTGCGGCGATCCAATTCCAATTGTATTAATAATGATACCCTGGTTTGCCAATTCCCTGGCAGTTTTTACCGCCTCTTCATCATGGTCTTCCCCATCGCTAATTAATAAGATGGTTTTATATTTTTTTTCCTGTTGGTTAAACCCGGACGCCGCCATTTGTAAGGCCGAAGAAATCACAGTTCCCTGGGTTGGAATTTGACCCGGGTCTGCCGTATTGATGTACATTTTTGCCGCTACAGGGTCGGAGGTTAAAGGCATTTGCAGATAGGCTCTCCCCGCAAAGACAACGATACCGACACGGTCGTTATTCAATTTATCTATGAGTTTTGCACAAAATTGTTTCGCCCTTTCCAGCCTGGATGGCCTTATATCCTGCGCCAGCATGCTCTTGCTAACATCCAATACAATCATTACATCCACTCCATTCCGGGAAACCTTTATAAAGCTGGAGGCCTTCCTCGGATTTACAGCGGCCAATGCAAGGAGGCCAAGGGCGATAGCCAAAAAAACAAATTTCAGTTTATACAAACCGGAACTGTAATTTCTAAGAAGAAACTGCAATAAGCCGGGATCGGCAATCCTGGCTGCGGTCTTCCGCTTTTGCCTATACGCAAATACGAAAAGAAAAAGCGCTACCGGAACCAGTGCGAGCAGAAGGAAAAATTCGGGATGTTGAAACCGAAACATGAATTGAAAATACGAAACATCATTAAACTCCCATGTTAAGGATCCGGTAAGAACCGCTTAATAAAGGGTTCACTTTTTCCCTTCAAAAAAGCCATATTGTTTAAGGATATCCCGGGTAATATCGAGCCGGCTATTACTCATATCTACGTTCGGGTCGGATGACTTCAACGTAGTTACAAAAAAATACACATGATTGTTCTCTTCTATCCAGCCTACAACCCATCCTATCCTATTTTGTTGTTCATCAATCCCAAGTCCGGTTTTGTAGCTGAGTTTATAAAGCGTGTTGTCTTCCTGCAACATCATATTTCTTACTATTTGCTGCACTCTTTTTTGAAAGGGCAATTGATCGAAAAATAATTTCTTCACTAACCCAAGTTGTTCATCGGGCGAAATTTTGAGATGATTGTTCAACCAAAATGAATCAACAGGCCCGGAAATATCCATGTTGCCGTAAGAGAGGCTGTCAATCCAGGCTTTCATGGTATCATGTCCAATCCGGCGGGCTATTTCCTGAAAATAAGGAACTGAACTCACTTTAAAAGCCTCGGCCATATCCATCGTTTTGTTCCAGGCCTTATTAGAACGCACAACCCCATCCCAATTAATTTTCAAATGTTCATCCGGGGCAACGCCTGTTTGGAGGGCGATCAGAGAATTCACAATTTTAAAAGTAGATGCCGGGAGCATTCGGGTTGTATCCATTCCCATATTAAATACGGTAATTTTTCCGGTGCCATTATCCAACATAGTAAAACAGCCATCCACATTCTTTGCATCAAAATACTTCTTAAGGCTGTTATCTACTTTTGCCCTATTAACGGAGCAGCCTGAGATTAGTACTGAAATTGTAAGAAGGAAAAAAATATATTTCATGCTCTTGAATAAATTATTTCTTTACATTATCTAAATGCATTGCGGTGGCTTCGAGTGTTTCAAAGAATGCTTCACCGAATCGGCGAATGAGGGGTTCCTTTAAAAACTGGTAAACAGGAACCTTTAGCCTTTTTCCCAATATGCAGGCCGGCTTGCAATTATCTTCCCGGGGTTGGTAATTCACAAATACCGTATTGCTTCGTTTCGATTTTTTAACAATGACAGGGAACAAGTGGCAACTGATGGGTTTCTTCCAATTAATTTTTTTATTGAGGAAGGCCTGTTCAATGGCGCATTTCACAATTCCTGCCTTATCGCGAAAACCATAAGCACAAATTTTACCTTCAATGGAAGGCGTTACCCAGCCAAATTCCCGGTCGTAAACGTAGTGCCCCTGCTTTTGGGTTTCACGGATTCCCTCCGGAGTCATAAAAGGAACAACCTCATCATAAATATCATCCATGATTTTCAGTTCCTCTTTGTCGAGCGGGGCTCCGGCATCACCATCTACACAACAGGCGCCTTTGCATTTGCCGAGGTCGCATACAAACTGTTCATTTATCACTTCATCACTGATGAGAGCATTACCTATTGCAATCATGCTGCGAATTTAGTTAAAAATGAAGGCTTATTGTGAGGCAAAACTGTTATTTCCAGCGAAAGGTATTGATGAGGTGGTCCATATCAACCTGCAGAAAATCCTGCACGGGTTTAAGGGAATCATAATTGGGGGTTGCATCAAAATACAAGGCTCCCCGCAGGAAATTTTTTGAAGTATCGCTTAAAAAAAATTGTTTGGAGGTAGCGGCGTTTCCACCCACCCGAAAGAAGACACCGGTAACTCCATTCCGTGTATGGAAGAGGCTGTCTTTTATGGAGGTGCTCATTACCTGGTTTTTGTTGGTAAGGTTAAATGCGTCATCCACCATCCGGTCAAATTCATTGATACCGGTTGAATCGTGATACACTCCATTCACATCCTTCACTTTGTAAAAGGCTTTTCCGCCAACTGCTTTATAACTAAGAAATATTTTCCCATCAAATTGCGGAAATTCAATATTCACCCAGAAGGGATTTTCAGGAGCTGCATCAAAATATGTACTATCCTGCACAACCCGGGCATACACAGGATACTCGAAACGGTAGGGAAATCCGGGCTTATCAAACAGTTTATACTGGTGTTTGGGAAATTCAATTTCGAAATATCCTTTTGGCCTTGATGTATAAACAGAGTTGCAGGCATAAAGGACTATGAAAAAGAGCGGGGAGAGGATCCAAAAAACAAAAACCTTAATCAGGGGTTTGGGCATGAGGGGTGTTTTGGATGGTGACTTTTACTTTATCTATTCTGTTTTTATTGATTTCGAGCGGGATAAAGGTAAAAAGGCCATGGTTAAGATTTGAATTTACCTGGGGGAATTCTCCGGCAATTTCCAGCACCAGTCCGGCAAGTGAATCACTATCCCCGCGGATATCATCAAAGCTATCCACAGCGATATTCATGGCTTTGCACACGTCGTTAATCATGGTTTTTCCTTCAAAGATATAATTGAAGTCATCTAATTTTTTATTAGCGCTTTCTTCATCATCAAATTCATCTTTGATGTCGCCGATAATTTCCTCAATAATATCTTCGAGGGTAACAATGCCCGAGGTTCCGCCAAATTCATCCACCACAATGGCAAAGTGGTTGCGGTTAGCCCGAAACTCCTGCAGGAGGTCTTCAATCAGTTTTTGTTCGTGCACAAAGTGGGGAACCCGGATCAAGGGGTGCCAGTTAAAGTCATCCGGTTCATTCAAATGCGCAATGAGGTCTTTGGTGTGCAGCATCCCGGCAATATCATCAAGGTTATTTCGAAAAACGGGGAGGCGTGAATAATGCAATTCGCCTACTTTTCTTACCAGTTGAGCGAAGCTGGTTTGTTGTTCAATTCCACTCACGTCGAGGCGTGTCCGCATTACCTGCTTTACCATGGTATCGCCGAATTTACGGATCCCTTTTAAGATTTGTTTTTCTTCTACCGATGCTTCATGATCGGGAAGGAGGTCGATGGCATAATCTATATTATTTTCACCCGTTAGTCCCGAGCTGTCGGCCGTCAGTCGTTTTTCAATCCGGTCTGTAAACCGGACCATTCTTTTACTGAGGGTATAAAAGAGGCTGTTGAAAATTTCCACTACCAGGGAAGCCATGGAGGCAAACCAGATTTTGTGGTGAGTGGCCCAAACTTTGGGAAGCACTTCTGCAAAAAGGATCAGGAGGATAATCAGGCAGACACATTTTACAAGAAACAAAGGCCAGAATCCATATTGTTTCCCCATCCATTCATCTACCAGGGTATTTACACAAAGAATGAACCCGATATTCACAAATGTGCTGGTGATTTGCATGGAGGCGAGCAGGGTCTTGGGCCTTTCCATCAGGTTAACTACTCGTCGGAATGCGGGCTGCTGTCGGGTTTTTAATACATTAAGGTCTTTGGTGGTAAGTGAAAAAAATGCCACTTCGCTTCCCGACATCAGGAAGGAAACGATAAGCAAAATGATACTGGTAAAAACCAACACGGTAGTAACAGCAGGCGTGATAAGCAGCAGGTGAAAGGGTGCAACCGAATGATAATCCAATGCGAATAATTTTGTTAGAAAATTACTGACTGGTATCAGTATTTGATGGAGGCTTTACATCCGAATCCATATCTCTGAGGTTTCCTTCCGGACCCATAAAATCTTCCCCTGTATTAGGGATTGTTCCGTCCGACCTTTTATCGAGCATTATCAGGTTGTCGCCAATAATTTCGGTTGCAAATTTTTTATTTCCTTCTTTATCTTCCCAGCTTCTCGTTTTCAGGCGGCCTTCAATATAAACGAGGCTTCCTCTATGGAGGTATTTTTGTGCCAGTTCGGCAAGGCCACGCCATAAAACTACGGTATGCCATTCGGTTTGAGAAATGAGTTTTCCGCTTCTGTCTTTATACGTTTCGGTGGTGGCAAGAGAAAATTTTGCTACGGCAATATTCCCTTCCAGAAATTGCATATCCGGGTCTTTTCCCAGATTACCAATCAATATTACCCGATTAACACCCCTCATTCAATTTGTTTTATTTCCTTCCTTCGGCAGTCGTTTTTCTTCAACCTTAAAGATAATCAATTTTACCGCATAGCCTAAATATCATGGCAGGGAATAAAACGGGTTCTCGGCCAGCCACTTCGTTATAATCCGCGGGAAAGCATATCGATGCAGCGAACCAATTGGTATTGTTAAAAACCCATCCAGTTTCACCTCCTTTTTGGGCTTTACCAGGATAAACCGGGCATGAATGCATTGGTGGGAGAGTTGTTGTTTATACTCCCCGGAAGAATAAATTAAATCAGAATAGGATATCCCGGTTGGAATTGAATTGGAACATTTCGAAAAGAACGATTTAGCTGAAAGCAATTTTCCATTTTCAATCAACACAAATTCGTGCAGATGCTGCCAGATATCGCGTGCTATCCTTTCCCTTATAAAAATTTGATCCTTTTGAATAATAACCAGGAAATGAAAATACCGGTCCCGAATACGGATCTTTCCCCTTTTTCGGGGCAATTGGGCCACCCGATTATCCATAAGGGCTAAACATTTTCCTGATAGAGGACATTGATTACAAAGCGGACCGACGGGTTTACATACGGTTGCGCCAAAATCCATGATAGCCTGGTTGTATTTTCCCGGAGATTTTTTATCGATTGTTTTATGAGCCAGGTTGTTGATTATATTTTTTCCAATAGCCAAATCCACATATTCCCCGACACCAAAAAACCGAGAAATAACACGGGTAACATTGCCATCAATTACCGGGTAAGCTAAATTAAAAGCAAAGGAAGCAATGGCAGCGGCGGTATAGGTCCCGATACCCTTTAATGCTAAAATATCCTCATAGCGGGAGGGAAATACGGCCTTCTTATTATTATATAGAAACCGGGCGGTAAAAAGCATATTCCGACACCTGGCATAATAGCCCAGTCCTTCCCAGAGTTTAAACACATCGGTGTCATTCGCCATTGCAAGAGCACGGATAGTGGGATATTTTAGGATAAATCGCTGATAATATGCCATCCCCTGCTCCACTCTGGTTTGTTGGAGTATAATTTCGCTTAACCATATTTTGTAGGGATCCTTCTCTGCCTTCCAGGGCATCATCCGGGTATTGGATTCCCGGTTCCATTTAAGCAAGGTTTTTGTAAAAAAGAGGGAGTTTTCTGGCATTTTTGGGGTTTCATCAGACAATAAGCTAAAACATATTGATAATCATAAGTTTATTTTGGGATTTCGAAAGATTTTACTACCTTACCTTTCAAATTTCGATTATATGAGAAAAGCAGACCTCATTAACAAAATCTCTGACAAAACAGGCATTCCAAAAGTGGATGTGCTTGTAACGTTAGAAACGATGTTTAGGGAGATCAAAGCCTCCCTTGCAGGTGGCGAAAACCTGTATATCAGGGGCTTTGGAAGTTTTATCATAAAAAAGCGTGCAGCAAAAATCGGAAGAAATATCAAAAAAAATGTTGCTGTAAATATCCCCGAGCATTTTATCCCCGCATTTAAACCTGCCAAAGAATTTGTTCAGGTAATAAAAAGTGCCGACATAAAACAAGCGCCTAAAATTGCAGACGACAATGAAGAAGAGTGAGTAAATTTGCATCCCCAAAAGGGATAAAAATTTTGAAAAAACAACTCCTCATCGCCGTTTCCGGTTTAGCCTTAGTTATTCTTCTTTTTTTATTTGGGAAAACCAGTGAGCCTCCTAAACCGGTGGCCCAAGCTGCAGATTCTCATAATCATTCCTTTGATATTGAAGACTTTATAAAAGAAAAGAAGGCCAGTCTTTCCGCTACTGCCCTGGCTAAGATGGATTCTTTGGAAAAGCGGGGCAGCGGTACTGAAAAATTACTCTCACTTGCCAATTTCTGGAAAGACTCCACAAAATTTTACGAGCCAGCTCTTTTTTATCAGGCGGAGGCTGCTAAATTGGATAATTCGGAAAAAAACCTCAACTTCGCAGCCCAATTATTTCTGGAGTGGCTTCGGGTAGAAAAAGACGAAGCAAAACTGGAATGGGAAACCGCGCAAGCGATAGATCTTTTTCAACGTGCAATCAAAATCGATCCTCAAAACGATGACCTGCGGATTGGCCTGGGTAGCTGTTATATTTATGGTTACAGTCAATCTTCCGATCCGCAACAGACATTAAAAGGAATTCAGGAAATTCTTACGGTGGCCCGAAAGGATTCCAATAATATGAAAGCACAACTTATGCTTGGGGTGGGTGGCATGGTATCGGGGCAATACGATAAAGCCATTGCCAGATTTAACCGGGTTGTAAAAGAACAACCGACCAACCTCGAAGCAATTGCTTACCTGGCAGACGCTTATGCGGCTGCCGGAAAACGGGCCGAAGCAATTAATTGGTACACGATCAGTAAACGGCTGGCTAATAATCCGCACTATTCAGAAGAAGTGGATAAGCGTATTAAAAGCCTTCAATAGCCTTTACCATAAACTTATTGTTAAACAAAATTTTACCAGGTTATGCCTTGTGGAAAAAAAAGAAAACGTCATAAAATCGCCACACACAAGCGGAAGAAGCGTTTAAGAAAAAACCGTCATAAGAAGAAATAGTTTCCCTCTCTGCACGTTGGGGCCAAACGCCCTATTAATTATTTCTATTTAGTAGTTCAATACGGTAATTGTATTATTTGCAATTACCCTATTTTCTTTTTTCGGCAATTCCGTAATAGACGGATGTTAAACTGTTTCTCTTGACAAAGGATCTCATCATTAATGCTATTCCCCAAGGCGTGGAAATCGCGCTTCTGGAGGATAAAAAGCTCGTAGAGCTGCACAGCGAAAAAGCGGATGCAAGTTTTGCGGTGGGAGATCTTTACCTGGGAAAAGTAAAAAAACTCATTCCGGGCCTTAACGCCGCATTTGTGGATGTGGGGTTTGAAAAAGATGCCTTTCTTCATTATACCGACTTAAGCCCTTACGTCCGGTCGATCCTGAAATTTACAAATCAGTCGATAAACGATAACAGTCCCGAGGGTTTGGACTTTTCCAAATTCAAAGTGGAACCTGAAATTGTAAAAACCGGAAAAATTACAGAAGTTCTGAATGGAAAGCCGAACATCCTGGTTCAAATTTTAAAGGAGCCTATTGCAGCCAAGGGCCCCAGGCTTAGCTGCGAATTGTCGCTTCCCGGCCGTTTTGTTGTAGTAACTCCATTCAATGATATAATTGCGGTATCCCGTAAAATTCACTCTTCGGATGAAAGAAAGCGGCTGCAAAAATTAATTGAAGCCATCAAACCCAAAAATCTGGGGGTGATTGTACGGACTGCTGCCGAAGGAAAAAGCACGGCTGAATTACACACTGATTTAAACAACCTGGTAAAAACCTGGGCTACCATCCAAAAGAACTTAAAAGGCGCTGTACCCCCAACCCGCATTCTTAGCGAACAGGGAAAAACGACCAGCATCCTGCGCGACCTTTTAAATGAAGACTTCAACCGGATCGTGGTAAACGACAGAAGTATTTTTGCCGATACCAAAAGTTATATCCAGCAAATTGCCCCTGAAAAAGCAGAGATCGTTTCTTATTATAATAACGGTCAGCCTATTTTCGACAATTTTGGCGTTACCAAGCAGGTTAAAGCCTCTTTTGGTAAAACGGTTAATATGCCAAGTGGGGCCTATTTAATTATTGAACCCACTGAGGCCCTGCATGTAATTGATGTAAACAGCGGGTATAAAAGCGTTAGCAATAACCAGGAACAAAACGCCCTTGAAACCAACCTGGAAGCAGCAGAGGAAATTGCCAGGCAACTGCGTTTACGCGACCTTGGGGGTATTATTGTGGTCGACTTCATTGATATGAAGCTGGCGGAGAATAAAAAGAAGGTGGCCGACGCCATGGATCAATTCATGCGTCCCGACAGGGCCAAACATGCGGTGCTTTCAATCACCAAGTTTGGTTTGATGCAAATTACCCGGCAGCGAATGAAGCCGGAAACCACCATCAATACCAGTGAAATTTGTCCAAGTTGCCACGGTACCGGTAAGGTTTCCTCTACCCTCATTCTGGAGGACGAAATTTTGAAGAACCTCACCTACCTCATTATGCAAAAGCATAAAGGCCTCACCATAGAGGTTCATCCCATCCTTTATTCCCACCTCACCTGCGGATTCCCATCCCGCCGGATGAAATGGAGCTGGCGGTTTAAACAAAAAATAAAAGTAAAATCCAATAGCACCTACCACCTCACCGAATTCCGCTTTTTCGATAATAATGAAGAAGAGATTAAACTGTAGGTATCCCATTTCTGATCATTCCTGCCTTTAATAGCCCATTTATAAAACAAGCCTCCTTTCAAAACTGGCTTCTTCCGCATTAGGTCTGTCATTTATTCGCACAAATCGTTGTTTCTTATCCTACCCTTTAAGTTAGAATACAAAATTGGAAGGATTTCCTTCCGGTTTTAACTTCTCCGTTTTAAATCCGCTAATAAAAATCAACTAAAATTGTTTTCAGGTTTTAATACCTTTAAACCAATACAATATTTAACAAGAAATGAATTATAAGCACTTTACTACCGTTGCCTGCTTCCTCCTGATAGCAGGATTTGCAAATGCCCAGGCAAAATTTATTGAAAAAGTAACCAAAAAAGGAAATGAACTTGTCATCCCGTTTGAGGAGTATAAATTGCCGAATGGCCTAACCATTATTGTAACAGAAGACCACAGCGACCCCATTGTACATGTAGATGTTACCTATCATGTAGGTAGCGCCCGGGAGGAAATTGGGAAAAGCGGGTTTGCTCACTTCTTTGAACACATGATGTTTGAAGGCAGTGACCATGTTGCTAAAGGAGAACATTTTAAAATTATTACAGACGCTGGGGGAACATTAAATGGCTCTACCAACCGCGACCGCACCAATTATTATGAGACCGTGCCAAGTAACCAGTTGGAAAAAATGATTTGGCTGGAAGCCGATAGAATGGGGTATTTGCTGGATGCCGTGACCCAGGAAAAATTTGAAAACCAACGCAGCACCGTAAAAAATGAAAGAGGCCAGAATTACGACAACCGGCCTTACGGATTGGCAGGCGAAACTATTTCAAAAAATCTTTATCCATTTGGACATCCTTACAGTTGGTTAACCATTGGATATGTAGAAGACCTGAACCGGGTAACCCTCAGGGATCTTAAAAATTTCTTCCTTCGCTGGTATGGGCCTAACAATGCCACTCTAACTGTAGGAGGCGATGTAAAAACCGCAGATGTAATTAAATATGCAGAGAAATATTTTGGCAATATCCCCGCAGGGCCAAAAGTTGAAAAAACCATACTTCCACCCGTTTCGCTTAGCAACAACCGTTATGTTTCCTATGTCGATAACTATGCAAAATTACCCCAGCTTGAAGTTGCCTTTCCTACGGTTCCGCTGTACCATCCCGATATGGCGGCCCTATCCTGCCTGGCTCAGGTTCTTGGCCAGGGAAGAAACTCCATTATGTACCAGGAATTGGTGAAAACAAAAAAAGCCATGCAGGCAAATGCGTATAGTAGCAACAGTGAGCTTGCAGGAGATTTTAATTTTACGATCCGGCCATTTTCAGGAACTTCTCTGGAAGCAGCAGATTCCATGTTTAAGGATGTAATTTCCGCCTTTGAAAAAAGAGGGGTAACGGACGATGATATAGCTAAATTCAAAGGGGGGATTGAAGCCCAATATATTAATGGCCTGCAGAGTATTTCAGGCAAAGTTTCGCAACTGGCAGCTTTTCAAACTTTTGCAGGTAACCCCAATATGATAGGGATCCAATTAAAAAAATACCTGGCGGTTACAAAAGAAGATGTAATGCGGGTTTTTAACAAATACCTCAAAAACAAGAATGCGGTAATCCTTTCAGTCCTAACCAAAAACTACAAGACGCCGGCTAAACCCGATAATTATACTATAGACACTACCCATTACACCCATCCCGATTATGGGTATGATGGATTAAAATATATGAAGGGTCAGGATCATTTTGACAGGAATAAGATTCCCGCCAATGGGCCTAACCCGGTTGAAAAAGTACCTCCCTTCTGGAAAAAAGAGCAACCCAATGGCATTAAACTCATTGGAACCATAAATAACGAATTGCCTATTGTTACTATTTTAATAACCATTCCGGGTGGCCACCTGGCACAGGCAACCGATACCGCCAAAGCGGGGTTGGCATCTTTAGTTGCAGATATGATGAATGAAGATACCCGGCATTACACGGCAGAACAACTGGCGCTTGAATTGCAGAAATTGGGAAGCAGTATCCGCATTTCAAGCGGACTGGATAATATCAGTATTTCGATGCAATGCCTGAAAAAGAACCTGGATCAATCTATTGCACTCCTTTCGGAAAGAATCCTGGAGCCCAATTTTACAGAAGATGCATTTGAAAGAAATAAAAAACAGGCCCTGGCTGCTTTTAAAAACTACCGGGCAAACGCGCAATCAATTGCCAGTGCGGTATATAACAAAATCAACTATGGCAATGGCTCTATTTGGGGGATGAGGCAAGAGGGAACCGAGCATACAGTAAATAATCTAAGCCTCCAGGATGTAAAGAATTATTACAGTAATTGGATTAGTAGTCAG
>Ga0116193_1000719_pt1 | contig 29757 bp, 19 predicted proteins | sample AD_UKC115_MetaG_FD_89892 | JGI IMG/M metagenome (GOLD analysis project Ga0116193, IMG submission 89892) | Active sludge microbial communities of municipal wastewater-treating anaerobic digesters from Hong Kong - AD_UKC115_MetaG | ecosystem: Engineered > Bioreactor > Anaerobic > Digestate... | reverse complement strand
CGGAAGCCAGCATGATGCCGGACTTCTCGCCTGTGGCGCTGTTCACGAAGTAGTAACGGAAGAACACCTTGGGAGCGCCGGCACCCAGGACACCGTTCTTGGCCACGTAGTCGGCACGGATGTCGATTGCGGTGGCGGTGGGCTCTTCGACCATCTTGATCTGTGCGGCCTTGCTGTGGGCACGGCTCACACCGTTGGACTGACCTTCGGAGGCCTCGATGACCAGGAAGATGCCGCCGTTGTCGGCCAGGGCCTGGTCCAGCTTGAAGGTGAAGGTTTCACCCTGGCACACGATGGTGGCAGAGGAAGGGTTCTCTACACCCACGAGAGTGGGCGGGGTGGTCTCCGGAGAGCCGCCGCAGGCGACAATCCAGTAGTTCAGACGGGTGAAGAGGTTCGCACCGGAAATCTTACCCTTGGTACCGAGGACGCTGCGGGCCTCCTGGCTCAGGGCGAGTTTGTTCCAAGCAAGAATCTGCTCGTTGGTGAGACCGCGCCACATAGTGGTGAGGCGCTTGAACACACCTTTGACCTTGGCCTGATCGCTGGTGCGGACACTGCCACCGTACCCGCGGTTGCGGATGTACTTGCGGCTCTTCACTTTAGCGGCCGTAACGCCCTTGGCGCTGCCGCTCATCTCCTCGAAGGCGATGGAAGGAATGTACTTCATAAGCGTTTAAGTTTAAGTAATTGATAATAAATGTTGATATAAGTATTTGTCATTCATTGCTATTCGATTCTCCATCCCTAACCAGGAAAGCGTACACGAACGGATCGTGAGCGGTGTCGAAGAATCCCATCACCCGGCGCTGGCTGGTGAGGACCTTGTTCTCGATGTGGGCCTCCGCCATACCGTCGCAGTTAGGATGCATCTGGTTGCCACCTCCGCAGATCGGAACATCTGCCGTGATGTCTGCGGGCAACTGCTCCATCGTCACCTCCCACAGCGCTTCCCTATAGGCGTAAGTGACGCCGGAGAACTTCAGGTGAATAAATACCCAGTGCTCGAACTCACACATAAAAGTTTCATAGTCAAAGCGCAGGTAATTGCCCTCCGTGGTCATCGTAAGGCGCTGCATGGTGCTCTTGATGGTATTTCCGCCTTGATTCAACTGCGGGTAGAGCGTGACGATATAGATGATGAGCGGGCCGTTCTCGTCGAACCAGGGCTGCTTCTCGATGACGATGGTGTTCTTGTCCTTGATCCAAGACTTGAGCACCGTGCCGCCATCATACACGGAATCACCCCAGGAATAGTGGTAATCCTCGACAAAGCGGATGAAGACACCGCCAACTGCACTGCGGTCTATGGTCAGATCCGGGACGTAGATTTCAAGCTGGTCGCAGGCCTGGTAGTCGGCATTCGTCGGGTCAAACGTGAACTTGGAGTTCAGGACTACGTAGTTTTCTGCCTGGTAATCCTTGAAGGTTATCTGGCCGGCACCGAAGTTATTTCCTGTACTGTTGAACATAGCGTCTCAGTTGGTTAATTAGTAGATGATACCGGAACCGAAGCATTCCGTAGGCTTGACATAGTAGCCGCCGCGATGGGCAAAGGTCATTTTAGCGCCTTCGGAAAGATTGTATATGTAGACCAGATAGGACTGCGGAATAATCTTCCCGTCAGCACCGTTTCCACGGCCCAGACAGATACCGGTACCAATCAGTTCTGCAGGGAGTTGCTGGTCCAGATAAACCTCCGAAGATGCGACATTGCTATGGCCCAGACACATTGCGTTGAACTCGGCTACGGGAGCGCCGGTAGAGAAGTCCACATCCAGTGAAGAGACGTGGCTTTCCTCGTTGGGATCGAGATTGTCCATCGTAGCCTTGACACGACGCTGGTAAGGAGATTCGCCGGTAACGACGACAGTGTCACGTGCCTCTATGCCAGCAAAGCCGGTAGACGTGTCGAGCCAGTAAGCCTGAACGAACACCTTTTCGCCCGGTACCGGTTCTACGCCTATGGTCTTGAGGTAAAGCCTGGTCACGTCAGCCTCGCCCCAATCGTCCTCCATTCCGGGAGTAATGATGACCGTTTTGCTCCATCCGTTGGAGATACCGGCGCTCTGGGAACTCGACATCTTAACGACGAGTTTGAACGGATCGGGCTGGTGCTTTATACCTCCGATGACCATCAGCTCGGGGGTCACGACAACCTGCTCGTATTCCACGTTGGGAACGGCCACGGTATGAAGCGGAGCGTTCGTCATCAGCGGCTCCCCTGCCATCGCCCTGTTGGCGTTGAGGCGCACATAGAGGTTCATACCGGAGAGCTGTGCTGCCTGGCCGAAGACGGACTGTCCCGTGGCGGTTTCCGCCAGCCGGTCCCAATCGCGCATCTGGTCGGAGGTGAGTTCCTTCCAGCTCTTCGAAATCTTCTTCAGCGATGCCCGGCGGATAAGCTGCGCTCCGCTGGCTGCACCAGTCGGCCAGCATTTAACGGAAAGGATGCTACGGCCGCCAACCTGGCGAGCCGTAACACCCTTAGCCGACCCAGAAAATCCCCCGAAAGCGATGGAAGGAAGTGCAATCATAGTTTAAGTCTAAGTTAAGTTTTCGGGCTGTTTCAGTAGCCCTCCGACACAAATATACATAAACTTATTTAATTGCAAAACAAATAATTATACTATTTTATCTAAACCAAAACAAGAAGTAAACAACCCAAAATAAACGGATATAGATAACTGCGTGGATTATTCTTTTTGAGCGACTGACGGTCCAAGTTTTTATCTCTACCACTGGAGAGACCGCGACTTCCGTTTAAGTCGGTTTTTATTCGCTTTCTTCCCTTTATGACAGATTTTCATTAACTTTGTCTACTTTGATGTACTATGCCTCCAACCGACCATCATATATCTTCCGGCTCAGCCTTCAACGAGGACCTTCGAGATTTGTGGGATCAGTATATCCTGATTCAGGAACAACTCTTGAAGAAACGTTGTGCGCCAATCAGTATTGACCCGGAAACGATAGATATTGATGGGTATAAGATGACGGTTAATGTGGACGAGTCCGGCCGTGATCGAATCGTGGACAGGATTTTCAAAGAACGATTGATGCTCTCCTCCGATGACGTTCACGGCGACCACTTGATGATTGGCGAAGGCGTCTGGAATTCATTTTCAGAATCCGGCATCAGCTCGCTTCAGAAAGAACTTGCAACATGCTATATTCAGATGGACCAGACTCCATCCATCAACGCTACTGTCTATTACGGGAATGGAATTGTGTTCCCGACAAATCAACTCACCCTTGCAGAAATCCGCAATCTTGACAAATCTTTACAGAGCGGGCATATATGTACAGGTCAAGTTGATGATATTGTAGCCTGTATCGCAACGCTTAATGTCGACCTGGAGGCATTCTATACTCACCTTTTCGGCTCCGAACATTATTGTAGAAAGGCAAAAGAGCACAAAGGAGAGACCGTTATAAAAGACATCATCGAGTACAAGAATCATTACATCCCGGATGAGGTCATCAAAGAATATGGCCCTAAAATCGGCTTAAGACTGGAAAGTTATCGGATCATCTTTACTATCGACAATCCGAATGCCAAGGAGATGATGAGGGCCATGTGTAACTTTTATGACCCTTCCGCGAGAGCATTCGTCTTCAAGCGACCAATTGATCGGGACGAGATACGTGACCTCGATGTAATGTCCGAGATTCAAAACAATATCACGGTTTTCCTGACAGAAGCCCGCCACTATTGCTCGGAAAACGAGATTCGTTTCGATACGGTTTTTCGCTACAAGACATCTAATAAACGGTCTGTTCGTTATGTATTTGAAGATGTGACTCAATATGTGTCGCTACACGACAATATGAGTTTCAATCCTGATACTGGCAATCTGGGCATAGATTTCAATTGGCGGACAGACAACATCTGGGGCATCCTTAAAGAACTGGAAAAGTCAGTCCAGTTCATTTCCGCACGCACTTACGGTGCCGAGCACAAATTCAAGTGCAACGTTTCCACTTCAATGGTGGGGTTCAGCGAAGTGGAGAATCGATTAAGCGACAGATTTGAGAATGTCAGCATCGAGAACGATGCCAATAAGCATTGCGTACGCATCAGTCTACCCTGCCCTTCCGTTGATTATTATGAGAGATTGCATGATTCGCTACAGAAGGAACTATCGTTCTTGAGCGGTTCCTGCAATGTTATACTCGACCAGCGTGTTCCCGGTAAGGTCAAAGTTCTTATTCACCGTGATGAGGAGTCTCGTATAGAAGACATCGAGGACAATCTTAAAGATATGCGTAAGGCCGACTTCGGCTTCGAGGTGGGTGAAAAGATGGTTCCGTTTGGCAAACTTCTTTCTGTCAAGTATCCCAAACTCATTTTTGACATCGATGTAGAGGCAGGAAAAGAGCAAGCCGTCATCGAGTATCTCAACCAAAAGAGCATCCAGTTCGTCGTGCCTATTCTTACCGGGGACATCGAAAAGATTTCCAGGTTGAAGAATACGTTTACGATGGCCACAAGCGGCAACAACCTGCTCAATGACAACCTTCAGAACTTCATCTTTGACTCCGCGCTCGCCACACCGACTCCAGATCTTCAGTACATACTACGTAGAGACGGAGGACCGTACCAGGAACTCTGCAGGCATTTGATTAATTCGAGGATTAACGAATCTCAGAAAGATGCCATTCTCAAGTGTATTTTTGCTAAGGACCTCGCTGTCATACAAGGCCCTCCCGGTTCCGGCAAGTCAACCGCTATCGCCGAACTCATCTGGCAGCTCATCCGGAATGGACTGAAACAAGGCAATAAGCGCGAACGCATTCTTCTTACTTCGGAAACGAATCTTGCTGTTGACAACGCCATCTCAAGAATCATTAACAGCAAAACAAATCTTGTTAAACCCATTCGATTCGGAGGCGAAGAGAAACTCGAATCCGAAGGCCTCCAGTTTTCAATCGAACTGATGAAGAAATGGGTTGAAGAGGGAAACGAGGCTTTGCAACCGGAAGAGATTGATGAAGAAGATGACGAGACCGGCACTGTTTCCCAGACAGATCTTGTCCTCAAAAACTGGTTGGATAATATCTCTCAGAGGTCATTCTACGGCATGAGTGCCGAAGATAATGACGTTAAGACAAGATGGAAGAAGGTCCTTTCCGACCCGACAAAAGAGATTCGCGAACTCGTTTATAAAAACTACGTCGACAATTGCAACGTAATCGGAGCCACCTGTAGTTCTATCGGTGATAAGAAAGCCGATGGTAAAGGAAGCACTCAATTCTTCAGGAACTTCAAAGAGGTCTTCAACCCCAACGGGCGCAACGTCAAAATTGAGTTCACGACCGTTATCCAGGACGAATCCTCGAAGGCAACTCCGGCGGAGTTGGTTCTGCCATTCGTATACGGGAATCGGGCGATTGTTATCGGTGACCATCGTCAGCTTCCTCCTATGCTCGACCGCGAAGAAATGGAATCTTCGCTGGATTATGCTCTGTCCTCAGCCAAGTCTCCGGAAGAAAGAGAGAAGATAACTCGTCTTCAGAAATTCCTTGACACACAATTCGATAAGATTGAAGAATCCCATTTCCAGCGGCTGTATGAGAATGCGGACTCCTCTATCAAGGAGACCTTCAATTTGCAATATCGAATGCACCCCGACATCAACGAGGTGATAAAGCAGTTCTATCTGAAGGACGGCGGTCTTGACTGCGGCTTAATCAAACCGAAGGATTTGGGAGTCAATGAACCCGACTTCAGCAATCCGGCATCTCGCTATCATGGCATCGATATGAGGCCGTTTATCGGCCATAATACTCATGTGTTGTTCATCAATACAGATAGCCCTGAAATGCTCGACGGTACCTCTCGAGTTAATTATGGGGAAGTCGAAGTTATCGGTAAATTGCTTGACAGATTCGCGTCTTCTTCCACGTTCTCCAGGTACCTTGACAAATTTGATAAAGAGGAAGATAAGCAGATCGGAATTATCAGCTTCTATGGGAAGCAGATAAAGCAAATAAGGGCGTTGGCAAAGCTTCACAAAGACATCCCAATCAGGGTCAGTACCGTTGACCGATTCCAGGGTATGGAGCGTAACATAATCATTGTCTCTATGGTGCGAAGCCACGTTATTCAAGCCCACAAAGATGATGCTCCCAACTATGCGAGATTCAGGAAGTATGGGTACCCTGAGCAATATTCTCTGGGATTCGCACAATCCCCGAACCGTCTGAATGTTGCCCTGTCCCGCGCTAAGAGATTGCTTGTTATTGTAGGCAATGAAAAACACTTTTCGCAGCATCCTATCTACGAGCAGTTGTTTAAAACGATAAGGAACAATCCGAACAATAAGGTTATCGAGCAAAGCGAGCTATGAATCAGGACCTCCTAAATAAAGCAGAGTACGTCTATTCGAGCCGCTACAAATGGGGCTTGAAACGCTATTCCTGCCGTGTGCAATATTACACGGAGGAGCCCTTGCCTGACCTTGATTACGTCATCTGTTCCTTGTTGGCCACTACCGAGTACGGTGCTTACGAAAAGAGAAGTCTCGGCATTATGCTTGGATTCAGTATGGTGGACAACCAGCCAGATGCCTATTATGATAGGGCCGAAGTCAAGCTGTACGAAGACATTCTTGCTATCGTAGAGAAGCACCACCTGATTCGAGTTAACGAGGACTTTGTAGAGATTACCAACCTCGGGCGCTTGTCTCTGGCAAATAACACTTCCTATCGTTTCTTCAGCGGCAGACAAAATCTCTACGAACACCTGACATTCTCCTACCCTTACCCGGATGCCCTTCAAATGTTCCCGTTCTATAAGGACATGGGCATTTATACCGAATTGCAGCGTGGTGCCCAATACTGGCCGGAGGACAGCGATATTCCAACGATAATCGGCCGGAAACCGAGTCAGCTCATCAAACGAATCCAGCTCCAGTCAAAGAATCCGAGCAACATATTTGAAGCCACGATTGATGAGTATTTCGACATTGAAATACGCAAAGTCCCGGTTCAGCTATATACGAAAAATGAGGAGTACTTCCCTGTCGCTTACAATGGCGATGAGATTGCTCCAATGGCAACTCAGCTCTTTGAATTAGACGAGAATGCACTTCAGAAGGAAAATGCTATCCTGGAGTGTTTATTTGCCAAACTATGGGATGATAAGTCCGCAGTTCTGGACTATGACAGCCTTGAACCATATTTCGAACTTGTCAATTTCGAGGAACTCACAAAAGATTCCCGGACCAAGTGGAGCGATGAACGATTGTTCACAAAAATCGTTGAGATGGCCAACAGCAATTGCTGGCTGAACATGTCCAACAACTGTGACATCGAAGTGATCTATAAGCATCTTGCTGAATTCGAAGACCGATGGGATTGGGAGGTGCTCACCGGTAGGGTCGATGACGATTTCCTGCTTGACCACTTCAATGATTATCCGTGGGACCTGGAGGGGATTTCAAGCGACATCACAAGAGATGTTTCACTGATAGAGAGCTTGATTCTTAAAGCCGGGACATACTCAACTGAATGGGATTGGGAGGCACTTGGGAAACGCCTTGAGAAAGATTTTGTCCTTGACAACCTTTCCCTCACTAACGTTGATTTATCCGGTTATACCGAGGATTCTGTCCTTATCAGATCCCGCCTTTTGGAGTATCCGGACAAACGCTGGGATTGGGTCAAAGTCGAAGACACATTCGACCTTCCGTTCATCTTAGAGAACATCCTTGCATTGCAGGGACATCTTAAATACGTCCGCCTCTTCGACAGAGCTTTCGCAGAGGATGAAACCGCGCGTTCTTTCGTCAGCAATACTTCTTTCGTGTCGGCCGTGCGTGCCAACATTGAGGAAGGCGGCTCTCTTTCTTCATTGTTGTTTAACGAAAAAGCGTATGCCTGGTCAGATGAATTGATTCAAGCCTTCGACTCGTTGGGTTTGATAGATTGGCATTCTACCCGTTATTCGGCTGGATTCGAATGCAATCCCAGCCTTGTTTGGGACAAGTCATTTTTCACTCGATATAACGGCAACGTCGCGACTCAAATAGGTAGGGATTTCGTGTCGGAAAGAATACAGGACGAATCGATCATCAGTGATTTCAAGGATTTTGAATGGAACTGGTCTAAACTGTCCGGTAATCAAAGAATTTCTACCGACTTTGTTAAGGCGAATTACACTTTGCCTTGGGACTGGAGCATTCTTACGGAAAGAATGTTTGCCAGTCTTAAGTATAACAATATTGGGCATCCCGCGTTTGTTGACAAATGGGACTGGAGTTATCTTTCAGCAAATCTCCCCGCGGATTTCATTCTTGATAATCTCACGAAATACTCCAATCATTGGGCATGGAATGAGGTTCTTGACAGAATCATAAACGAGCAGAATCGCCTTGACATTACTTGGCTTTCAACGATTGCGACATCTCTCAATTCTATTACCGACACGACTGTTAGAGAATCAGCCTGGACGTATCTGTCGGAGGAGTATTCGTACGATGAGTTCAAGGGAATTCTTCGGAACACATATCATGACAGCAGATTCTCGTGGGATCTGTCTATGTTGTATTCCAAGAAGGAATTCGACATATTCACTGATCTTGCCGAGTGTGCAGATTTTATAGATTGGGAGACCCTCTCCTACTCTAAGGACTTCGATGAACATCTGGCCTTTGACCCTAAATCGGGTATCAAAGAAGCGTCCTGGAATAGAGATGTCAAGCAATTAATCGTTGGTCTCGAAGACAAATGGGACTTCTTTGGCCTGTCCACATTAGAGAGTCTTAATGATAAAGATTGGTTCTTGACAAAGTATGCCAGAAAACTTGACTGGGAGTATATCTCTCTTCACAGCCGAATATTTACAGTCGAGGACAAGCAGCAGCTCAATAATGTAATCAGCGCTTACCGCTCCTATATCTCGTTTGAATCATTATCTGAACGCCAGGACGTGGATATGATTCAGATTATCAAAGGTTTCCCCGAAGCACAATACGACTATAATGCACTGATTGCAAACGGCAAGTGGCGAGTCACTCAAGCTGACATCGAATCAAAGCCCCAGTATCAATGGGATTGGAGATTGCTTAGTTCTGCAGAGACGTTCAAGCCGACAGATGAGTTTTTGGTTAGGTACTCCGACAAAGACTGGGACTGGGAAGCCCTGTCCAAAAGGGATTCCGCCAAATTGTGGTCTTCATCCTCATTGCTGTTGCTGATAGCCCAAGAAGACCGCATATCGTCACAGGTGGACTGGAAGACTCTTACCGGACGCTCTTACTTCCCCGTCAGTGCTCCCCTCATTGCGCTCATCCCGGACGAAGAAGTAAATTGGGAGAGATTGTCTTCTTCAGAGAAAGTAATGAATCTTCTTCCGGATTTCGCAGACGATTTGGATTGGCAGGAGGTGTCAAAGAACGAGCACTTCCCCGTCACGGATATTGAAACTCTTGAAGAGTACGCGGATGATCTGAATTGGAATATTGTCTGTAAACGAGAGGACTTCACATTCACCAACGAGATACTTGAAAAGTTCACTGATAGGCTGGATTGGACAAAAGCGTCCGTGTCCGAGACTATCAACTTCACGGCGGCTTTAGTCGACAAGTATCTTGACTATTGGGATTGGCCGTCACTTGTCAGGAACAAGGCTTTCTTCAATAAGGTTGAAATACGCGACAAGGGGTACCTCAGGCAGGAGAACATCATCAGTTTTGTTGATGCATTCCCGTATAAACCTATGGCTTATCATTTTACGCATATGAGTAATGCGGTAAAGATAATCAAGAGCCATACGTTACAGAGTCGCAATAAAGCAGAAGGAGTCTTCGAAAACAGTGCTGGTACAAATGTTTCTATTACCGCCAAGGCTCATGGCTTTGCGAGATTCTATTTCACCTCCAAATCACCGACTCAGTTTTATAACGAATGTCTTGGCAAAGACCATAATGATGGTAACTATTATAGTCGTGCGCTGAATCTTGGTCTACCTAAATGTCCGATGCCGGTGTTCTTCGTCATTGATGTCGAGGAATTATTAGCCAAGTACCCTGACAAATGCTATTATAGCAACGGCAATATGCAGAAGAGTTCAACCAGGGCATTCAAGGTCGTTGATGATCCACATCATATCAGTGCGGACGAAATCTATAACAGGTACAACAAGGACGCTCGTCAGCAAGAGTTTCTTGTTCAAGACGAAGTTGATCTATCCTCACTGTCCTCCCTGCATATCTGTTGCTATGATAACTACCAGCGCGATATGCTTAGAACGCTGGTCGCCACATCACCCCTAAAAGACCGCATTATTGCGAAAGAGGACTTATACGAACGAATCAACAAGGAATTGCATTTTGACGATTCGTCTGACACCCTCGAAATAACGACCGACTACTGCAATCCCTTCGAGTTTAGAGTCTCTTATGAGACCGGTGGCTCTCCAGAGATATTAAACCCCGATTCGATCATCAGAGAAAAAGGCAGCAACATATATATGAGTCGCTTCTTGAAAATCAAGAAGAATAAACCGTTCACCATTTACTTTGAGGTATCCGAACCTCGTAAAGGTAGCTGGCTAATATATACCAACAAGTAGTATGAGTTCAAACATAACCATAGTTCGTGGAAACATCTTTAACACGAAAGCCCAGACAATCGTCAACACGGTCAACTGTGTCGGCGTAATGGGCAAAGGCATAGCCTTGGTGTTCAAATTGCGCTACCCGTTTATGTTCGATATTTACAAGGGCTTTTGTAAGTCCAAGCAAATCGGGATAGGTAAGCTATGGCTCTACAAGGGAGAACCAGGTGAGCCCTGGGTCTTGAACTTCCCCACAAAATTCCATTGGAAGTATCCCAGCAAAATTGAGTACATCGAACTTGGCCTTGAGAAGTTTGTGGCTTCTTACAAGGAGAAAGGAATAACATCTATAGCCTTTCCGATGCTTGGAACCAACAATGGCGGATTAAGCAAAGAGGAAGTGCTGCCGGTGATGCTTCGTTATCTTTCCGCATGTGATATACCCGTAGAGATTTACGATTATGATCCGTCCGCACCAGATGACTTGTTTGAGAAGTTCAAGAGCACATGGCAATCAATTAGCGACAGCGAGAAGAAAGCCTGTGGCATAAGGAGCATCACTCAAATTAGAGCCATCAATAAAGCGTTGGAAGACGAATCTATCAAGTCCATGATTGCCTTGATTAATTACGATGGTGTCGGCATGAAAACTATGGAGGGTTGCTTCAAGTTGGTGATGAATTATAGAAAAGAACAAACGCTATTATAATTATGGGACTGCTTGTTTATAAAGTCGCGGATTACTCATTCACCGCTGAACGGGAACAGTATCGCGCTATCTGTGAGATGCTCAAGAAACACTACGCAGGTAAGCCGGAGATCTGCCTATTTGTTGCGAACTACAACATTTATGACAGCGAAATCGACGGCATACTGTTTAAGAATGACGCTGTTATATCCGTTGAGTTCAAGAATTACGGAGGCGAGGTAACCGCAGTCGAGAATGGCGCCTGGACGCTCTCGGACGGGACAATAATCAAGGGTGGTTCGAGGAAAAATCCTTATCAGCAGGCAAAGGTCAATCACATCAATCTCAAACAGGGGTTGATTGATGGAATGATACTGTCCCAAAGTGTTCTTCGCAACGTCCCGGCGTTGATTGTATTCAACCAGCCGATCCGTTGTAACAATCTTCTCTCCGGCAGGGTGAAGAGTTGGCTGCACATCACGGACAACGACCATTTCCTTCAGAAACTTTCAGACATAACTGAGCCTCGGACTGATTTGTCAAACGAAGAGATACTCCACCTCGTTGAGAAATTGAATCTCCTCGATGAGTGGAAAGACTTGGATTACTGTGACGTTCAGGAACCCGAAGAAGAGCCTCTTCCTGAAGACCTTCAGCAAGGAGGTGCTCTACCCTTCGATGTTGAGGTTGAGGTATCCCCGGCTCCAGTCCAGGAGGAGGTTGCGACTCCAGCCTCGGATAACGCTCGTCAATTAGATAAAAACAGAATCCGAGTAGCGTCTGACCGCATAGAAGCCCTGGCCGATAACGAGATATTCGTTTTCGGCAGCAACATCACCGGTAAACATGTCGGTGGCGCTGCACGGCAAGCATATCAGAAATTTGGCGCTGAATGGGGCGTTGGTACGGGCCCTACTGGCAAGTGCTATGCTATACCGACGATGCACGGTGGTATTGAAGTAGTAGCCCCTTACATCGATGCGTTTATCCAGTATGCCACGGAACATCCGGAGTTAAGATTTCTTGTTACGAAGGTCGGATGCGGTGTTGCCAAGTTCCACCCCAATCAAATAGCCCCGCTTTTCGCTCAAGCCGTTGACCTACCTAATGTGTATCTCCCGGCAGAGTTCTGGCTATACTTACAGAAGTGACAACGCCCCCGGATGAGAGAACAATGGGCGAACGTTCCGGGAACGATCCACGCCATACGTCCGGGCGTAAAAACATAGAGGGCTGCTCTTCAACTTGAGCAGTCCCCTATTCTGAATCCGGAGATTTTTTGCGATATTTGTCTTCGGCTTTTTGGCTCAATTTTCAGTCCGGTTTGTTACCAAATAAACGCCCTTTTTTCTGAACCATATTTGAACCACGGATGCCGTAACCAATTGATTATCAATCAGTATTATAGTCTGCATCGGAAAATAGAAGTTAGAAAATACCCATAAGAAAACACCCATAAAATAGGCAATAACCTATTGAATATTAGCCACTTTGCAAAGGTGGCTATATTTATGCTTTTTTATTGTTATTTATGGATATTTTGGCTATATTTGTACCACGTGCGGTACAAGCGCTGTAGAATCTTTCGGCAGTAGGCGAAAACTTTACAGTACTTTATAAAGTTTTACAACTTTTCGCCACCAGATGGCGCAATAGAGGTCCTGAGAAGCCTCTGCATATAGAAAATAGAAATATGGTCAGTGAGGGCACATACTACTCCATTTCAGAGGCTTCGCGGCTCCTGGGTGTATCACGTCCGACCATATACGCCAGAATCAAATCCGGTGACATTCTCGCAGTCCAGGTCTCGTCAAGATCAAAATGATTACTCGTGACGAAGCAATCGCAAAATACGACATAAGCGAGCAGTGGTTCTATAAGAAAGTCAAGAATGCCGGCATTAAGGCAATGCGATACGGCACCAAGGCTTACTATCCGCGTAAAGACATCCATAAACTATTCTTCAAGCGCAAATACCCTGAGATTGAAGACTGGGCAACTTCTGAAGAGTTGGCCAAGGAATTCTGTGTCAGCCGCAAGACCATATGCGCCCTGGCCCGCCAGTATGATATTCCGCGCCAGCGCACAGGAAGAACGCAGATGATAAGCCGCAAGGACTGGCTCCTGCACAAAGTTGAACTTCCGGATCTGGAGAAGAATTATATGAGCACCGAGCAAGCCAAAGCCCTGTATCACGTGGGAGCCAGCAGATTCTATAAAGAAGTCAACGACAACAATATCCCCCGCCGCCGTCAAGGACGAGAGGTGTATTTTCCCAAGTCAGACCTCGACCGCCTGTTCAAGGACAAGAGTCCGAACATTCCGGAAGAGATCCGTCGCAACTACGTTACAGCAAAGGATGCGCTGAAAGTCTACCATGTCGGACAAAAGCGTTTCTCGGAAGAGACCAATGTCCGTTACCAAAGTCACACTCAGGAAGCGGCTGCTTCCATCCGGCAAGATAACGCTCTATCTTGACTACTATCCTGCTATCCGTGACCCGAAGACCAATAAGATGTCTCGTCGCGAGTACCTCGGCCTATACCTGGTCGCGAAACCGCGTACGCAGGAGGAAAGGGATGCCAACAAGGAGAAACTGATAGCGGCAGAAGGCATCCGGTCGCAACGAGAGATTTCAATCCTGAAAGGCAACCTCGGATTCGCCAACCGGGATACTGCCAAAGAGGATTTCCTCGCCTACTTCCACGAACACCTGGCTGGCCAGAATCAGAAATGGATTCGTGTCTATGACCATTTCAAGAAATACTGCGGCGGTGAGTGCAAGATGGGCGATATTACGGTAGACTTCTGCAACGGATTCAAGAACTATCTTCTTGATGCACAACAGTTAAAGCACGATAAGCGGAAGCTCAGTCTCAACTCTGCTTCAGGATACTGGTCCACCTTCCGGGGCTTCCTGGCTGTCGCATATAAGGACCACAAACTCGCCGAGAATGTCAATGATTTCCTCGAGGCAATAAAGCAGGAAGATACCGAGCGTGAATACCTGACACTTGAAGAATTACAGCAACTGGCCGCCACTCCTTGCAACGAGAAGGTGTTGCACGACGCATCCATCTTCAGCTGCCTGACCGGGCTTCGTTTCGGAGATGTCCGGGACCTGACCTGGGACAAGATAGAAAAGTATCCTGATGGCGGGAACTGCATCCGTATCGTCACGGAGAAAACAAAGACATCCGCTAACCTCCCCATCACCGACGAGGCCCTCGATCTCTGTGGCAAGCGAGGCAAAGAAAAAGTATTCAAGGGACTCACCTATGCCCTGGTCCAGAAAGAACTTCCCGGCTGGCTCAAGGCAGCAGGCATCACGAAGCACATCACCTTCCACTGCTTCCGGCACACCTACGCCACCCTCCTTCTGGACGGCGGCACCGACATATATACTGTAAGCAAGATGCTCACCCACCGCAACGTCTCCACCACACAAATCAACACCGCCGTGATGGATAAGAACAAGCGCAAAGCAGCTGAAAGCCTGAAGATCAAGAAATAAAGTGTAAATTTGTAGTCTATGATACCACGTAAGTACATTCATGATGAGGCGGATTCGCTATCAAACTATGTAGACAGGTCCAGATTCAATGGATTTCTGTTGGACGGTCTCCTTGCCTACATGAACAACAATCCGGATAGAACTCTTTCTCTGGACTGTCTGGGATTCTTTAATGAAGTCTATTATTTTGCCAATCGCGTGATGTTTGAACCATTCCCGGAGATAAACATCAGGAATCACTATGTTGGTGAATGTATGGATAGAACTCAGGATGTTGTTACACGCGACATTGTCATGGCAATGCTGTATGTCGTATTGGATAGGTTGAGGACTCCACCAGGCAAGGTAATCAGATTCTGTAATCAGATGCAACTAATCTATGATTATGATAATAATTATCTATCTGATATTACGCAAGTAAGCGAAGACTGTGGCCATGCTGGTCTTTTTTCAGATTGGTATTGGACTCCACCTGCAGTTGCCGGTTACGCCATCATCGGTATGGAAGTAAATTGGGATGAGGCTACTGAACATTTCAAATATGACAATGTTAAGGCATATTCCGACAGCTGTGCAGATAATGAGGATCGGTATTATGTCATGAAGGATATAGTGGAGGAGATGAAAAAGTATTCATCCTCACACGCTGGTGAAATAGAGGAAGATCAGTTACGCAAGGTAAGTTTCTTATTATCGCACGCTGAGTTTGAATACAACAAGGATGTCAAGGCTGCGGAGGAGAAAAAGAAACGAGAAGAAGAAGCAGCCAAACAGGCCGAAGAGGAACTTGAGGAGTTGCCATGACCGGAGTCAATTGAATATGAACAAAAGTTGAGTGAGAAAGACACAGAGATAGAGCAAATGAAGCAAGACATCGAGCATAAGAACCAGTATATTCGGGACCACGACCAAAAGTTCAGTGAATTGCAACAACTGCTCAACGCCTCCGAAGAGGAAGTGAAGCAGTTAAAGGAACAGCTGGCGGCTGTTTCAGAAGAAGACGAGCAAGATGAGCCCAATGAAAGGACGCAGAAAGTCGTAACAAACTACCTCTTCTCAATACTGAAGAAAGCAGGTATGGGCAATGATATGTAATAGTCAAGACTTGTTCTGACAGTTGGTTTACTATCTGACAAAAAAAGTGTCAGTTGTTTGTTGCGAAGTTACACAACTTTTTCCATCCTCCCAACCGAATGAGATTTTATTATCCTCATTCGGTTTGATTATTTCCTCATTCTGTAGTTGATACTTTCTAGCCACGGCAATCCCTTGAATAAAAGTTTGCATTGGGGTTTTTCCGAAGCAGTACTTTCCAGAATGGGTTCTTTGCGTGTTGTAGGAATTCATCCACGCATCCAGGTCAGCTTGTAGCTGTTCAATAGAGGTGTACATTTTCTTTCTGAAGGCGATTGCATAGAATTCATTTTGTTCGGTTCTGTTAAATCGCTCACAGATACCGTTTGTCTGCGGGCTTTTCGCCTTAATCTTGGAATGATCTATGTCCTCCACAGCCAGATACAGCTCATACTCATGATTTTCTCTGTTTCCGCAATATTCAGTTCCTCTGTCCGTGAGCATACGCATCAGTTTCAGATCGTGTTGTTCGAAAAAAAGAATAACCCTATCATTAAGCATATCGGCGGCAACAAGTGCATTCTTGCGATCATACAACTTTGCAAATCCAATCTTGGAATAGGTATCGATGACGGTTTGCTGGTAGATATGTCCTACGCCTTTGATATGTCCCACGTAGTAAGTGTCTTGTGCGACCAGGAAACCGGGATAAAATGTTTCTATTTCTCCATGTGCCTGTTTTTCTTCTTTCGCTCTTTCTAACGCTGCCACTTGAGTTTCATCGAGGATAATTCCCTCGAGTTCAACTTTAGCAGACAAGGCTTTCAGCCGTTTCTGGAAAGTCTCCATATCATGCCGTAACCATATAGAGCGCACTCCACCCGGCGAAATAAGCATACCTTTCTTACGCAGCTCATTGGATACACGGACCTGACCCAATGCAGGATTGTCTATCGCCATTTGTACAACAGCCTGCTCGATGTGTTCTTCCACACGGTTCTTTATGACCGGTTTACGGCGGGAAATCTCCTGCAAGGCCACTTCACCTCCTTGTTCGTATAACTCTTTAAAACGATAAAAACTGTCACGGCTGTAGCCCATAATCTTGCAGGCTCGTGATACGTTTCCTAACTGATGGGATAGTTCCAACAATCCCAGCTTGTTCTTAATGACTTTTTCTGATGTGGTCATAATTTAATCTGTTTGCTGTTACAAAATTATTCTTTTTATGCGCAACTGTCAGATTAAGTCTTGACTAATTCAGATGATACTTCGGATTTTAACAAAACTGATGTCGCCGACCTTATTCACTATTTGACTGGGTTTTCCACTAATACTATTCGTACGACGCTAACTTATCCTCGTACATCATCTTCTTCCAGCAAGGAGGTGAAGAAGGTGGAGGCTTTGCTTAAGAAAGTAAATCTCAATATATCAATAAAATAGCCCATTACAAATAAATTTGTAACCCCTTACAAGGGGGCTTACACGCTTACTTACAGCCCTTTACGGTCGCTAATTTTGCAGCGTCTTTTTGGGGCGAACTAACCTTTGCTGCACCGTCCCGGAAAGGCCGCCGCCACGGTGACTACAGTGTAGCAAGGTATAAGCGCGTGGCCCCCTTTATTATGTGCAATATAGACTTAGAGAATCAGGAAAAAAGAAAAATTACCTTCGACCAACTCCCGGAGGCCGTCGGGGAACTGTTCGATCAGATCGAGCAGCTCAAAGGCCTCATCATTACCCAATTCGCAGCGCTCAAGCCGGAAGCGCCGGATAACGTCTGGATGGACCTCCAGCAGTTATGCGACTACCTGCCGGATAAGCCCTCGAAAGCGACGGTGTACGGATGGGTGAACCAGCGAACAATCCCCTACCACAAGAAGACCAAGAAACTGAGCTTTTTGAAAGCAGAGATTGACGCCTGGATAGAACGCTCCGGACACGCCACTGCCGAGGAGATACGAGAGGCTGCAGCCGACAAGTTCGGCTATAGAAAAGGAGGACTTCGATAATTGGATGTGCTATGGACAACGAGGAATTGAAAAATATAGCGGCCCAGGTCCCAGAAGACCTTCCTGCCACCGAGTCTCCTGTGACAGACATTATCGAGGAGGTGGAGAAAGCAAAGCGTGCCCCCAAGAAGGCAGGCGTGCTCTCCATCAGAACCGCAAACGAATGGATTGAGGAAGAGTTCAACAAACCCGACCCCAAGACGTACTTCTACGGTCTTATCATCCAGTATGAAAACACCGTACTCTTCGCTTCCAGCAATGTCGGGAAGTCCATTCTCGCTGTGCAAATAGCGGAAGACATTGCCCGGACGGAGAAAATCTACTACATCGACCTGGAACTCAGTGCGAAGCAGTTTCAGCAGCGATACACCGACAAGGAGACCAAGGAAATCCATATCTTCCCGTCTAATTTCATCAGGGCCGAGGTTGACCCGGAGTTGATTGGTGGTGTTGACCTGGAGCAAGAGATCCTGGACTCCATCGAGGAAGTAGCCAAGAACGGCACCAAGTTCGTAATCGTCGACAACCTGACATTCATCTGTCACGATGCCGAGAAAAGCGCCCAGGCAAGCGAATTCATGATGAAACTTATCCGGTTGAAAAAGAAATACAACCTGACGACCATCGTGATAGCGCACACGCCGAAACGCCGTGGCTACGAGCCGATTACACAAGACGACCTTGCAGGGAGTTCCAAGTTGATCAGCTTCTTCGACGCCGGCATTGCAATGGCCCGTAGCGCCAAGGACAACAACCTCCGGTATCTAAAACAGGTGAAGGTTCGTAGCAGCGAATACGTTTACGACTCGGACAACGTGATTGTCTATGACCTGGTCCAGCCCCACGGATTCATGCATTTCGAAGTTCATGGATATGCCAAGGAGGAGGCACACCTCAACCACGGCGACCTTGCTGACGATACCGATGAAATCCTGGACATTCTACGGCTCCAGAAGAGCGGGAATTCTCTCCGTGAAATTGCCAAGGCACTTGACATTTCCCTCGGTAAGGTCCAGCACCGCCTGAAGACCGCACAGGAGAAGGGCATCACCCTTGACGACTACCCTGACCCTGATGTATCGCCTGTATCGGGCGTATCGGGAGACCAATCTGCGATACAGCCGATACACGATACGAAGCACCGTAAAACCCGTAAGAAAAAGGAGGCCTGATATGAATTATAAATATCACCTTCTCAAGTACAGCGGGCCATCATCACGGCTCACCTGTCCGAACTGCGGTGCCAAGCATTCATTTGCTCCCTACGTCGATGCTAACGACCAGATTGTCGGCAAAGAGTACGGACGCTGCAACCACGAATCTTCCTGCGGATACGTCAGATACCCGCCTTCAGAGCGTGATTGGCGAGAATCCTACTCGGAGTATCGCAAGCGTACTGCAAAGCCCCAGAAACGGGTCGTAACGCGGCCCCAGCCGAAGCCGGAACCGGAGGGCGGCATCTGCACGATACCGATGGATTTAGTCTTGAAGACGGTGCGGACCAACCCGCTCAGCGACTTCCTCTACTATCTCTGCAACCTGTTTGATGTGGACACAATCATGCACCTCGTTTCCGAGTACCTGATCGGTGTAACCCGCTCCGGCGACACGATTTTCTACCAGATAGACCAGCAAGGACGCTGCCGGACCGGTAAGATTATGAAATACGACCGTGAGACTGGTCACCGCATCAAAGACCAGGTGACGAAAGGAGCCATCACCTGGGTGCATTCCATACTCAAGCAGCAAGGGAAACTCCCCCGGGACTGGCAACTGACGCAATGCTTGTTCGGCGAGCACCTGCTCAAGAAATACCCGGACAAACCTGTCTGCCTGGTCGAGGCAGAGAAGACGGCGGTCATCTGCTCAGCCATCATGCCCCAGTTCGTCTGGGTAGCAGTCGGCGGCAAGACACAGCTCGGAGACAAGGTGGAGGTTCTCTATGGCCGGACCATAGTCGCCTTCCCCGATGTTGATGGCTACGATGCCTGGGTGGAGAAGATCAGTGAACGCCCCTACCTCAACATCCAAGTCTCGCGGTACCTGGCAGACAAGGCCACAGATGAGGACAAGCAGATGGGTGCCGACATCGCCGATGTACTTATCCGCTGGATTCTGAACAGGAAGAGCCGGTTGGAACCACAGGAGCAGGGAAAGCCTCCCGCAGTCCTCTATGCTGACAATCCCGTAATGCAGGAAGTAATGAAATATATTTCGCCTGAATACTGGGATGAAGTCGATGCTCTCATCAAAGACTTTGACCTGGAACTGGTATCCGTTACCAGACTGCCAAAGTAGAACGAAGCAGCCCCGGCGATGAACCGGGGCTGTATTCTATTCAAACTTGATATACCGGAAGAACGGTTCGAACATCACGCTCTCCGTATCCTCCCGGTTAGCCAGCGGTTCATTATGGAAGTAACTCTCCTGCCACAGCCTCAAAGTCACCGGATGAATCGGTTTTTGCGGCTCCTTGTAGGCATACACGCCCACTTTAGTACGCTCGATCAGTTCACACTCCAGCATCTGGGCAACAACGTTGATTTGCACATTCTGTACGCTTTTGTTGGCCCCATACTTGGTCCCGAGCATCCGGATGATGAGGTCACGGCTGATTTCATCCTGGAGCCGGAACTGCTTTGCCATCAGGCAATAGGTATCATAGCATACCGGATACCTTGCGACCATCAACGCCGACAGGATCAAATTCCTGTCCGGAGCAGATTTCAGCGCGGCCAGAACTTCCTCCTTGTGCTCCTTGGCGAAGGTAACAAGCGGATTTCCCGCCAGCGTAGTCTTCACCTGACGGAAACCCTTCTTCTGTCGGTTTTCTCCAGCATACTCCGTATTGATAAGCTGGCTCAGCCTTTCCATGTCCTGCTCGTCATTCAACTCTGCCCGGAGAGCCTCCAGCAAGATGTCCATCGGTATCCGCTGATGTAGTCCTAAAGATTTCTCGTTATCTGCCATCTATCCTATAATCGTAATAAACGGAATCAACACTTCAAGCCAATGCGTACCTCCGTGCGTAACGCATCGCTCTTTGCTTGTAAAAGCCTCTTTCTCCTTCGCATAGTAAGTTCTGGACTCCTTGTCCACCTGAACCAGATGACCCTCGTATTGGGCCTCAAAAATGCCCTTATCGGCTTCTTTAGGCAGCGTGATATGGCGAAGACTCAAATCCGCGCCCAACTTGTCCCTGTTATCCAGTTTCCGGAAGGCAGTAGTCTCGATATTACCGTGGTCGGTGGTGATATAAACCTTGAAGCCGGCCTCGATCAGATGACGGATATTCCCGACAATCTCCTCCTCGCCTACCCACCGCTTGGTGTTATCGTACAGATACATGAAATTGTCCGAGGCGTGCATCTTCTCATCCAAGTCTACCACCACATACCCGAGTTTCTTCACAGAACCTTCCTCCTCGATGACTCCGGAATGCTGATACCGCTGTTGGAATGACGGAACACCCTTTCCATCCCAGAACGCCTTCCACAATTTGCCTTCGTTTGCCGGAGACTGGTCATACGTCACAGAAGGAATATCCCCGCGGAAAATGGCCTGTCTCGACAGCTCAGTCACACTCGGAAGCCAGGCATAGATGCAATCATACTTGGCCCGGACATTCAGATGCTCCTCCAGGCTCCTGGTCAGAAGCAGAGCCTGCCAGTAATTCATACCATCCACTACCACCAGGGCAACCTTCTCTTCCGGCTGCTTGCTGATGAATGGGAGCACCTGCGTCACAAACCGCGGATACTTATTCCCGCAGGTAGACGAAACGATATTCACATAACTGTGCTGCAAGAATTCCAGAAACTGCTCGTTGACTCCGGCGACCTCCGGCTGGAAATCTGCCCAACGGTCCATCTCGATGACAGACAAGACAATCTCAGCCGCCTTCTGCATCCACTCCGTAGGTCTGTTGAAATCGATGGAAGCATTGTTGTGGTACCACGCGGTCAATAGATCCTGGTATGCTTCCTCTTTCCTACCCAACTCGCTGGCACCATCGCGCAACAGATTCTCCGTCTGCAGAGTATCAAGGTCAACGTGCTGCGGCTGCTCATACAACCATTCCTGCTGCTTGAAACTCAGAGTCTTCACTACATCCCAGGGATAGTGTGGGAAGAATGACCGGAACTGGAAATTCACAAACCCGGCATCCTGGGCAATGTCCTCCATCAAGTCGAACTCACGGTTCTGGATGAATAGGACGAAGGCCCCGGGATCTTCTGCAACTACTGTCTCTCGGACAATACGCAGGTCCAGAGCATCGCCATAGAAAACCCGCACGGCGAAGTTGCCTTCCAGTTTCGTACAGACTTCTTGTGTGAAGAGCATCTTATCGCGGTTCAATGCCACGACGAAACGCTTTCCGTCCGGGACGAAAAGTTTGTCGAAAATGGCTTGAGCGAACTTGGAGGTCATTGTTTATACTTTTGACGAAGCGATGTCGTAGTAACGGATTAGCGTAGAATCAGTAGCCAGCATGTCTTCATCCATTTTTTCGCATACAGACACTATAGTCGCAAAGTCTTTGTTATCATAACATTCCTTGAAGCCAACATGAAGAACTTCAAACCGTGCTTTCTTAATAGACTTCGCTTTAACATAGACTTCAAATTCTTTAAGGAAGCGTTTGCGTTTAATCTGCTCGAGTTGTGTTTGGTCATTTATATCAGGGACATGCCAGTATCCTTCCTCGTCTTTGAGGAAATTCTCATTAAGAATTTCCATCAACTCCGGCATAGTATCCCCTTTCTTCGGTTTCACAAGATCCTGAATCCAATCGTTGGTTAAATCTTGGTACCTTTTCGGGGATTCTTCCAATTTTCTCCTTACCCAGTCAATTCCGTCTTTCTCGCTACCAATAAAAAGTGCAAGTGTTGCGATGGCAGAATATTCACGTCGTGTGTCCTCATATTCCAGGGCCTGTTCTGCACTGAAGAACATTCCATCGCGTTCCACATAACGCATCTTCATCTCCTTCTGGAAATCAGCTGCATCAATAGGAACGGGATAGCCGTGTTGTACATAGTATGAAATCAGACGGTCGTATAAAATACGTATGTCGCGTTCAGCAATACATTGGATAACGCCATCCTTGATAACGCTTACAGGTAAATGCTCTAAGTGTTCGTCTATAAAAGACCATACTCCTTTATCACTATCACCCACGTTAAAAGAAAGGATTTTTTCAGAGGGCTTATAGCAAGTTATAGCCAGATCTTCTTTAACTGCAACGGGAGATACAATGGCCCTCATGCCACCTTGTCCCTTATTCAAAGCAGAAACATTTGCAATGACGAATCCAGCTCGAGTAATTGCCTGTTGAATAGAGTTCCAAATACCAGCATTTGTATTACTAAACTCCACAGTCATCCATTTACCCGGTTTTAGCACCCGAAAATACTCCGAATAACTCTCAGACATCATTCTCAAGTAGAAAAGGAAATCTTTTGCCTGTCCAGGATTAACAATTGCTTCCGACTTATTGTTAGTCAACACCTTTAACCATGCTTCTGGAAGTGTATTCAATTCGGAGTACATAATATTCGCTCCAAAAGGAGGATCGGTGAAAACATAGTCAATCGAATTATCTGCAATCGGCAATGCATTAGCAGAACCTACATAGACGATGTTATCATATTCCTTAGGAAGGAGAGGGCCAGCTTTTAGGTAGCCACTTAGTTTATCTTCAATCTGCTCGAGAATGGAGGTCTCCATAGGGAGCGCCGGGATATATAGTGTCCCCTTCAAATGGCCTGCATTCCATCCTCCACCTCCATAGAAGAAATTATTTACATGAATTCGGTTCATTTTTGTAGAACGGTTTACCATCCCTGTAAAAATGAACTTGAGTTTATTTGGGAGAGCAGAAGATTGAATCTTCGCATAGAAAGTAGACAATGCTATAAGATTCCTTCTCGTGTAGAATTGATGAACGAAATTAATGTTCTGTGCTTTCTTAGGTTGCTGAGTATTGTACCCGTCTGGGAGTTCATATGTCGGCGCAAAATACTTACAATGCAGAGAATTAATAGAATCTACTAAATCAATGTCATATTGTTCGGCATCCTTCTCATATCTTTTTCCCTCCGCACTATATGCGATATAAACTGGCACTGACTTATTTATACGTACCGAGTCGCCAAGAAAATCATCGTATACAGTCTCAAATGCACGTGTTGCAGTGTTCTTAGTATGCATAGTGTGGCAATGGGGACAATAGAACTCATCCCTAAGGCATTTATGTTCTTTATCCAAAGCAGCCTTCCAGTAAACGAATTCTTTTCCACAGGTATTACATACGAACACATCACTCCAAACAACATAATTAATCTGACCAATAGGCTTTCCGTTATGTGTTGTCCGATATAAATCCGCGCATTCCTCTTTAACTTCCTGAAATATCCTCTGGACCTCTGCTTTTACAAGAGAAGAATTCAGAGGAGTGTTATAATTGTATGCAATCATCGAGGCATACGGGGAAAGATCACCACATATTGCATGTCGTTGTCCCCAATTTGGGGTTTTCCCGAAAAGACTCTTCCATTCAGCATTGATGGCAGCTTTATCCTCAGCTGAAGGATTACCGCACGCCTGTGCTGCGACTCCGGTCATTCCTGTCCCACAAAAGCCATCAAACACAATATCGCCAGGTTGTGTGTAGTGCAATAGATACCTCATAATTGCAGGGTGAGGAACTTTTGTATGATAAGTATGAGCCGAATATACCGGATTGCTCTTCCCTACCTTTACATCGCTTGAGTATGGCTCTTTAACTTCAAAATCAGCACTTCGCAAGCCATTAGCTTGAAGTCTATTCTTCTCTGCTTCCCACTCTTTTACAAAGCTATTTATCCAAGGATTCGGGCATGCTGTATAGTATGGCGGATCGGACAGCGCAATTATGTCATCGTCCTCACCTATAGGAAACCCATCGAGTAGCCGAAGCTCAGGCAGTTTCTTACGTAGTTCATCGCGAAAAAAATCTCTACGCCTATCATCGTTCTCGAATTCGATACCAAGGCAAGTAACAGGCCCATCATTTACGACCTGCTCATCATCCATAGGGAATAGTGTATCTGCCATATTATTTACTTCAATACAATTCTAACTTTGCTTCTATCCTTGCCGGCGCATTTCTTATTGATGAACATCTGGAGCATTCCTGTGGCCTCGTCTATAGTCATCGGCCTGTCAATGCATTTGCCCAGTTCGTCGGCGGTGATTTCCACTTTCACATAGCCCCCACTAAGATTCTCCAGTGCTTCTACCAGAGCACGGGCAGAACGCTCGTCGTTGATGGGCGTAAGCCCGTTGGCTACGAACATCAGGAAGTTCTGCGTAGGCTCATCCATCAGGCTAAGGGCCTCCTGGGACTCCTTAGACAAGATGAAAGCCTTGATGCTCTCCATCCACGAGGTATGCATAGCCTCCAACTCCTCCTTGAACTCCTGCAGGGTTTTCATATTCTTTCCTCCGGTGTTCATCGGGTTGAAGTTTGCATAAGGTGTAGATTCCAGCACGTTCTTCACATTGCTGCTGGCAGTCTTTAGCTGTGCAAAAGCCATCTTCCAGATGCCCCACGCCGATGTATTGATGAGCGTGCAATGGCACAGTTCGCTGCAGGCCTTGTAAGTACCGGAATTCAGTATCTGAATACGCTTCTGGTCATCAAGTTCTGTCAAGCAGCATTTGTAATACTGCTCAAGATACCACTCAATGTACTTGCCCTTCACCTCGTCCAGTTCCGCCTGGTAGTTCGAAATCTGGGCTTCATTCATATCCTTCAGAACCTCGGCCACCTTGTTCACCACGGCGTCGATGCTCTTGGCGAGAGGCGTATCCGTCGGCACATACTGCTTGGCCTGAGTGAGATACTGTAACTTGGAATTCAGTTCACCTGCGGTCTTGATGACGGCCTTCGTGTCTTCCAGTTCCTTTTTATTGTCGGTCATCTTCTTCACAACAGTCAGGTCGAACGGGAAGTTCTTAATCTTAGCCTGGGAAGTGAACGTCGATACCTTGTCGCAGAATCCGCGAAGCGCCAGAGCATTGCCTCGGATGGAAACGCCAGCCATCGGGCTGATGATTTCCACACCGGCAACTTCAAGCCCGTTTTTAAGTTCCTTCGCATCAAAAGCAACACACTCGGCTGCGAGTTTCCGTGCTTCTGTAACCAACAAGGTATATGTGCTCTGCTGGTCAAGCTGGTTTGATAGGTCACGTCCACAAAGCATCTTGGTCAGCTCTCGCATCACGGGAATATTCACCTCTTTCGGGCGCTTGATGTTGGCGAAAGTGAAGTAGTCGTCCGCCTGCAGGTTACGAAGTTTTTCCAGGCTGCTTGCATTGATGACCTCACCGCTGTTGAGTGTGATTTCGCACTCGCCCAAAGCAGCCAGGGTACCAAGCACCATAAACTCAAATGGTGCGTCCAGATGGTGCTCCTTGGTGTACCATACATTATCAGAGCGATACAGTTTTTCCAGAATCTCATCCTTGTTCACTACCATATTCTGCCCACGGTCATTCATCATCTTCAGGATGGACTGAGCATAGATGCTGTCCTCTGATACCAATTCACCGGCCTTGTAGCATCCAAGACCGCTCAGGATGGCCTCACCATCCTTATTTCCTTCCGTCGGACGGAGAATCTTCGCAATAGCTCCCTTGATATAACGGTCAAGGTTGTCGTGTGTAATGGTCTGGTTGGCATAAGTGAAGGCAGGATACTTCGGCAATTCAGTCGTGAACTGATCCTCAAAGATAGCACTTGCCACGCTGTCGAAAATCTCCATCTTAGTCGATCCGGATGGAGGCAGCTGGAATGAATTCAACGTCCTTGCTTCACCATCCTTGTAGAACACCTGGGTGCTATTTAAGTAGCAGGCATCAAAGGCACGACGAGCCTTCTCGAAGAGGTCATCGCACTTGGCTTTATAATGTACTTTTTGAGCAGTGTCTGCCGAGGTGAAAAGGCTGAACGCTGCGCCGTGGAGCACCACCAATTTCTTGAAATCTTCGCTGAGGTTGTCCATTACGAAGTATACCTCATCCTGGTCCATATTCCGCTTCTTCTTATCTTCCTGGAATATGGGCATGAATATCATATAGAAATGCTGTTTCGGATGCGTAGTGGATTTTTCATTCGGGTTGCCAAAGAAAATGTATCCATCCCGTGTAATCTTGTGGCTCCGCCACTCCAATTCGTGAGTATATATTTGGAAACCGGACACATAGGATTTTGCATTGATACCGAGAGCCTCAATGATGAAGTTGAAGAAGGATTCATCCTTACGGCTCACCGGCATTGTTTCGGCAAATTGCGCTATCAATTGGTCGAAATTAACACCGCCTTCCGTGCGGAGGTGATATTCTCCATTCTCCTCATTGAAATCGAAATACTGACCTGATGTAGCCTTGATAACCAATTTAGCTGTAGCATCAACGCTATCCACCAGGAAATCCTTCGATTCGGCAAGTTCATCAGTGATACATAGGTCTTCCACCAGGGACTCAGCACGTGTACCATTTCCCTTGTTTAAGTCTCCCTGCAGGAGTTTGATGGCGCAAGCATTGACAATCCTTTTCGCAGTCGGGATCTGCGACTTTCTCGGGCCAGTGAAATTGCTGTCAATCTTCCCTTGAATAGTGCGGACAGTATCGGAAACGGTTTTGAAGTCGGGAACAGCCATAAGACCCGTATCTGCCATCATCTGCTCCCAATACTGGTCATAGGTAATAAGGCCGGGGTTGTCTGTCGGGATGTCGTTGTCAGCAATCTTCTCAAACTGACGGGTAAGGGTTTTCAGCACTTCTCGCTGAGCGCGACCCAGTTTGATACGCTGGAAGTTGTCAAAATATGCCGGATGCACCGGGAAAAGTTCAACATAGTCTTGCAGGTGTGAATGCATATCACCAAACAGGCCGATGAACTTCTCAAGGTGTGTGCGGATGGCCTGCTTCTGCTGTTCGGACTTACGAAGCAAACGGTGCTGTACAACAAATGAAACATCTTCCTTGCGGATGGTCAGATCAGTGTACCTATCCTTCACCTTTAACATCATCTCGGCGGCAAAAGCAAACTCCTTTGCCTGATATATCATCTCCTGAACGCCGAACATAAATGCAAACCGACCCTTTGCACACTGCTGTCCCAATGCCTGGAGAACCTGCAAATCCTGGTCTAACTGCCCAACTGATGCACGCCCCTTAAAGTATGCAAGCAATTCGTCGATGATGATAAGAAGGCCCTTGTCAGGGAATTTCTCCTCGAAGGCACTCATCATTTCATCCAGCTGTTCGCTATACATCTTCAAGGAATCAGGGTCGAACTTGTAGTTCACGCCCAATTCATCCAGATACCGCTGAATCTGGAAGCAGACAATCTTCCAAAGCCCCTGGTCAGTTTGCATCTCAAAGCGATGCACTTTGTACTTTCCAGCAATGGGAGCCATCACATCCTTAGCCGCTTTATTGGTAACCTTATCCAGGTATGCGCTATTCTCAGCAATCAACGACACCAGCGACATCAAGTGACTCTTACCGGTACCATAGTTACCGATAATCTGGATGCCCTTCTGATTCCGCTCGCCGAACTTCAGATTCCTGACGATTTCAGGAATGATGGTCTCGACGAAATAGTCTGGATAGACGAATGTCTTGATGATGTCTTCACGATAATCGTCGCTCCCCAGCTTATCCAGCTGGATTACATCGGTAATCGGTTCGAATTGGAGAATGTCATGGTATTTCATAAGATGATATAATTTATTTCCGATTGGTTAATAGCAATGTGCGAACCCTCTCTCAAGAAGAACAGTTTGTCCGGTCTGATGACCCCTGGCCACAAGAGTATCGTTAGTGTATTGCGTGATACTCTCCGCAATACATCCGATACATCGATACGCAGGTCAGGCTCAAAGAGGATACCCGGATTATCCAGGATAACAACATCTCCGAGGACTGGATCAGTGAAGATATGGCTCTTGATGATACGGGAAATAGCATCCTGCACAGAGAACTGGAAGTAAACCTCATTATGACGGTCCAACTTCTCAACGGCCAATGCCAACTCTCTGCCAAGATTTAACGACTTTTCTTCGTGAAATGATGAATCAGTCTTCCTGACGGCAAGACGATACCTGGGCGCTGAAGAGATGAAGCGCTCCAAATCAGTATCGTATGAAATGCCATAGAGAGTCACGTACGTGCAATTCCTGCTATTAAACAACAAATTTAAGAAAAAATGCCATAAATCAGGTCTGAAAAGACTGAAAACGAACAATTCGCCGTCAAAATGAAAGAATAGGAAGCGGTACTCGCTCGGCAGCCGGGCAAGCCCGTCAGCCCAGCGACCATCCATTGCCACCCTTCGCGGCGAGTCTCTGCACGGACAAGCCGCACAGAGACTCGCTTCGCCCCACCCACGATATAAAGGGAAAGCGGTATGCGAGACTGCAGCCGGACAAGCCGTCAGCAGACTCGCATCCTATATGCCCCCAGCCCCAGAGGGGAGCATCAACTACTCCCGACTGGGGCTCCAGCCGGGGGTATTTATTATATCTGGGGCGTGAATGAGGCAAGAACGACCCGGGAACGAGCCGAGTGTCATCAAAGAATCGCTAAATATCAAGAAAAAACCGTAAATTAGATGCGCAGGAAGTCGATTCCGAGCGACGAAGTGTTTTGGGTCTCTTCGCGATATTCTGTACCGTATTTGTACCACAAAACACCTAACTAATTATAAATAAACAAGTTCTATATCCTGCATTGGTAAGTAATCCCCACAAATCAAATAAATAACAAACATAATGTAATCACTCTAAAGCCCTGTATATCGGGGCTTTTTTGATATGTCAAATATAGTGTTTGTTTTGCGTTAATAGTT
>Ga0116193_1000716_pt1 | contig 29839 bp, 28 predicted proteins | sample AD_UKC115_MetaG_FD_89892 | JGI IMG/M metagenome (GOLD analysis project Ga0116193, IMG submission 89892) | Active sludge microbial communities of municipal wastewater-treating anaerobic digesters from Hong Kong - AD_UKC115_MetaG | ecosystem: Engineered > Bioreactor > Anaerobic > Digestate... | reverse complement strand
TAGAACCAAAAAATGCATTCTTAAATGCAAGTGAAAGTAAGCTACCAAGACTTTATGTATTACATGGGGGTGCTCGAATTAAAATGGGAGAAGGGTTTAGTGTTACACCCAACATGGTATATATGCGCCAAGTGAACTCGGAAGAAAAAATGATAGGTGCATTTGGTCAAGTAAGAATTAACGATAATACAGATATGCTTCTTGGAGGCAACTATAGATTTGATGATGCAGTATCACCATTTGTTGGGCTTCAAACAGGAGGCCTTATGTTTGGTTTTAGTTATGATGCTACATTATCTAACCTTAATAAATTGGTTCCTACAAGTGGTTTTGAAGTATCAATAACATATGTCTCCAAATCTAAAATTAAAACGGATAGAAAAAATCCTATTTGCCCTAGATTGTAATCCTCTTTTTTAATTAACTAATTCTTATATCCTACCATACTATGTTTAAAGAAATACAATATGTAGCACTTGCATTTATTTGTGCAATATTCATGAATGATAAATCGTATGCACAACTTAAGCAAGCATATGAACGAACCGCAGACCAAGCTACAAAAGATCAAGATTTTTATACCGCTGCGTTTTATTATAAAAAGGCACTTTCGGCACAAAAAGAGAGAAATAGAACATTCAATCCATATAATGGCGAGATTCTTGAAAAAGGAACTGCTATAGGAACAACCAGCTCTCATAAAAAATTGGTTTTTAAATTAGCAGAATCCTATCGTCAATATTATAATTGGGATGACGCAGCACCTTGGTATGAGCAAGCTGCTACATTTACAGAGCCAGATTTTCAAACAGCTAAATACTGGAATGCCATTTGTTTAAGAACAAAAGGCGATTATACACGAGCAGCCAGCATGTTAGAAGAATTTTTAAAAACACATACAACAAAAGATGTATGGACAAAATGGGCAACAAATGAATTGGATAATTGCAAATTTGCAATAGAAATGCAAAAAAATAAGTCATTAGTGAAATATAAAATAAGCAAATTGCCAAATGAAGTAAATGATCAATCTGCAAATTATGCACCTGTTCTTTTATCTGATGATGTACTTGCATTTACTTCAACACGCAATAAGTGGAATACCAATCGGAATAATCTTATTGAAAAAAACAGTACTGTTAATCCCAAAGATCACGTAAATGATCTTTTTCAAATAAACTTAACTAAAATGAATGATGCAAAAGAGGTAAATGTTCCCATAACAGCAATGGATCAGGGCACTTCCACATTTTCATCGGATAAAAAAAGAATGTATCTTACCCGATGGAAAATAGAAAATGGAAAAAAAACTAGTAGTATTTTTTTATCTACTAAACAAGAAAATGATCAGTGGTCAACTCCTACAGTCTTAAATAGTTATGTGAATGTAAACGGGTACAATTCAAAACAACCATTTATTTCATCAGATGGTCAATATCTTTTCTTTTCATCTGATAGGCCAAATGGAATGGGTAAATTTGATTTATGGGTGTGTAACCTTGGATCAGATGGCTATCCATCAGAACAAGCAGTTAATTTAATTAAAATAAATACTCCTGAAGAAGAAGAGGCTCCTTTTTATCATACAAAAACCAAACAATTATTTTTTAGTAGTAACGGCAGAAAGGGCTTTGGGGGATTCGATTTTTATGTAACAAAAGGGGTTCCCAAAGGAACATTTAATGAACCTGTAAATTTAGGAGAGCCATTTAATTCTTCTAAAGACGATGTTTATTTTACAAGCGGTTCGTTAAGTGATCCAATGAGTCAGGCTTATATTAGCTCAGATCGTTCTTCTGCATGTTGCTTAGAAATATTTAATGTTAATCGTCAACAGCAGTCTTGGGTTATGTCTGGTAAGGTATTGAATTGCAAAGACAAAAAAATGGTATCAGATGTAACGGGAATAATTAAAGATCAACAAACACAAACGGATATAAATACAGTACAAACAGATATGGGTGGTAGATATACTCAACCATACAAAGAGGGACAAAAAATAACCATTACATTTAGCAAAGAAGGGTTCTTTACACAAACAAGAGAGTTTGAGCCATTAGTTGATAGGACAACAGAAACAATTATGTTGCCAGATGTTTGTTTACAGCCAATTGAAATAGCCAAAGCCATTGTTCTTGAAAATATTTTTTATGACTTTGATAAAGCAACACTTAGAGAAATATCAAAACTAGAACTTGATAAGCTGGTTACAATACTGAAAGAAAACCCAACACTTCAAGTACAACTTAATGCACACACAGATAGCAAGGGAAAACCTGTGTACAATATGCGATTGTCTGATGCAAGAGCCAAGTCTTGTGTGGAATATTTAATTCTAAAAGGCATTGATAGGAGTCGATTAACATCTAAAGGATTTGGAGCAACAAAACCAATAGCGCCCAACAAATATCCCGATGGTAGCGATAATCCAGAAGGTAGACAACAAAATCGACGAACCGAATTTCAAGTTATAGGAATTAAACAACACACCCCAAGTAAAGTCATAAATAAACTATAGAACAGGATAGCTATTTTGTACCCGTTTGTTATAACAAACGGGTATATTTATGTATATATTTGTTTTGTATAAACATAATGAACAATGGATTTAAAGGAAAAAATTATTGAGGCTTGGTCTAATAGAAACTTATTGCAACAACAAATATATATTGACGCAATACGAGATACAATAAGCGAATTAGATAAAGGAAAACTTAGGGTGTCAGAATTTTCTGATCAAAGTTGGGTAGTAAATGAATGGGTAAAACAAGCAATTTTATTATACTTTTCCATTCAACCAATGGAAACAAACGTACTACCACCATTTGAATTTTATGACAAGATAAAATTAAAAAACAACTACAAGGAAATGGGTGTTAGAGTAGTGCCACATGCCATTGCTCGTTATGGTTCTTATTTGGCCAAAAACGTTGTACTAATGCCCTCTTATGTAAATATTGGAGCTTATGTGGATGAAGGCACAATGGTTGATACATGGGCTACCGTTGGCAGTTGTGCTCAAATTGGAAAACGAGTGCATTTAAGCGGAGGTGTTGGTATTGGTGGAGTGTTAGAACCCTTACAAGCCAGTCCTGTTATTATTGAAGATGGATGTTTTATTGGTAGTCGCAGCATAGTAGTAGAAGGTGTTATTGTAGAAAAAGAGGCTGTTTTAGGCGCAAATGTTGTACTTACACAATCTACTAAAATTATTGATGTAACCAATGATGAACCTGTAGAATATAAAAGTAGAATACCATCTAGAAGTGTTGTAATACCAGGTAGCTACACTAAAAAATTTTCTGCTGGGCAGTATCAAATTAATTGCGCACTTATTATTGGAAAAAGAAAAGCATCAACAGATTTAAAAACAAGCTTAAATGAAGCGTTAAGAGAATTTAATGTAGCAGTATGAAGCAAAAAAATCTTACCCGTGTTCGTTTATTGATCATGACAAAAAAATAAGAATGATTGGTTAGTATATACATAAAATCTTAATCTATTGGCATTAAACAATACAAGCTGTCCGTATTATACGTAAAATTATATACATTTGTTACCACAATAATATAAAGAAAGGGAATGAAACATATTTCAAAGACATTAATAATATTGTACTCTATAGCCGCTCTTTTATTAACAGGATGCAGTAGCAGTAAAAAATCAAAAACATTACCAGATGATGGCCAGTTACATGGAGTATCAAATGGAACAAAATCTGGTGTAAAAAAACCATTGGGCATGGTATATGTTCCGCCGGGAACATTTCATATGGGCCCTAGCGATGAGGATATTAATTACTCTTTTACAGCACGCAACAAAGAGGTTTCTATTAATGGCTTTTGGATGGATGCAACTGAAATTACCAACAATGAATACCGGCAGTTTGTAGTATGGGTTCGAGATTCTACTGTAGCCAAACTTGCAGGCTACACTATAAAAGGGAGTAATGACGAAGAATATGTAGATTGGCAAAAAGTAAAAACCATTAATTACAACGACAAAAATATATTAGAAAAAATAGAGTCCATTATCGTAACTCCTGAAAATCGGATTAGAGGAAAAAAGGAAATAGATCCAACTAAAATTGTCTATCATGGGGAATTTTTTGATTTATCTGCTGCCTCAAAAAGAGAAAATGCTGATAAACCCCGTAGTAGCTTCTTTGTAAAATATGACCTGCCTATTTACCCAGATACCTTAGTTTGGCTACGTGATTTTTCTTATTCCTACAACGAGCCAGTTGCAAAACGATACTTTTCCCACCCATCGTATGGAAATTATCCTGTAGTAGGCGTAAATTGGAAACAAGCAGTTGCATTTTGTCATTGGAGAACCCAACTTTTAAATACATTTTTAGGTAAAAAGAAAATGGCTACAGAAAGTGATTTTAGATTACCAAGTGAGGCAGAATGGGAATATGCAGCTCGTGGAGGAAGAACCAACTCAATGTATCCTTGGGGTAACTATTATTTAAGAAACAAAAAAGGCTGTTTATTAGCTAACTTTAAACCAGGTCGTGGTAATTATCCAGAAGATGGAGGTTTTTATACAGTAAGAGCCGATGCTTATTGGCCTAATGATTTTGGATTATATAATATGTCTGGAAATGTAGCAGAATGGACAGGCTCTTATTATTATGAAGGTTCTTACAATCTTATACATGATATGAACCCAGATATTCGTTATGATGCAAAAGACGATGATCCTCCAAGAATGAAAAGAAAAGTTGTAAGAGGAGGTAGCTGGAAAGATGTAGGTTACTATTTACAAACAGGAACAAGATCTTATGAATATCAAGACACAGCAAAATCTTATATAGGTTTCCGTTGTGTAATTGATTTAGCACCAAGATCAGGTAAAAGATAATAAAATTATTAAATAATTAAACACTTCAAAAAAATAAGTGTTTAAACTAAGATGCTCATTTATTCGTTAAATATCTAAACAACAAAATCAATTAAAAATTAAAACATGGCAGCAAAAATCCCACCTAAAGTTGGTAAAATAGTAGATGTATTAGTTTCTATTGCAGCAGCAGTAGTATTATTTGGAGCACTTCAAAAATTAATGCACACTAAATTAGCTGATTTATTCTTACAAATTGGTCTATATTCTGAGGCATTCATCTTTCTTGGTTATGGTTTACTATATATGTATTATCCAGCAATGGATGAAAACGAAGTACATGTGCCAGGTTTAGAGGCTGCTGGTAAAGAAGTTTCTCCAATTAAAGCTATGGAAAAAATGATGAAAGAGGCAGATATTACACCTGCTAATTTAGGTAAGTTAAGTGCAGGCTTTGAAAAATTTGGTTCAACTGTATCTCAAATCAGTGATTTAGGAGATGTAGTAAAATCTACTGGTGATTTTTCTAATAAAACTAAAGAAGCTGCAACTGCATTAAGTTCAGTTGCTGGGGCAGTTAATCAAGCAACAGTTTCATTAGGCTCATTTAATGAAGCATCAGAGAGTACAAAACAATTCCATGGTCAAGTACAAGTATTAACTAAAAACTTGGCTTCTTTAAATACTATTTACGAATTAGAATTACAAGAAAGCAATAACCATTTAAAAGTTTTAAATAATTTTTATGGTAAACTTGCAGATGCAAGTCAAGCAATGGAAGGTACTGCTGAAGATGCTGAAAAAGCAAAACAACAAATTGCTGCATTGGCAGGAAATTTAACCAGATTGAACCAAGTTTATGGCAATATGCTTACTGCAATGTCTGGCAGATAATATTGTATAGAAATTATACAAAGATGAATTTAGATAACCCTATTTGTAAATTGTATTAAATTAAACTAATATAAAATGGCACTACCTAAGGAGCCAAGGCAGAAGATGATTAACTTGATGTACTTAGTGTTAACTGCACTATTGGCATTAAACGTATCATCTGAAATCTTAAATGCTTTTAAAACTGTAAAGAGTAGCTTAGAAAATTCTAGTGAATTAGCAAAAGAGAAGACTCAGCAAATTTTTGAATCATTTAAAGATAAAATGGAAGATCCTACCACTAAGGATCAAGCAACTATTTGGTTTGAAAAAGCCAATCAGGTGCACACCATGAGTGATAATATTTTTAAATATGTAGAAGATTTGAAGTTAGAACTCATGAAAGAAGCAGGATTTAATCCCGCTAATAAAATAGATGGTAAAACAGACTCTACTTTTAAAGAAGATAATTTGGAGGCAGCTACAAGACTATTAGTGGAAGCCGCACCACAAGGAAAAGGGAAAGGAAAAGAATTATTAAAAAAATTACAAGATTTTAAAGATGGACTATTTGCTTTAGATAGTGCTGTAACTGAAGAGTTAGGTAAAAGTTTACCCATAGATTTAACCATACCTAAAACTAAAACAGCAGGTAATCATACATGGGAGGCTGCCTATTTTAGAATGACACCCACTATTGCTGCTTTAACCATTTTAAGTAAATTTCAAAATGATATAAGAAACACAGAAGCACAAGTAGTAGAATTATTCCATAAAAAAGTAGGGGAAGTAAAAATTAAATACGATCAGTTTAAGGCTATTGCCAATGCATCTGCATCTTATGTAATGCCAAGCGAAGAGATTGTTATAAATGCTGGTGTTGGTGCTTTTAGTAGTGCAGCTAAACCATCTGTAACTATTGATGGAGCAGGAGCACAAGCATTGCCTGATGGTAGTTATGAATATAAATTTAATGCACCTACCGCTGCTGGTGAATATACCAAAAAAGTAAGAATAAGTTTTGTAAAGCCAGATGGTACAGTAGCTTCTGTTGATAAAGATATTAAATATACAGTTGGTCAATTATCTGGATTAACAGTATCTACAGATGCTACAAGAGTATTTTACTCAGGTGGTATTGAAAATCCATTAAGCGTTACAGGACAAGGTGGTTCAGAGAAAATTACTTTACAAGTGGATGGACCTGGTGTATCTGTAGAACCTAAAGGTAAAGGTCAATTTATTATAAAATGTACACAACCTGGTGCTGCTATTGTAAAAGCAAGCGATGGTAAATCTACACAAGAATTTAAAATTCCTATTAAACGTGTACCAGATCCAGTAATCATGGTTAATAATAATCGTGGTGGTAGTATGGAAGCAAGTAAATTTAAAGCTGCTGGTGGTGTATCTGCAAAATTACTTGACTTTATTTTTGAAGGATATACATTCAAGGTATCATCATTTGCCTTATTCTTTACAGGTGCAGGGTTTGAAGAAAAAAATGAAATTGTAGAAGTACAAGGCAATACATTCAATGCAGAAGCAAGAAAATATATGAATAGATGTGCTGCTGGTACTACAGTAGTTATTGGTGGTGTACGTGTAGCAGATCAAATTGGAAATGTGAGAGATATTGAAGGAACTATTTCCTTTACTTTAGAATAAGTGAATTTTAAAATATTCGAAATTTATGAAAAAAGTGTTTTATCTTTTATTGGCAGTTACTTTATCTGTATATTTTAGTACAGATTCATTAGCTCAATTTAAAAAGACAACAAAAAAGACAGAGGAAAAACCTACTGGAGGAACAACAACTACACCTGGTAAAACTGGAGGGGTAACAACAACTACCACAACAACTACAGCTCCCAGAAAAGATTCTTTAATTAGACCCAAGAAACGATTTGATACTGCTCGTGATGTTTCTGGTAAAGAATATGGTGCTGTTGTACCACAAAGTAAACGTAATGCTTATGCGTATCAAAAGGAATCCTTACAAGATAGAAAACCTTTACCTTACGATCATGTAAGAGAAGATGATGCTGCATTTAGTCATTTTGTTTGGAGAGAAATTGATGCAAGAGAAAAAATGAATTTGCCTTTTATATATTCATCTAAAGATGATACAGGAGATCAAAGATTTTTTTCAATCATTTTAAATGCAATTAAAAATGATAGCGTTGTAGCTTTTGATGCAATTGATGATAGATTTACTACTCCTTTGACATACAATCAAGTTATAAGCATGTCATCAGCTCAATCAACAGTATTGGATACAACTTATGCTGAAAATCCAGATGATGAAAATGTGATGGATACGGTAATTCGTTGGAAAGAAAATTTAAAAGCACCAAAACCAGACTCTATTTATAAATTTAGAATTAAAGAACAATGGATGTTTGATAAAGAATCAAGTAGGTTTTTGGTAAGAGTTATTGGTATTGCTCCTTTAGCACCTAATCCTTTACCTCCTGGTGTTAAAAAAAGTTCTGCACCTCCTACTTATTATCCATTATTCTGGATTTATTATCCTGATTTACGTCCAACACTTTCAAGAACTTTTGCTTACAATCCTAAAAATATTGGAGGTCAACTTTCATGGGAAGAGGTTTTTGAAGGAAGATTTTTTAGTAGCTACATCATAAAATCTACTATTAATAACTCTGGCGATAAAACATTAGCTCAATTAATTGAAGACCCATTGTTTAGATTATTAGAAGGAGAAAATATAAAAGAGAAATTATTTAATTACGAACAAGATTTGTGGTCTTATTAATTCAAAGTATTTAATTAGCATAAAATTCAAAATCCCTGCAAATTTCTTGCAGGGATTTTTTTTAAAACTAACAATGACTTTTAAATCAAAATGCAGAAAGAATTTTATATTATTGCATAGCAATAAACTAAATTATGGTACAAAAAATTATTGGTTTATATAGCAACAATCAAGCCTATACACACTTTAATAAAAGTAATTTATTTGTAGAAATAAGTAACTCTCATTTAGCAGTATGGGTAAGAGCTGAAAGTAATAATAATATTATTGCAGTTGAAGTATTCTCAATTAATGAACAATTAAGTTTTGATTGGGATGATATATTTTATGAGATAAGAAAGCAATCTGTTTTATTAGATAAAACATACATTATTGCAAATATTTTTTACAATAACAATGAAAGCGTATTAGTACCTGCTTATAAATTTAATGCAGGAACTGCTTCGGGCTTCTTAGATATTATGTTTGGTAGTAATGATGATTGTGTTGAAAAATATGATAGTATTGATTGTTGGGGAGAGCAGATGTATAATGTTTATCGTATTAATCCTGCATTAAGCACTCTAATAAAAACAAATTTTATTACAATAACAGAGTTTCATACATACTCAGGGCTGTTAAAAAACTTATCTATTCAAAAAGATAATCAACAAGGAGATGGTTTGTATGTCAATTTTTACAACCAATCTTTTATTGCTTTTGTAATTAAAAATAAAAAAATTCAACTAATTCAGACTTTTAAATATACCATACCAGAAGATGTATTATATTATTTACTGAATTTGGTAGAAAATTTTAAACTTGTTCTTACATCCGACCCCTTAACTATTTCTGGAATGATTGAGCAAAATGGTACAATCATTCAACTATTACAAAAGCATTTTACTAATGTATATATAGCTTCTGTAGATAATTCAGAAATTGCATTTGAACAAGATACTCATTATCCTTTGCATTATTTTACACCATTTTTTAATTTGCAAGTATGAGAATTATTTCAGGAAAATTTGGAGGTAGAAAAATAAACCCACCTTCAAAAATGCCTCATACAAGACCAACAACAGATATTGCTAAAGAAGGTTTATTTAATATTTTACAACATCGTATTTCATTTGATGGTATAAAAACATTAGATCTTTTTGGAGGTACAGGAAGCATAAGCTATGAGCTTGCATCTCGTGGTGCTGCAGATTTAACTATTGTAGAAAAAGATGCAGCTATGCATACATTTATAAAACAAAATATTATAAAGCTCGGTATTGAAAATTGCAAAGTAATTAAGATGGATATTTTTAATTTTTTAGAAACTTGTAATGAACAATACAATTTTATTTTTGCTGGACCACCTTATGCTTTAGGTACAATAGATGAAATTCCTACAAAAATTATTCAAAAAAAAATGATAGCTAAAGAAGGATATTTTGTGTTAGAACATACACCCAGAAATAATTATGAAGCTTTTGAAGGTTTTTCTTTTGTAAGAAATTATGGCTCAACTTTATTTAGTTTTTTTACAGCAAGTTAAATTTTATTCAAAAACTAATTTCACAATCTATAAGCTATATTTTTGCTCAAACATCTCACATTGAACCTTACCATACATACTCAAAATTTAGTAAAAACGTATAAGAATAGAACTGTTGTAAACAAGGTTAGTATTGATGTACAACAAGGCGAAATTGTTGGTTTGTTAGGACCTAATGGAGCAGGAAAAACTACCACATTTTATATGGTTGTAGGGTTAATAAAACCAGATGAAGGCAATGTGTTTTTAAACGATACCAATATTACCAAATTGCCTATGTATAAACGTGCACAAATGGGTATTGGTTATTTACCACAAGAAGCAAGTGTTTTTAGAAAATTAAGTGTAGAAGATAATATTATGAGTGTGTTGGAAATGACTAAGAAAACGAAGGCAGAACGTAAACAAAAATTAGAAGAATTATTAGATGAATTTCACTTGCATCATGTAAGAAAAAATAATGGTGATAGTTTGAGTGGTGGAGAAAGAAGAAGAACAGAAATAGCCAGAGCTTTAGCTGTCGATCCTAAATTTATTTTATTAGATGAGCCTTTTGCAGGGGTTGATCCTATTGCTGTAGAAGATATTCAAAGCGTAGTTGCAAGATTGAAATATAAAAACATTGGTATTTTAATTACAGACCACAATGTAAATGAAACTTTATCTATTTGCGATAGAGCTTATTTATTAATTGATGGAAAAATATTTAAACATGGAACTGCAGAGGAATTGGCTGCTGATGAGCATGTAAAACGATTGTATTTAGGTACTAATTTTGAATTAAAACGTAAGGACTGGATTATAGAAATGGGAAAAGGAGAATAGAATTTTAATTGCTTTTCTGATATTTTACACTAAATAAAAAACTTAAATAAAATTTATTATGCTAAGAATATACATGTCTTTTGTTTTTTTAATCGCTCTAATTGGCTGGATTTTATATAGACTTTTTATAAAAAAAGATTTAAAGAAAAACATTAATACACTCTATGTAGGACTTGTATTCATAGGTGTTTGGGCTTTGATTTATTACTTTTTAGCTGAATAGAAAATGAGTTTTAATTCAGCTACTTTTTAAAAGTTAGTTTGAAATACAACAACAATAAAGATAAAACCAATACAACACTATTAGCAACAATAACTGGACCTCCTCCTGTTATTCCAAATCCATACACCAACCAAATTAAAGTACTTGTTATTACAATAACAATCATCCAAATACTTAAATCGCCAACACTTTTTGTTTTCCAAGCTTGGTAAACTTGTGGTAAAAAAGTTATAGAAGTTAAAAAAGAACCTATATAGCCGAAGAGCTCTACTTGTGTTGTGGTAAGATTAAATAACAAATTCATACTGTAAATTTTTCTTTATAAAACTTAACAAGGGAGTTGTAATACTCCCTTGTGTAATGAATAAAATTATTTGTCAATAAAAAATTATTCTAAATATCTATTGCTTCGCCATAAGCAGCAGCAACTGCTTCTTTTAAACCTTCACTCATAGTTGGGTGAGGGTGAACTGCATTTAAAATTTCATGTGCAGTAGTTTCTAATTTTCTGGCAACAACAGCCTCAGCAATTAAATCTGTAACGCCTGCACCAATCATGTGGCAACCTAAAAACTCGCCATACTTAGCATCAAAAATTACTTTTACAAAACCCTCAGTTGCACCACCTGCTACAGCTTTACCACTTGCAACAAAAGGAAACTTGCCCACTTTAATCTCGTAGCCTGCTTCTTTTGCAGCTTTTTCTGTATAGCCTACACTACTAATTTCTGGAATACAGTAAGTACAACCTGGAATATTATTATAATCCATAGCTTCTGGTAAATGATGATGTTTTTTCTCTAAATATGCCATGTGTTCTGCAGCATTAATACCTTCTTTAGAGGCAACGTGAGCTAATGCTTGTCCTGGAGTACAATCTCCAATTGCATATACACCAGCTAAGGAAGTTTGTTGGTATTTATCTACAATAATTTTTCCTTTTTCAGACTTAATACCATTTTCTTCTAAACCAATATTTTCAAGGTTTGCTACAACTCCCACTGCACTTAATAAAACATCTGCTTCTAAAGTTATGGTGCTGCCATCTTGTTTTTTTACTAATGCTTTTACACCTGCACCAGTTGTATCAACACTTTCAACAGAAGAGTTGGTCATTATTTCAATGCCTTGTTTTTTGTATTGTTTTTCTAATTCTTTAGAAATATCTTCATCTTCAACAGGAACAATACGTGGCATAAATTCTACTATTGTAACTTTTGTTCCCATGCTGTTATAAACATAAGCAAATTCTACACCTATTGCTCCACTACCTACAATTATCATGCTTTTAGGTTGGTTAGCTAAAACCATTGCTTCTCTATAGCCAATAACTTTATTACCATCTTGTTTTAAATTGGGTAATTCTCTGCTGCGACCTCCAGTAGCAATAACAATGTATTTACACTCTACAATTTGCTTAGAACCATCGGTAGCAGTTACTTCTACTTGTCCTTTGCCTTTTACTTTTCCATAACCCATTATCACATCTATCTTATTCTTCTTCATTAAAAACTGAACACCTTTACTCATTTTATCTGCTACACCACGACTACGTTTTATAACTGCATTAAAGTCTGCTGAGCCTGTAGCATTTATTCCATAATCTGTGCTGTGTTTTATATATTCATTTACTTGAGCACTTTTTAATAATGCTTTGGTTGGAATACAACCCCAGTTTAAACAGATACCTCCTAAACTTTCTTTTTCAATAACTGCTACTTTAAATCCTAATTGAGATGCTCTGATAGCAGCAGGATAACCACCTGGTCCGCTACCAATTACTACTACATCGTATGCCATAGTTTTTTATTTTTAAAATTGATTGCAAAAATACTTGCTAAAGCCGAAAAGAAAAAAAGAGATTAAGGCTAATGCTGATTAATTGAACTAAATTTTTAAAATATTTTCTAATCTAAAATTTCTTGTAATACATACATACTTTTCAAACTGCCAAAATCCTGTACATGTATCATAAGATATTGTTGCAAATGGTGTAAAATATTTTTTCTTATATTTCTGTTGAGGTGTAGATTTTCCAATTCTTCTATACGTTTGCAAGCATTTATTGTACTTATTATGGAAGCAATATTGCCTTCTACATAAAATAAATGTTGGGGCGTTTTTTGTACAAAACAACCTTCATTGATATCTAAAACCGGGGTTTGCATATTGTATGTTCCTTGAATTTTAAAGCCAAGCAAGCTGCTTAATTGCAAAGTAAAATATATAGGTAAATTACTAACTAAAGTAGTATTTGAAGTATCTATTGTTTGTAAAGTTTTTTCAATGAGTGTAAAAAGTGTTTCGTTGTGTTCTGGTTGTTTTATACAGTTTTGCAACAACTCAATAACATATATAGCTACTGCATTTTTTACCACATCAAAATATAAATTATTGTAAATAATACTCCAATCGTAATTTTTTAAAAATTGAATATTTTTATTGGGGTGATGATACACTTCCATTTCTAAAATAGCGGCTGGCTGAAAACAATTTACTTTAGTGGAATTTTTTTTAGAAACTTTTCTTATACCTTTTATCATGTAGGTTTGAATACCATACAACTCTGTGTAAACAGTAGCAATAATGCTGGTTTCACCATATTTTACTGTACGAAGTACAATGCCTTTTGTGGTATGAATTTGCATGAAAAAAATTAAATAAGCTTATGCTCATAAGCATATTTTATTAAACCTACTACACTTCCTGTACCTGTTTTTCTAAAAATATTTTTTCTGTGTGTTTCTACTGTTCTTTCACTAATAAAAAGTTGGTTGGCAATATCTTTATTAGAACATTCTTTTTCTATGAGTTTAATAATATCAATTTCACGAGAGGTAAGTTTTACATCTTCATTTTCTTTTTGCATAGTACTAAAATGTTGTAATTCATTTAATACTTCTTCGCTAAAATAAATTCCTCCATTAGCTATTTTTTCTATTGCATGAATGAGTTCTTGCTTGCCAATATTTTTTAAAACATAGCCAGCAATATCAGCATCTTCAATCATTTTATTTACAGTAAAACCTTGCCCACTCATACTTAATGCCAAAATTTTTATTGCAGGAAATTGTGCTTTTACTTGTTGGGCAAGTTCTTGACCATTCATGGCTGGCATCATAATATCAGTAAGTAAAATATCAATTTTTATTTCTTTTAAAATTTGCAGCATTTCTATTCCTGAGTTGGAGGTTGCTGCAATATGAATATTGTGTCGCCCTTCTAACAAAGAGGTTATACCATCAATTACAATTTGATGATCATCTACAATAGCAATATTTATTTTTTCTTGCATGGGGTATCAATAAAAATAATTCAGGAACAAAGTAAGGTTATTTTTCATTTAAAATGAATGGGTAATTTCTGCTTAAACTATGCTAAAACCTGCTTTTCTACAGGAATGTGTATAGCTACCAAAGTGCCTTTGTTAGGAGCAGATTTCCACTCTATTGTTCCTTTTAAATATTTTACACGGGTTTGAATATTTTTCAATCCTATTCCTTCAAAATTATTTTGTTGTGTTGTATCAAAGCCTTTGCCATCATCTTCTATCATAACAGCAATTCCATCATTATCTTTTATTACAGAAATATCTAAATGAGTAGCTGCTGCATGTTTTAAAACATTGTTTACGCTTTCTTGAATAACTCTGTACAACACTGTTTCAGTTTCAGCATCTAATCTTTTTTCTAAACCTTCTGTATAAATATTTAGGTTGATAATTTTATTATCTATTTGCAGTAAAAATTCTTTCAAAGCACTGTCTAATCCAGCTTTTAGCAAAGCATTAGGCATCATACTATGGCTTACTGTACGAATTTCTTTACAGCTTTCATCTACCAACTGTAATGCTTTTTGATAAATCTTTTTTTGTGCTTCTGATGTAAAATTAATTTCTGTTTCCATAGCACTCAAATTCATTTTTGCTGCACTCATTAATTGCCCTAAGCCATCATGCAAATCTCCTGCTATTCTTCTTCTTTCATTTTCTTCTGCTTTTAAAATATTTCTTGCACTTATTTCTTGCTGACGTGTAATTTCTTCTTGCAACAATTTTTCTTTTCTTAGTTTGTATCTGCGATATGTGGAATAAATTAATAAAATAGAAAGTAGAATAACAATACCTGCAACACCCAGTAAAATATTTTTCTTATTATTTTCTAACCGTTGTGTATTTATTTGCAAACGATTAATTTGTTTTTCTTTGTTTAAATCATCAATTTTTTTGGCTTGCTCGGTAGAGTCTAATCTTTGTTCAAGAATTAATTCATTTTGCCCCTTTAGGGCAAGTGCATTGGCTGCTATTTCTAAATTATTTTGAGAAATTAATAATTTTTGTTTGGATAAATCGTATAAATTTTTATTAATGGTGGCTTGTTGTTCTTGAATTTGTTTTTCTTTTTGAGAGGTACTGTACTTGGCTTCTAATTCACTAAATTTAAGGTTCAAGTCGTTGTTGAATATAGAATCCTTGTAAGCTGCATATTTTTTATAGTAGGAGAGAGAGAGTTGTGCTTTATCCAACGCTTCATACAGTTTAGATTGCGTTTGGTAAACTACTATTAATTCTGGTTTTGTATTTTTAGATTTTTCTGCCAACGATTCGGCATAATCCAAAACTGTTTTTGCAGAGTCGTATTGTTTTAAATCTATTAATACACCACCTAAATTGTTCAAACAACTTATTCTTCCTTTTATATCCTTCAACTCAGTTCTTAATTGATAAGATTCTAAAATATTTTGTTTGGCTTCGTAATATTTATTTAATAAAACTTGCAAGCTTCCTAAGTTGTTTAAAGCATTTGCTAAGTATTCATTATTTTCTATTTCTCTGGAAAATTGTATTGCTTTTTTATAAAAATTTTCTGCTTTAGTATAGTCTGTTTTTATTTTATAAATGTTACCAACGTTGACGTAAGATTGCAGCAAACCTGCTTTATCTTTTAATTTTTCTTTTATTGCAATAGATTGATTATGGTAGATTAATGCTTCATCAAACCTTCCTAAATTTTGTTGAAGAATGCCAATATTATTCAACGAATAAGAAATGCCAATTAAATTATTTTCTGTTTCAAAAAGTACTAAAGCATTTTGTTGATTGTATAAAGCATCATTGTACAAGCCTTGTCTTTGATATACTATTCCAATTTTGTTGTAGAGTTTTGCAATGCCTAAATTATCGTTTAATTGTTTACGAATTAATAAGGCATCGTTGTATAATTGTATAGAAGTATCGTAAGCACCTTTGTCGTAATAAATAATTCCTAAATCATTATACACTTGCCCTAAGCCTTGTAAATAATTTATTTTTTTAGCAAGAGTAATTCCTTTACGTCCATAGTTTATAGCTTTTTCTTTATTTACAAATCTGTATTGCCAAGTTAATTCGCTGTAAGATTTTACCAATACAGAATCTGTTTGTATTTTAATAACATTTTCAATACTATCAATTATATGCTTATTTTTTTGAGCATAGCCTTGGGTTAAAAAAAATAATACAATAAAAAGTAGTACAAATTTTTTCATACTCAATATTAAAAACAAATGTGTTTGTATAAGATTGTGTTAGGGTTAAAATTACATAATCTAAAGTTCATTATTATTCAAAACCCAATACTTGTTTCATAGTAAAGATACCAACTTTGTTTTTTATAAATTCTGCTGCTACAACTGCACCACTTGCAAAACCTTTTCTATTATGTGCTGTATGTATTATTTCAATATCATCAATAGCAGAAGTGTATTGTATTTTATGCGTTCCTGGTGCAGGGTCTATTCTTTTTGAAATAATAGATAATTCATTTTGGCTTTCTGAAATAGCATTTACCCAAGTTTTTTTAGTAGTATTTTGTTGTAAAATTTGTTCTGCCAGAGTTATAGCTGTTCCACTTGGTGCATCTTTTTTTTGAGTATGATGAATTTCTTCAATCAATACATTATAATCATGCTGTGTGTGCATGAGTTTTGCTAAATAATTGTTCAACTCAAAAAATAAATTTACACCTACACTAAAATTGCTTGCATATAAAAATGTGCCTTTAAATTTATTGCATAGTTCTTTTACTTTATCTAAATTTTCTGTCCAGCCTGTACTGCCAGAAATTACAGCTACATTGGCTTCTAAGCATTGAACAATATTTTTATAAGCACTTTCAGGTCCTGTAAATTCAATAGCTACATCTGCTTTTTTTAAATTTTCTGCTGTACATTCTTCTTTGTTTTTTGAAGTTATTTTTACAACAATTTCGTGTCCTTTGGCTAAAGCAATTTCTTCAATAGCTTTTCCCATTTTTCCATAACCTATTAAAGCTATTTTCATTTTTTTATTTTTATTGAAAAAGAGATTTTAAATTAAAATTAAAGCATTTAAAAAAAATCAACGAACTTTTACAAGTGGCTTTGAAGTATTTTTTTTAAAATTAAAAACAAGACTTACTCCTTTTGTATTTAATACAGGATTAATGCTGGGTTGAATTTGCATAGATAAATTATTGCTTACATCAAACTCTTTTAAATGTGCAAAAACAGTAGCATCTACCACATTCAACCCCCAAGCTACCACAAACCAAAGTACAGAATAATCTCTATCTTGTCTAAAAGTATTTCTAAATTTTTGCAAAGAACTTAAACTAAAGCCTTGCAGTTTAGGATGAATTAATTTCAGATTATCAATATCCTGTTGTGTTGCATTAGGGTCAGAAGCTTTGAACAATAATTCATACGCTGTTTTGGTACGATTATACCAAGTATTATTGTAAATAAAAGTTGTAGTAGGTATAGCTAAAACACCATATACAATAGGAATTTTCCAATACTCCTTATTGTAAGCTTGCCCCCAACCTGGTAAAATGGCAGAACGCCTTGTTGCAATTTTAGGATTGTGTTTGGGCTTGGTTATTTTAACTGAATCTTGATTTAATGGTGTAGCTGCTGTGTATTGAGCATTTACTAAAAAACTGCTACAACAACACAACAATAACAATATACTTTTAAAAATTTTCATGAATTGTTTTAGCTAACCACTACATTCATTAGGTCTAAAATTTTATTCAATTCTTCTAATGAATAATATTCTAAAGTAATGCTGCCATAGCCTTTTTTATTATGAACCAATTTGGCTTTAGTACCAAAATGTGAAGCTAAATTATTTTCAATTTTTTTATAAGCAGGAGGAAGATCATTTTTTGCAGAAGATTTAACAGCTTCATTTCCTTTATATAATTTTCTTACCAACTCTTCTGTTTGCCTTACGCTCAGTTGTTTGTTTTTTATTTCATTAAATGCGTACAACTGTTTATCAACGGTATCAATAGTTATTAAAGCTCTTGCATGACCCATAGAAATTTTTGAACTTCTTACTGCTAATTGAATATCAGGTGGCAGTTTTAATAAACGTATATAATTGGTTACTGTACTTCTTTCTTTGCCCATTCTGTCTGCTACTTGCTCTTGTGTGTAATTCAATTCTTCCATCATTCGTTTGTAGCTTAAACCAATTTCAATAGCATTCAAATCGGAGCGTTGCAAATTTTCCAACAAAGCAAGTTCTAATAAATCTTTGTCATTAGCAGAACGAATGTAAACAGGTACATCTTTTAATCCTGCAATTTTTGATGCTCTAAATCTTCTTTCACCAGCTATCAACTGATATTTTCCATTAGCTTGTTTACTTACCGTTAAAGGTTGAATAATATCATGTGTTTTTATAGAAGCTGCTAATTCGCTAAGCTCTGTTTCATTAAAATCTTTTCTGGGTTGTTTAGGATTAATAGTAATATCAGATAATGGCACACGAATCGTTGCTGTAGCTTGCTCTACTACTGTATTTTTTAATGCACCCGAAGCATTTTTTAAATCCTGATCTATATTGCTCAGCAAACTTCTTAATCCTTTGCCTATTGCATCTTTATTTTGTTTTGGAGTGGACATTTTTTTGAATATTTTTTAGTCATGTTGAACTTAGTGAAACATCTGTTATTTAAGAAGATTTTTCATTTTCGTTCAGCACAATATTTACAGAATAATTCTTTCTTCGTTCGTCATTTTAGTCATTTCATTTTTTTGTAAAATTTCTTTAGCAAGGTTCAAATAATTTACAGCACCTTTACTATCAGAGTCGTACAAAATAACAGGTTTTCCTACACTTGGAGCTTCACTCAATCTTGTATTTCTATGAATAATAGTACTAAACACCATTTCATCAAAATGCCTTCTTACTTCGCTTACAACCTGATTGCTTAAACGCAAACGACCATCATACATAGTCATTAAAATGCCTTCAATTTGCAACGATGGATTTAAACGGCTTTGCACAATTTTTATAGTATTCAATAATTTTCCTAAACCTTCTAATGCAAAAAATTCGCATTGTACAGGCACTACAACACTATCTGCAGCCACCAAAGAATTTACTGTAATTAAACCCAATGAAGGAGAACAATCAATCACTATAAAATCGTACTTATCTTTTATTTCTTCCAATAAAGAACGCATCACATTTTCTCTATTAGGATAATTTATCATTTCAAGCTCTGCACCCACTAAATCTATATGCGATGGAATAATATCTAAATTTTGAATTTCACTTTTCAAAATCACTTCACTTGCTTTTGCATTATTTACCATACAATCGTATAGGCTTGTAGTAATGTTGTGCAAATCAAAACCAACACCAGTAGTACTGTTTGCCTGAGGGTCAGCATCTACTAATAAAGTTTTATATTCCAGCACAGCAAAACTTGCTGCCAAATTAATTGCAGTAGTAGTTTTTCCAACACCACCTTTTTGATTAGCTACGCCAATAATTCTTGCCATAATTTGCTTTATCTGCTTTGTTTTGTAACATTCAAAGGTTACAAATGTAAAATATTAAGTTTCACAGCAAAGAACCGAAATTTACTTGTGTTTTTCATCAGTAATTTTCCCCACTTTTTATAACATATATTTTTTAAAGTCAAGAAGGTTTTTTGTGTACTTAGCTTTTCAATAAAAATGTAGCTGTAAAGGCGTCGCACTCTTGTACTATCCTTACTTTGAGCAGCTTTTTTATTTAGGAATATGCAATTTATTTTCTTTAGGATTTTCAGCAGTGTATTGCACTATTACACTATCAGAAAATATTTTTTTGTTATTTGTAGTAAAGCTATCAATAAATTTTTCACCTTTTGCTTCAAAACTATAAGTAAGTTGCAGCATAGAATCGTTCATTAGCTTTCTTTCAATAATAGTTGCATTACATTCTTTTGTATTTGTAGTACACGAGGTTATACCAAAAACAACTAAAATAATTGCAAAAAAGAAATTTCTATTTTGTTTCATGCTACAAAGAAAACAAAAAAAGTAAGATGAAAATTTACTTTACAAACACCGAGTTTTTAAAACCCCCATCTTTGAAAAATGTTCTTATATAATATTTTAAAACTCTAAAAAACTCTTGAATAAATATATAAGATAGCCTTGTTTATTGATTGATACCAGTATATTTAAAAGGAGCCCAATAGTAGGGATGCTTGTATTTTTCTCCATAAACACCGTTAATAAACGCCTGCCTTGTTTCTTTAAGTGCATTGGTTATAGACATTTTTTTATTATAAACTAAATTATAAAAATGACTCATAAATAAGGCAGTAGCAGCATCGTCAATTTTCCATGAAGTACCAATAACACCTTGTGCACCTGCCATTATAAAAGCAGAAATAAGATTGGGGGCTATATCTGCCGAAGGAACACCCTGTGCAGTTTCGCAGGCAGATAGAATTACGAGTTTTGCATTTAGTTTAAGTTTTGAAATTTCAGAGAATAAGAGAAAGCCATCGTCACTTGTATTTACGGAATCAGTTAAGATGAGTGCATTTTCTTCATAATTATCGGGTGAGTATAGACCATGAACTGCAAAGTGTATTACATCGTAATTGTTTTGAAGTATTCCTTTTTCAGATTGATGTTTTATCCAAGATTCATGTACATTTTTTTGTGTTACTATTTCAGCATTTGAAACAATATGGTGTATGGCATTTATTTCTTTTTCAGTTCCAGGCAAATCCATCCATTGCCCATAACCTAATTTAGATAAATCATAAGCCTTATCATTTGCTTTCGGATGAAAATTGCTATAATCAGGATTTCCAATTACCAATAATTTATTTGTTGTAACTTCTCTTTTTCTCTGCTGCATCAAACTGTTTACTGTTGCAGAGGGCTGATAAATGATGCTGAATAATTCACCTAAATATTTCCCTTCGCTATTTTTTAAAGATTCAAAGGGAATGAGGTTAGTTGTCTGGTCTTGCAACACAATTATCTTAGACTTACCTTGTAGCATTTCTTCTAAAGGGCTAACGAATAAATGATACAAATAGTTTGTAGAATTTTCTTGAAAAACTTTGTAGTAAGATTTTTCCGAGTTCTTTTGTATTGTACTTCTCGAAGTGTTGGTGCTTATGTAAGTAAAATTATACCAATAAATTATAGCAATAAGTGTAACGAGTTTTTTAGCATTGATGGTTGAGCCGGTATCGTTTTCAATGTGAATAAATGATTCATTGACAAAATAAGAATACCTTGAATTAATGGCTGGTTTCCACGCATCTATTTTAAATGTAGTCATTAAAGCTTCAATACTATCATGCTTAAACGGAATTTTTTTACATTCATTTTTCGAGATTGCTAAAATATAAGAGCAGTCTATATCGCTATTAATGTTATAAGAAATAGCTAACTCACCTTCTTGCAAATTGCTTTGTAATTCTTTTATTGAAATATTTTTTGTAGGATAATTTTTTCCTGTTAAACTGCTATAAAAAATATTAGCTTTTGATTGTTCTGCTATTGAAAAAAGTTCCTCATTGTTTGCTTTTTTGTCATAAAAAGCAATTTGTTTAAGTCTTCTAAAAGATAGCAATCTTTTTTTGCTTGGCGTTGCATTGAAATCGTTGTCAGGGTGAGTTGTAAGCCAATTTTTATATGTATCGATAGCACTTTGAAACCACTTTTTTGCTTCATTTAGTTTATTTAGTTTATTTAGTTTATAAAGAGCATTACCGCCTATTTCGTAAATTTCTGAAATATCAATCTTATATTGATATTGTTTATAATAGTCAATAAACTGCTTAGCGTATTTATAGGATAATTGATAATTTTTATTGTTAAACAACATTACACAAAAATTATTATCAACTGAATATTGATCTATAAGCGGCTCTTTAATTATATATTCTTTACATAGTGTATAATAGTATTCAACACTATCAAACAGGTTTAATTTAGAAAATTGCATTGCTATCAAATTAGCTGTTATTGCTTTTTCTAAGTTAGAAGTGTCTTTTATCGCTTCATTGTAACTCAGTTTTGCATAATACAAAGCAGTGTCATACATTTTAATCTCATCAAAATTGTCGGATAAACGAATTAAGATATCAATTAGTTTTTTATGTTCTATTTTTTTACTGATAGTGCAATATTTTAATGCAGCAACTAAGTATTCGTTAGCAATATGTACATTTTTTTTATTCTGAAAAACATCTGCATCAGCCCTAATTTTTTTTCCCCCAATGAAATAAAGTTGGTCAACCAATCTTATAGTATCTTTCAATTCAATGGAGTAAGCAAGTGATTTGTAAAAGTAAAAATCTCTTGCTTTAATTAAGTTCCCTTTTGATAGTTCAAAATTTCCTAAATGCCACAAAAAGTCTCTCAATACAAAATACCTGCTATACTTATTTGTTACTTCATTTATACAAAATCTATTTTTTAAATCTAACAAGATTGAAGAGTATTCATTTGCATCATGATAATAAATTGTCTGCTCTATAGAATCTAAGATATTAGTAGCTGTTATGTTCTTACTATACACTTGATAATTTTCTGTGAAGTTATTTTTTATGGATTCAGCGGTTTTTTTATTGTACGGAAAAATTTTTCTTTTGACAAGGGTATCAATTTCAGATTTCATTGCTTCGAGTTCTATTTCATTGGGCAAATATTCTGCAGCCATAGTATAATAAAATTGAGCTTCTTTGTCTTCTTCATTCAATACATAGGCATGTGCAAGCCTTAAAGATGTTTTGTAATTACTTGTCATTAAATTAAAAGCACTTTTTGCATAATTAAGCCCAATCTTTTTTTTATTTAATAATAATGCATACCAAGCGGCATCGCACCAATTAATAGCATTTTCGGGTTCTAATCTTGCAATATGTTCTTTATCTTCTAAGGCGTTTTGGTATAAACCCTGCTTCCCATAAATCCAGGCTCGTTTCCATAGAACATCAGTATTATTAGAGTCAACGAGTAAAATATTATTGACATATTTAATTGCGTCATCAAAATGCTCGTTTTTAATACAAGAGTCAATTACTTTAAGTTTATATTCAAAAGTATTTTCCTGTCCAGTACAAGATAATGAGATAAGAAGTAGTTGTATTAAAAATAATAAATATCGCATAGCAAAAATTAATTTAAAGCTACGCATTTAATTAATACAGTAAATACCCTGTAACCACAATTATAGGCTATTGTATTTTTTTGTAAAATATTTAAGTAAGATGAAAATTTACTTTACAAACACCGAGTTTTTAAAACCCCCATCTTTGAAAAATGTTCTTATATAATATTGATAGGTCAGCCTGTTTTCAATAGATACATCAATAAAACTGGTGCTTGTAATCAAATCTGAAACAGAAACAAAATCTTCTTCTTCTGATGTTTTTCTAAACACCATAAAACCTTCGATATTTTTTGCATCATTTTTCCAACTAATTGAATTGGAATTATTTTCTGTATTTTTTGTAATAACTATATTACTTGCTGGAATTTGTGATGTTGTATCAACTGGTAAAACAATAAATGCCAAAGCAGAGGCTTCTGATACATTATTACTTTTATCAAATACTTTAACAAAATAACTGATAGTATTTCCATTTTTTTCAATGTTCCTATCTATAAATTTTGTTTCTTGTAATAAATCTTTAATCAAAAACTACTTGTCATCTTATATCCTTTTGGGTTAATAAAAAAGTAAAATGGTAAAAGGGGAACGAAGAGGTAAGGAATAATTACTGTAACAAACTATTCAACTCAAATTTTTCTTGCAATAATTGCAATTCATTAACTACAGATTGTATTAAAGGAATTCCATTTTTCATTCTTTCTATTTCACATGCTCTTTCAGGATCACCAGGTATTAAAACTTTATCAAAACCTTTGGCAGGATTAGCTTTTCTAAATCTTTCTATCCAGTTGTCTATATGTTTTTTAAATTCATTTGCACTACGAAAAGCATCAATACGCATTGCACCAAAAAAATGCCCTAATCCTTTGCCAGGCATGTTTTCAGGCATTGCAATATAGGCAGGAAATGGAGGAGCCCAAGGACCATAACTTGCACCACTTAAAACAGCAGAAAAAATATCTACAATACTTCCTAAAGCATAACCTTTATGACTGCCATGTTCTTTATCACTTCCTAAGGGTAATAAAGCACCTTCGTTTTTTAAAGCATGAGCATTGGTTGTGGCATTGCCTTCTTTATCTTGTACCCATCCTAAAGGAGTATCTTCATTTTTTCTTTGTAAAATTTCTAATTTACCATTTGCGGCAGTTGTAGTTGCAAAATCTGCTACAAATGAAGGTTGGTTTTTTGCAGGAATTGCAACAGCTATTGGGTTAGTGCCTAACATTTTTTCAACTGAAAAAGTAGGAGCTACCAAAGCACTTGCATTGGTCATTGCAATACCAATCATATCATGCTCTAAAGCCATCATTGCATGATAACCTGCTATGCCAAAATGGTTACTGTTTTGAACAGCTACCCAACCTGTTCCTACTTGTTTTGCTTTTTCAATAGCAGTTTGCATAGCATAAGGAGCAACTACTAAACCTAAACCTGCATCTCCATTTATTGTAGCTGTAGAGGGCGTTTCATGAATAATTTGTATGTTAGGTTTGGCATTAATTCTTTGGGCTTCCCATAAACGTACATAGCCTGATAATCTTGCAACACCATGACTGTCTATTCCTCTTACATCTGCACTTAGTAAAACTTTTGCTGCTGTTGTAGCATCTTTTTCAGAGCAGCCTATTTTTAAAAAAATCTGTTCTGTAAAATTGAATAATTGCTTATACTGAAAAATATGATTCATATTATTTTAAAAATAGAATAGATAAAAGTTTGAAAAGATTGTTATGTAAACAAATCAGATTGATTGCCTTTAAAAGGCTTTTTGCCTAAATGCTCATAAGCTTTTAATGTTACTTCTCTTCCTCGTGGAGTTCTTTGTAAAAATCCTTCCTGAATTAAAAAAGGTTCATACACTTCTTCTATTGTTCCAGGTTCTTCGCCTACAGCAGTTGCAATAGTTGTTAAGCCTACAGGACCACCTTTAAATTTTTCGATAATGGCTTGTAAAATTCTGTTGTCCATTTCATCTAATCCATGTTCATCTACATTTAAAGCTTTTAAAGCATGTTGTGTAATGCCTAAATCAATTTTACCATCATTTAAAACTTGTGCAAAATCTCGTACTCTTCTTAATAAGCCATTGGCAATACGTGGTGTTCCTCTGCTTCTTCTTGCAATTTCTGCTGCTGCATCTTTAGAAATTTTAGTTTGTAAAATAGCACTGCTTCTTTCAATAATTTTTTTCAGTACTTCTGCATTATAATATTCCAATCTGCTTTTTATACCAAATCTGCTGAGTAATGGTGCTGTTAATAAACCACTTCTTGTAGTTGCACCTACTAAAGTAAAAGGGTTTAAATTTAGTTGAATACTTCTTGCATTGGGTCCACTATCTATCATTATATCTATTCTATAATCTTCCATTGCTGCATATAAATATTCTTCAACTACTGTACTTAACCTATGAATTTCATCAATAAACAAAACATCGTTGGGTTGTAAATTGGTTAATAAGCCTGCAAGGTCGCCAGGTTTTTCTATTACTGGTCCGCTGGTTTCTTTAATATTTACACCTAATTCGTTGGCTACTATTCTGCTTAATGTTGTTTTACCTAACCCTGGAGGTCCATGAAATAAAATATGATCCAATGCTTCGCCACGAATTTTTGCAGCTTTAATAAATACAATTAAGTTTTCTATTAGTTGAGGCTGTCCACTAAAATCATCTATAACTGCAGGTCTTATGCTGTTTTCAAATTCTTTTTCTGCTGCAGAAAGTTGTTCTGTATTTGTATTCAAATTAGGATTTGACATATTGCTCCAAAACTACAACATTGCAAGGGTTTGTAAAAAATAAATACTGCTTGGAAAGATAAATTTTGATTTTTAAAACTAAGATTTTATTACTAAGAATGTTGAACAATGTTGATACTTATCTTTACAGCGTTATGCTAATTACTTTAGAAAAAGCAGGTAAAAAATTTAACAGAGAATGGATTTTTAGAAACCTTAGTTATACTTTTCAATCAGGTAAAAGCTATGCTATTACAGGAGCCAATGGTAGTGGTAAAAGTACTTTGTTGCAAGTAATTGCTGGCAATATGGCAACAAGCGAAGGAACTGTTGTTTTTCAAAATAATGCTACACCAATTGATACAGAAAAAGTTTATAAGCATATTGCAGTTGCAGCACCTTATTTAGATGTTATAGAAGAAATGACAGTGAAAGAATTTTTAGAATTTCATGCTGCATTTAAACAATTTATTTTACCTGTAGAAGAAATTATAAAAATTGTTGGCTTGGAAAAAGCCATTCATAAGCAAATACGTTATTATTCATCTGGTATGAAACAAAGAGTAAAATTGGCTCAAGCTGTTTTTACTAATGTGCCTATAATATTATTAGATGAACCTTGTACAAACCTTGATACTATTGGCTTTGAATTATATTATCAGCTAATAAAAAATTACTGTAGTGAAAAATTGGTAATTATTTGTAGCAACGATGAAAATGAAATAAAGTTTTGCAACGAACAAATTAATATCATGTATTGGAAAAAATAAATAAAGCTGCACTTATGCAGCTTTAAAAAATAAATTGTGGTATAAAAAAAGTTAGAAAGAATTTCTTGGGCACCAATCGCCATATTTATTGCCTAAAATAAATCCTAAAACAATTTCATGAGTTCCTTTGCTTACTGTATTTAAACGAGAAGTTGTTAAATCGTAAGAGTAACCAATATTAATACTATTGCTTAAATTTATACCTACCATTGCAGCATATCCATCTTTATATCTATAAGAGGCACCACCCCAAATATAATCTTGGTATTGTATTTTAGCATTTATATCAAAACCTATTGGCATAGGGCTTACATATCTTACAACAACAGAAGGCAAAAAAGTTAAATCATCAGTAAAAAATAAACGATAACCAGCACTCAAAAATAAATGGGGTACTAATTTTCCTTCTTCTAAACCTACATGATTATTGGAGTAAGTTATTTTTTGAGGAACAATTTGCTGAGCTGCTAAACCAATAAAAAAATCTCTGTCGTACAACCAAAGTCCTGCACTAATATCAGGACGCATGTTATTCAAATAACCACTTCCTGCCACTGCAGGATCTTGTGTACCATTTGCGAATCTTAATTTATTGGCATCTAATCTTAAATTAGAAATTCCAGCACTTATACCTGCACTTAAAGTAGTATGAGGTCCAATACCCATGTGATAAGCATAAGTTGCAGTAGCTATAAAATTATTTAAAGGTCCAGTTTTATCGTTAATAATTGTAAGTCCAATACCTCCATGATTACTGGGTGCTGTATAATCTGCTACAAAATTTTTACCTCTTGGGTTTTCGCCTCTTGCATGAAAACTTGTTGCTGTTTCTCTATCATACACATCTTTTTTTGTAGGTGCATGAATAGTTAAATAAGTAGTTACAGGAGCATCTTGCAAACCTACCCATTGCATACGATGACTAAGTTTTACATCAGAATAATTTTCAATTCCAGCAACAGCAGGATTAACAATAAAATTGTTTAAAATGTACTGAGTGTAATAGGGTCTTTGTTGTGCATTTGCATTGAAAGAAAATGCCAAAACAAAAGCAGTTAGAATTAGAGCAATCTTTTTCATACGTTCCAAAAATAATGGAAAGATGCAAACATATTGACTTATGCTGTTTAAGTGGCAAGATTTTTTTATTTTTTTCGCAAATATTTTTAAATTTATAATAATTTGTAATGATACTCTATTGATTTATAACAGATATATCATTTATCGGCAACACGAATTTTTTTTAATGAAATTAGTTTTTATAAAAAAATTTGCTTACCTATTATTTGTATCATAAATTGTGGCAAAATGAATTACCATGTTAGACCCTTGGAAAATAGGCAAAGTGGTACGTATAGAAAATGAAACTGCCAACACTCGTAAATTTTGGATTGAAATTCCAGAAGTAGAAAAATTTGATTTTACTGCTGGACAATTTGTAACATTGGATTTGCCCATACATGAACAAAAAAATAAAAGGTGGCGTAGTTATTCTATTGCATCTGCACCAGATGGAACTAATGTGATAGAGTTGGTAATTGTTTTGCTTGAAGGAGGAGCAGGTACTAATTATTTATTTAATCATGTTTCTGTAGGAACAGAAATTCCTTTAAGAGGTCCTTTGGGTAAATTTGTTTTACCCGAAAATATTGAAACAGATATTTTTCTTATCTGTACAGGAACAGGTATTGCTCCTTTTCGTTCTATGGTAAATTATATATACAAGCATAATGTTCCTTTCAAAAATTTGCATATTATTTTTGGTTGTAGAAAATTCACTGATGCTTTGTATAGAAATGAATTAGATGATTTACAAAAAAAAATAAACAACTTTTTTTATCATCCAACTTTTTCAAGAGAAGAAGAAGTAAAGGAAGGAGAACACAAAGGGTATGTACATAATGTGTATGAAAAATTAGTACAAGAAAATAAACAACCTGCACGTTTTTATTTGTGTGGCTGGAAAAATATGATTGATGAAGCTAAAGAAAGAATTATAGCATTAGGATATGATAAAAAAGACATTCATTTAGAATTGTACGGCTAACAAAACTGCTAAACTACTTAAAGCTTTTGCAAAAAATGAAAACCGAAAGGTTTAAACAAATTTGTCATTTTGCTGCTGGCTCTTTATTGCTGCCAGTAGCTTTTAAAATGTTTGCTCATAAACATTTTACTTTTTGTGTGCTTGTATTAATGTTTGGAATTTTATTTCTGTTTTTTTCTGCAATACTCGAAGGCTTAGAAAGAGTTTTAGGCAGTAATGCTAAATTAGCTTTTTTGTTGGAGAGCCTTGTATTTGCATCAGTAGTTTTTTATTTTATTGAGCAAGGCAATAAAAAACTTACTTTATCATTTTTAGGATTAAGTGTTTTGTATTTTTTACTTTTTATTAATTATTTGTATTTTAATAAACATAGGAAGAAAAAACATAGTAGAAAACATCGGCATCGTTCATCATCAAATAAATCGTTAGAAAAAGATAGTTAATAATTTATTGTTCTAAATTTTTCAAGCATTTTTTTAAGCTAATTTGCCAATCTGTTATTTCAATTTCAAAATCTTTTTTAATAGCTGCAATATCCATTACAGAATAAGTAGGTCGTTTAGCAGGTGTAGGAAAAGCAGTTGAAGGAATAGGGTTTACTTGACAATTAAGCTCTGTAATATTTCTAATAGTTGTTGCAAAATCGAACCAAGAAATATTGCCTGAATTTGAAAAATGATAAATGCCACGATGCTTATTAATAGGCAACTGAAGAATAATTTGCATTATTGCTTGAGCCAAATCTGGTGCATAAGTTGG
>Ga0116193_1000715_pt1 | contig 29848 bp, 22 predicted proteins | sample AD_UKC115_MetaG_FD_89892 | JGI IMG/M metagenome (GOLD analysis project Ga0116193, IMG submission 89892) | Active sludge microbial communities of municipal wastewater-treating anaerobic digesters from Hong Kong - AD_UKC115_MetaG | ecosystem: Engineered > Bioreactor > Anaerobic > Digestate... | reverse complement strand
TGTATTTCATAATGTAGCCGTTTTGCCCATAAATGTACGACTTTTTCCCGAAAATAACAAGAAAATACGAACTTATTTTGTTAAATATCAATTGATTGACCGAATTCAGGAGACCCTAATTAAATGAAAAAAGGTGGCGGAAAGCCACCTTTTCACTTCTCATTTCAAAGAAATGTGAAGTGGGGTCGGATTAGCTATGTTATCACTGACCGGACAACGCGACTCGATGGTTTTTATCCATCTTGCAAGCGTTTCTTTATCGGCATCGGCATCGGGAATAATTTCAACGTTGATTTCTTTGTATCCTGCCCTTTCGGTTGTTTCTTTTCCAAAGAGCTTATCGGTGTTTAACGTACCGGATAATTTAATTTCTACGCTGCGTAACGTGAAGTTCATTTCTCTTGCTACAACATGACACATCACGTTTAAGCAGCCCGAAAGGGCTGCAAGCAGATATTCAACCGGGTTTGCGCCCTCGTTGGTGCCTCCCAGTTCAGCCGGTTCATCTATAATCATCTGAAAGCTTCTTGCTTTTACGATGGTTTTTGTAGGATTTGCGCTATGCGCATTTACACGAAATGTTGAGTCTGCCATAATTTTAAAATTTGGAAAAAACGTTATAGTTAATTGTGGCTAAATTCCACTTTTTCAAAAGTAATAATTAACTTGATATAAAAACTTTAATTATCCTTAAATGTATATTTGTGTCAATTGTTTCGTAATTTCCCAAAAAAGTAGTAATATTGCACCCGCTTTCAATGAATAATTGAAACAAAGGTCCCATAGCTCAGTTGGTCAGAGCACCTGACTCATAATCAGGGAGTCCTTGGTTCAAGCCCAAGTGGGACCACTCGCACAAAAACAAAACCGCTGAATTTCGGCGGTTTTTTATTTTTCAGTCCGGATTCCGGTTGCAATTGTGTAACTATTATTCAGATCAATTTCGTAGAAATAATGGAGGAAGGGTTTATATCAATCCTATTTTTAATGTATTACAGATTCTCTTTCTTTTCCTGACTTCGACAAACATTTGGGAGAGCACAGGATATTCTTGAGTTATATGACAAGGAAGTCGAAGAGAAACAGGTTACGGAATATCCACTCACTAACATCGAAAACATTCTGCTCAACAGTACCCGCCTGATATTGGATCAGTCAATTGAACGAGTTAGGAACAACTCAACTATCGCCGTATTTGCGCCGTACTTCGCTCTTGTTGACCTTGCACAAACTCCAAAATATGATAGATGTTTTTGTCGGTGATTCGTTATGCCTTATCCTGCTACATTTGTTGCGATGCCCAATTGCTGAACTTTTTTGGCAATTGCATTGAGTGTGTCGATAGAGGCCTTTTTAAGACCGCCGGCGGGCGTTTCGCGATCGATGGTGTAGATCATCACTTCGCGAGGCCGAAGCGCGTCAACAAGCTCCAACCAGGCTGAAACTTCACGTTCTGTCGTGTTGTCGATTTGCGTTCCTTCAAATTCTCCTTTCAAAAACATGGTTTGCAGGATAAAATTCCCCTCGAACTTGCGATAAAGCTCTACCTGTTTTGCCACAGAATAGTTGGGTAAATTGGGGCGATCGATGAAGCGTACCGTATCGTCGAAAGCCGAATCGAGTTTCAGCACGGGATTGTCGATTTTTGTAAGCGCTTCAAACACACTTTTTTTCCCGACATTCATGCCGTTTGAAAGTACACTGATTTTGGCGTTCGGAAAATATCGGTTTCGTAGCTCCAAGGTATCTTCGATGATTCCTTCAAATTCGGGATGCAGGGTTGGCTCGCCATTTCCGGCAAACGTAATGACGTCGAGTTTGGTTTGTTCGCGATGAAGCGTTTGGAGTTTGTCGTTGAGTGCTTCACGCACGTTTTGGCGATCGGGCAAGTGTGTTTTGGTGCGGAAATCTTTGTTGAATCCGCATTCGCAATAAAGACAATCAAACGAGCACAATTTGCCGTCGTAGGGTAGGAGGTTGATTCCCAAAGAAGAGCCCAAACGCCGGCTATGAATGGGCCCATACACAATTTCGTGGAAAAGGATGGTTGACATAAACGTTTAAAAAATTAAGTTATAACCATGAAACAATCTGACCGGTTCCAAATCCGATAATCACATACCGTAAGAATTTCCCGATCGTCATTGTTGTCAATACGGTCGGAATATTGGCGCGCATAAATCCCAACGCTACCAAAATGGCGTCGCCCACGGCAGGAAGAAATCCGAAAAATCCCATAGCCGCACCTTTCCCGTGCAGCCATCGAATGGTACTGTCGATTTTTTCGGGTTTTATCTTGAAATATTTTTCGAGCCATTCCGTTTTGCCAAGTCTTCCGATGTAGTAGCAGGTAGCACCACCGGCCGCATTTCCGATGGTGGCAAACAGTATGCATGTCCAAATATCCATTCCTACGGCGATGAGGGCTGCAAAAACGACTTCAGAGCTGAATGGCAGCACCGTTGCCGCAAGAAAAGAAGCGAGCAGCAAACCCCAATATCCATATTCTGACAATCCCTCGAGCATGATTTTCTGATGTTTTTTTGAAAAAAATCAATGAGCTTCGAGCCAATTTTTGCCGTATCCAAAGTCGGTTTTGAGCGGAACAATCAGTTTGCAGGCATGTTCCATCTCTTCTACCACGATTTTTCTTACTGCGTCGAGCTCATCTTCCACTACGTTAAAATCGAGTTCATCGTGTACTTGCAGAATCATTTTCGACTTCAGTTTTTCCTTTGCAAAGCGGTTGTGTATCTTTATCATGGCCACTTTGATGATATCGGCCGCACTTCCCTGTATAGGTGCGTTTATTGCATTGCGTTCGGCAAAACCCCTCACATTTGCATTTCGCGAGTTGATGTCGGGCAAATATCGTTTTCGACCGAAAATGGTTTCTACGTATCCTTTTGTGCGTGCAGTGGCGATACTTTCGTCCATGTAACGTTTAACGTCGGGAAAGGTTTCGAAATATTCGTCGATCAGCTGTTTGGCTTCCGAGCGCGAAATCGAAAGTCGTTCGGACAATCCGAATGGTGTGATGCCATAGATAATGCCGAAATTTGCCGTTTTGGCTTTGCGGCGCATGTCTGCCGTAACCTCTTCGATGGGGACATGATAGATTTTGGATGCGGTGGCTGCGTGAATGTCCTGGTCGTGCATGAAAGCTTCAACCATGTTTTTGTCGGCACTCAAGTGTGCCATGATGCGCAGTTCGATTTGCGAATAATCCGATGATGCGAATACACATCCTTCGTCCGGAATAAACACTTTTCGCATCTCTTTTCCACGCTCGTCCCGTACGGGAATATTTTGCAAATTTGGATTTGTACTGCTCAATCGGCCTGTGGCCGCAACGGTTTGATTGAATGAAGTATGAATTTTTCCGCTTCGCGGATTTATCAGTTGAGGGAATGCATCGATATAGGTGCTGAGCAATTTTTTAATACCTCGTTGTTCGAGAATTTTGTCGATGATAGGATGTTTCCCTCGCAGTTTTTCGAGTTCTTCTTCATTTGTGCTGTACTGACCGGTTTTTGTTTTCTTTGGTTTTTCCACTATTTTCATCCGGTCGAACAGTATTTCGCCGATTTGTTTCGGAGAATTGACGTTAAAATCGATTCCTGCCATTTGCACGATTTCATGTTCTATAGCCGAAAGTTCTTCGGTTAGTTGCTTCGATAATTCTTCGAGAGCCTTCAAGTCGAGGCGAACGCCTGTCCATTCCATGTCGGCCAGCACGTAAGTCAGAGGACATTCTATTTCGTAGAGAAGCTTATCGAGGTTGTTTTCGTGAATTTTCTTCTCGAGAACGTTTTTCAGTTTCAACGTTATGTCGGCGTCTTCTGCAGCGTAATCGCAAACAATTTTTGGATCAATGTCGCGCATGTTGAGTTGATTTTTTCCTTTAGGTCCGATAAGTTCGTCGATATGGACTGTTTTATATTTTAACAGAGTCTCTGCCATATAATCCATTCCATGTCTAAGCTCAGGATTGAGCAGATAGTGTGCTATCATCGTGTCAAACAGTTTCCCTTTTACTTCAATGCCGTAATTTCGGAGTTCAAGCATATCGTACTTGAGGTTTTGTCCGACTTTTTCAATGTTTTCGTTTTCGAAAAACGGTTTGAAGAAATTCACCTGTCTTTGCGCTTCTTCGCGGTTCGATGAAACGGGAATATAAAAGGCTTCGCCTTCGTCGAATGCAAAAGACATTCCTACTAGTTCGGCCAATAGTGGATCGGTGCCGGTGGTTTCGGTGTCGAAACATACCGATGGTTGAGCGCATAGTTTGCGATTTAGTTCTTCCAATTTCTCGTCACCTTCTATCAGTAAGTATGAATGCGGTGTGGAATGAATATCGGTGAAATCTTTTGGAAGATCGAATAGCGAAGGCCGGGGCGTAATTTCTTCGAGTGGTTCGTCAAACAAATTGCCTTGCATGGGTTGCTGTGGTTTGGATGTCTGTTTTTCCATATTTGGTTGCGGATTCAGAATTCTGTTTGTCAATGTTCTGAACTCCAACTCGTCAAAAATTTCTCTTAATGCCGCCTCGTCAATTTGCTGACGTTTTAAGTTGTCCGTCTCGATTTTTAGTGGGACGTCGGTTTTGATGGTTGCAAGGAATTTTGAAAAAAGTATTTGATCTTTATTTTCTTCAACTTTCTCCTTTATCGAGCCTTTCAACTGTTTTGTGTTTTTCAGTAAATTTTTAATACTGCCAAATTCCGTAAGCAGTTTATCTGCGGTTTTTGGCCCTACGCCGGGGCAACCGGGTATATTATCGGATGCATCGCCCATTAATCCCAACAAATCAATCATTTGTTGAGGATTCTTCAGGTTATATTTTTCCAATACTTTTTCGTAGTCTAAAATCTCGAAATCGTTGCTTCCGTATTTGGGCTTGTAAATGAAAATATGATCGTCCACCAGTTGAGCATAATCTTTGTCAGGAGTCATCATATAGACATCGAAGTTACTTTTGTCCACTTGTTTTGCAATAGTCCCGATCACGTCGTCGGCTTCGTATCCTTCCACTTCGAGGATTGGAATGCGATAGGCCTCCAGAATTTTTTTTATGACAGGTATGGCTGTTTTGATATCTTCAGGGGTAGCTTCCCGTTGTGCTTTGTAGGATTCGAATTGTGTATGTCTGAAAGTCGGTCCTGCAGGGTCGAAAGCCACCGCAATGTGTGTCGGATTTTCCTTTCGGAGCACTTCTTCCAATGTATTCACAAATCCGAAAATTGCTGATGTGTTTACACCCTTCGAGGTCATTCGCGGATTTTTGATGAAAGCGTAATAGGATCTGTAAATCAACGCATAAGCATCAAGTAGAAAAAGCTTATTTTTTGTCATAAATATCTTTAATATTCGAGTTAATCTGCGTAAAGTTACAAATATTTGTTGCTTTAAGCAGAAATATTTCTACTTTTGTACGGAAGAATAGGTTTTATGGATTTCAGTCAGGTTATTAAAGACGCTCTCCGTCTGGAATTGATTCGTTTCGAAATTGCTCTTAGAAAATCTGTTGAAAATGATAATCGTTGGATTTCGGCTATCATTAATCATGTTCTATCAGCCGAAGGCAAGCGAATACGTCCAATGTTGGTTTTTCTCACAGCTAAATCGTGCGGGGGCGTCACTCCGGCAACTTATTATGGTGCAGTTACTATCGAGTTATTGCATACTGCCTCTCTTATTCATGATGATATTCTTGACGAATCCTCCATCCGTCGCGGACAACCTTCTGTCAATGCGGTTTTTGGTAACCATCAAGCGGTGTTGAGTGGTGATTATCTGCTATCTACTGCACTTCGCGAGAGTGTTAAGACCGGGAATCTCGAAATTGTTGATATTATTTCTCATCTTGGTCAAAATCTCACAGAAGGAGAACTCAGTCAGTTTGCCATTGCTAATGAAGCAATTATTGACGAGGACGAATATTTCAACGTTATCGACAAAAAAACCGCTTCGCTTCTTGCTGCATGTGCCAAAGTAGGAGCTTTGACCTCCGGCGCCGATCGTGATACTGTGAATAATTTCGAAAGATTTGGACGAATTCTTGGCATTACATTTCAGTTGAAAGATGATATTTTCGATTATTACAGTCAAGATGTTGGCAAGCCTACCGGCAGTGATATTAAAGAAGGAAAAATTACCCTGCCTCTCATCTTTGCGCTGCAAAATGCACCTCGTTCCGATGCTGACGAGATGCTCGAGATAATTCGTTCTCGAACTTATTCTGATGCCAATGTTGCTACACTTTTGCAGTTTGCAAAAACACACGGTGGAATAGATTATACCAATCAAAAGATAGATGCTCTACTCGCTGAGGCCGATTCCATTTTGGAATCGTTAAGTTTGAACGAAGATTATCGACCGCTCTTGCAACTTTTGTTCAAGTATTTAAAAGAGAGAAGTTACTGATTACAATTGCTTTTAAAGAATAAAAAAAAAGCACCACCCTTCAAGATGGCGCTTTCCCGCTTTATTACGTTTTCCTATTTGCGGGGCTAAAAGCTGTTATTGAATTTCGATGCGTTTAGCCTTTGTAACGTTTTCATCTTCTTTCTTGACAGGTATCTCTACCATCAAAACACCGTTTTCAACTTTCGCATTTATTTTGTCTTTCTCCGCATTTTCAGGGAGAATCATCGTTCTTTGGAATTGTGTGTAAGAGAATTCGCGTCTCAGGTATTTACCTTTTTTGTCTTTTTCTTCACTTTCGTTTTTCTTTTCGAAACTGATGATCAAGTTGTTGTCATCATCCACCATCACATTGCAATCTTCCTTTGTCATTCCCGGAGCAGCGACCTCTACCACAAATCCATTTTCTTCTTCACGAATGTTGATTGCAGGCACCGACCTATTGCTCGTCAGCCATTCGTTACCGAAGAAATCGTTGAATACACTCGGTACTAAATCGTTGAATATGCTCGGTAAGTTAGTTGTTCTTTTTACCAGTGCCATAGTTGTGCCCTCCTTTCTTATTTTTTATTTTTCAACTTTCACTATCAAACAAGCAAATGGCATGCCAATCCATTTTCGTAAAGTTTACCTATTTGAAAATGACAAAATGTCATAAAACATCAAATTAATAGGTTGTTATTGGCCAAAGCTATGTCAAAATGTATGATTATGGGAGAAAATCACAACTCTTTGCTAAAAGTGGCTGTGAACGTCGAGTGCAAAAATCGATTCAATTAGTCCTCAATTGCTTTCAATAATGTATTTGCCAATCGGCTTGTGCCTATTCTGAAAAGGTCTTTGTTGCACCATTCGTTACCCAATATTTCTTTCACAATTGTGTAATATTTTACGGCATCTTCAACTGACGAAACTCCTCCGGCAACTTTGAATCCGATTTTCGTCTTCGTTTTGTCGTAATACGATTTTATGGCGTGGCACATCACGTACGCAGCTTCAAGTGTTGCTCCTTCATAAATTTTTCCGGTTGATGTTTTGATGAAATCGGCTCCAGAATACATTGCCAGAATGGCTGCATTGTGAATGTTTGTGGCAGTTTTAAGCGCTCCGGTTTCGAGAATTACTTTTAGTTTTGCTTCGTGGCAGGCAAATTTTATTTCGTCGATTTCTTCGCACATCTCTTCATATTCTTCTCCGAAAAATAGGCCTAAATTAATGACGATGTCAATTTCGTCGGCGCCATCCATGACGGCAAGTGCAGTCTCGGCAATTTTTGTTTCGGTAAAAGTCTGCGAGGTAGGAAATCCTCCCGAAACACATGCGATTTGCACATTTGCAGTCAACGCTTCTCTTACCGTTTTGGCGAAATTGGGATACACGCAGATGGCCGCAACATTATCTATTTCGGGGTTTGTTCCTTCGAAATCGTTCACTTGCTGAACCATTTTCCAAATGTGTTCGTGAGTATCCGTAGCGTTCAGCGATGTGAGATCGATGCATGAGTAGAGGAGTTTATGCACCTGTTTGTTGTTGTTTTCTGCATACTTTTCGTTAATCAGTTCGGCAACCTTGGTTTTAACCTGTTCGTCCGACAAATTGAATGAATGTGTGCGAAGCACGTCGGTATAACTTTTGATATCCATTTTTTCGTAAAATTACAGTTTGGTGATTATGATTGTATATTTTATTCTTTATTGTCTGAATTCAGTTTCTTGTTTTGTTTGTGGCGTTCGGCATCTCTGTTTGTTTTCTTTTCGATATTGTTTGCAAATGCCTGTTCCAAATCTACGCCGGTTTGATTGGCAAGGCAAATCAAAACCCAAAGCACGTCGGCCATTTCATCGGCTAGATCATATTTTTTGTCCGATTCTTTGAAAGATTGTTCTCCGTAGGTACGTGCGATAATGCGCGCAAGTTCACCGACTTCCTCGGTAAGTATGGCCATGTTTGTCAATTCGCTGAAATAGCGAACGCCGTAGGTCTTAATCCATTTGTCAACCTGAAGTTGAGCTTCTTCCAGTGTCATTGTCTTTATTTTTCTTTTGAGTCTATCCAAATGGTAACGGGCCCGTCATTAACGAGCGAAACTTGCATGTCGGCACCAAATTCTCCTGTTTTCACGTCCTGTTGCAATATTTGGCTCATCGATGAGCAAAATTCTTCGTACATCGGGATGGCAAAATCCGGTTTGGATGCCCGTATGTATGATGGCCGATTTCCTTTTCGAGTGTCTGCAAACAGGGTGAATTGCGAAACGACCAACACTTCACCTCCTGTTTGGAGTATCGATTGATTCATGATACCTTTTTCGTCGTCGAATATTCTGAGATTTGCTGCTTTTCTGCACATATATTGAATATCTTCACGATTATCGGCATCTTCTATACCAATGAAGATCAACATTCCTTCTCCTATGCTGCTTTTTTCGTTTCCGTTGATATGCACGGATGCAGATAATACTCGCTGAATGAGTGCCCGCATGATTATGATTGGTTTTTGAAGTGATCGATTACAATTTTTCCTTTCGATTCACCCACTACTTCGATGATTTCTTTTTCGTCAGCTTCTTTCAATCGTTTGATGCTTTTGAAATGTGTCAGCAATTTTTTTCTCGTCTCCGTTCCCACGCCTTTGATATTGTCGAATTCTGAAGTCAATTGCGATTTGCTTCTTTTTTGTCGATGAAAGGTAATACCGAATCGATGAGCTTCGTCTCGAAGTTGTTGAATGAGTTTTAAAGTTTCCGAATTTTTGTCGAGGTAGAGTGGAATAGGGTCTTCGGGAAAATAAATTTCCTCCAATCGCTTTGCTATGCCAATTACGGCAATTTTGCCGTATAATCCAATTTTCTGAAGCGAATCTACTGCAGCGTGAAGTTGGCCTTTACCGCCATCAATTACAATGAGTTGTGGCAGTGGAGAGCCCTCGTTAAGTGCGCGAGAATAGCGTCTTTCCACAATCTCTCGCATCGATGCGAAATCGTCGGGTCCTACAACGGTTTTCACATTAAAATGTCGGTAGTCTTTTTTCGAGGGTTTTGCTTTTTTAAATACGACGCACGAAGCAACCGGATTTGTCCCTTGAATATTTGAATTGTCGAAGCATTCGATATGCCAGGGAATTTCTTTCAGATGCAAATCTTTTTGGACGGTTGTCAGAATTCTTGTGGCACGTTGGTCTGGATTCAGCATTTCTGCTTTTTTCAACTTGTCGAGTTTGTATTGTTTGACATTTTTGTCCGAAAGTTCCAGCAGTTTCTTTTTATCGCCACGTTGAGGAATCGTGAATTCTACATTTGTGAGCGTGAGATCGGGAAGAAAGGGGACGATGATTTCTTTGGATTCGCTCCCAAATCGTTGGCGCATTTCCACAATGCCAAGGCTTAACAATTCCTCGCGCGTTTCATCTAATTTTTTTCTGTACTCAAATGTGTATGCTTGCACTACGGCTCCATTAACAACATGCAGGTAATTAATGTAAGCCGAATTTTCGTCGTCGTCGTATCCAAAAACATCTAAGTTGTAATTTAAATTGCTGACAACCTGCGATTTTTCTCTAAAATTCTGTATCAACAAATATTTTTCTTTCAAGGCCTGTGCCTCTTCAAATCGAAGTTCTTCTGCGTATTGCTGCATTTTCGATTGAAGTTGTTTTTCTACAATGCCGACATTCCCTTTTAAAATTTCAACAATTTCCTCGATGTTTTTATTGTAATCTTCGAGTGATTGATATCCTTCGCACGGACCTTGACAACGTTTGATGTGATATTCCAGACATACTTTAAACTTTCCTGCAGCTATGTTTTCGGGGGTAAGATTCAACCTGCACGTCCTCACATGATACACTTTTCGGAAAATATCGATCAGTGCGTTGACGGACATCACCGATGTATATGGCCCGAAATATTTGGATCCGTCCCTGACAATGTTTCTTGTCTTATAGACTCTCGGAAAATATTCGTTTTTAACCACGATTGAAGGGTACGTTTTGTCATCCTTCAGCATCACATTATATCGCGGTTTCAGTTGCTTGATAAGGTTGTTTTCGAGCAAAAACGACTCTTCTTCGCTATTGACGACAATATATTTTATCTGACGAATATTTTTGACCAGAACTCTTGTTTTGGGGTTATCCTGAAATTTGTTGAAATACGAAGATACGCGACGTTTTAAGTCTTTTGCTTTTCCCACATAGATTACTTTACCTTTTTCGTCGAGAAATTGGTAACATCCGGGATTGTGAGGGATTATTTTGAGCGTATTTTCTATTTCAGAATTCACCACAAAATTGCTTTAGATTTTAAACTTCAATATTGTATCTATATCGACATCATGATTGAATAATGCACGACCGTTCAACTCTTCCAATTCGATCAGAAAATTGATATATATTTTTTTTACGCCCAATTTTTTCACGAGTTGGTATGCTGCAGCCATTGTACCTCCTGTAGCCAGCAAATCGTCGTGAATGAGAACGACATCTTCCGGGACAAGTGCATCCTCATGAATTTGAATCACATCATCGCCATATTCTTTCGAATATTTTTCTTCGATTGTCTTGTAAGGTAATTTTCCCGGTTTTCGGATTGGAACAAATCCTGCATGCAGTCTGATTGCAGTTGCGGGTCCCATAAAGAAACCGCGAGACTCTATTCCAACCACTTTAGTAATGCCTTTATCTTTGTATCGTTCATAAAGAATATCCGATAATTCCTGCAGATGATCTGCATTTTGAAATAGGGTGGTTATGTCCTTAAATTGTATTCCTTCAATCGGAAAATCGGGAATATTACGCACTGCTTCTGTAAGTTTTTCTATACTCATTATTTTGTTTATTTGTAATGTTCCACGTGAAACATTTTGTGTCTATCTTCCTAATAATATAAGCAATACCGAAATGTCGTTTGGCGAAACGCCGGGAATTCTGCTCGCCTGTGCGATGGTTTCGGGGTTAATTTTGGTGAGTTTCTGTCGTGCTTCGGTGGACAAAGACTGAATTTCGTTGTAGTTGAATTTATCTTTGATCCGAATATCTTCGAGTCGCGATATTTTGTCTGCCATTAATTTTTCGCGTTTGATATAACCGTCATATTTTATCTTTATGTTTGCCGATTCTACGATTTCTTCTTGTCGATTCGGAATCTGTTCAACTTGTGCTTTCAATGGACCAATTTCTTCAATTAGTGTCTCAATATCGATATGAGGCCGCGAAAGCAGTTCGATAAGTTTTACGCCATGTTTCAGAGGCGATGTACCAATTCTTTCTAAAAACGGATTGATGCGATCGGCTTTGATTGAGAAATTTGAGATGAAATCGATAAGTTTGGCAATTTCAGCTTCCTTCTCTTCCAAGAGTTGGATCCGATCGTGCTTAGCCAATCCAATTTCGAAGCCTTTGCGCGTTAGCCGTTCATCGGCATTGTCCTGACGAAGCAAAATTCTGTATTCGGCTCTCGATGTGAACATTCGATAGGGCTCGTCCACGCCTTTTGTGATCAAATCATCTATCAGCACACCAATATAGGCTTCGTCGCGGTGCAATACGAAAGGATTGCCTCCGTGACAATTGATATGGGCGTTGATTCCGGCTATCAATCCTTGTCCTGCGGCTTCTTCATAGCCGGTTGTTCCGTTGATTTGCCCTGCAAAAAACAGATTCTTTATGTGTTTCGTCTCGAGCGTTGCGTGGAGTTGTGTAGGATCGAAAAAATCGTATTCGATGGCATATCCGGGCCGGAAAATATGCACATTGCGAAATGCCGGTATGCGTTGCAAAGCCTTTAATTGGGTTTGCAAGGGTAGGGAAGATGAAAAACCGTTCAGATAATATTCGTTGGTATGTTCACCTTCCGGCTCTAAAAAAAGTTGATGGCTCGTTTTTTGTGAAAATGTAACGATTTTTGTTTCGATACTCGGACAATAGCGAGGCCCGATGCTTTTGATTTGTCCGTTATAAAGGGGCGAATCACTAAGACCTTCCCTCAACGCTTCATGCACGTATTCCGAAGTATTGGTAATCCAGCAGCTGCGCTGGATGAGCTGTCGTTGAACATGGGGAAGATAAGAGAATTTGTGAAAATCGTCATCTCCCTTTTGTTCTTCCAAAAGGGAAAAATCGACGCTTCGTCCGTCGATGCGAACAGGCGTTCCCGTTTTCATACGATCGGCTTTGAATCCTGCATCTCGAAGCTGCTCGGACAATCCGAAAGAGGCCGGCTCTGCAACCCTGCCGCCACTTATTTGTACTTTTCCGATATGCATCAATCCGTTCAAAAATGTTCCGTTGGTCAAAACAACGGCTTTGGCCGTAAATTCGACCTGCATTTTAGTTTTTACACCCACAACCGAACCGTTTTTCAACAAAAGTTCCGTTACGGTATCTTGCCACATATACAGATTGGGCGTATTTTCGATGATCCCGCGCCAGGTGGCGATAAACTTCATTCGGTCGCTTTGCACCCGTGGACTCCACATAGCCGGACCTTTCGAACGATTTAACATCCGAAATTGTATTGCCGTTCGGTCACTCACTATTCCCATTTGGCCTCCTAACGCGTCTATTTCGCGTACAATTTGCCCTTTTGCAATTCCACCTACTGCCGGATTGCAGCTCATTTGGGCAATTTTGTTCATATCCATGGTGATGAGCAGCGTTTTCGAACCCATGTTGGCGGCTGCTGTTGCAGCTTCACAACCGGCATGACCTGCTCCCACCACAATTATATCGTAATTAAAATTCATCTGCGATTTTTTGTAAGCTTGCAAAGATACGAAAAAAGAAAATTTGGCAGTAAAACTTTATGTTAATGGAGGATAACAATGCATCGCTCAAGGTATTTTACCAAAATATGAAGATACCCAATAAATGATTGATGCCGGATGTCCTTGAAGATTGCACCCGAAATGGTTTTTAATCGATGATTCCCGCATATAACAAGCCGATCAACAAAAGCCATCTTTCGAATATTTTGATTCAATTATCTGTAAAAAATGAGATTCCGACAATTTCTTTTTCCTGAAGACTCTCGGATGAGATTATGATTTCGGATTAGTTATTTCGATCTGATTGATAGAGCCTTATCTTCTGCTTTTCGCATTTTTTTGCTGTCTGCTTCAGATTTGTCCTTCAAACCACAGAGATGCAATATGCCGTGAATGATGACGCGATGCAATTCATCATCGAAATTTGTTCCGTATTTTTCGGCGTTTGAACGTACAGTGTCGATGCTGATAAAAATATCGCCCGATATGCGATCGCCTTCCGAATAATCGAACGTGATAATATCCGTGTAGAAATCGTGATGAAGATAGGTCTGATTGATTTCCAAAATTTTTGCGTCATCGCAAAAAATGTAGGAAACATCACCGGCCTTTTTTCCGTACGCTTCAGCTACAACCTTTATCCAGTTAGAAGTTGCGCGTTTTTTTATATTGGGTAGAGCCACATTTTCGGCTTGAAAAGTGATAGCCATGTTCGAATGATTTTATTGATTATTTTCGATGTAAATTATCCAAAGAAAAGATACGCCACAAAAATAGCGGCAATTACGCCGGCCAAATCGGCTAAAAGGGCATATGGGACCGTATAGCGCGTATTTTTTATGTTCACGGCGCCATAATATACCGCCACGATGTAAAACGTTGTATCGGTGGCCCCTTGCAAAACGCCCGATAAACGACCGGCAAACGAGTCGGCACCGAAGGTTTTCATGGCGTCGATCATCATGCCACGAGCGCCGCTCCCGCTGAGCGGTTTCATCAGTGCCGTAGGCATCCCGTCCACCCAGCGAGTATCTATTCCGGTGAAGGCAACAACGTTGCGAAGTCCCTCCATCAAAAAGTCCATTGCCCCCGAAGCGCGAAACACGCCAATTCCCACTAAAATGGCAATCAGATAGGGAATAATGCCGACTGCGGTCTTGAATCCGTCTTTCGCTCCATCGATAAAGGCGTCGAATATATTTATTTTTCTCTTCATTGCTTTCACAATGAAAGCAATGATAATCGTCAGAAGAATAATGTTGGCAATCAGGCTCGAAACAATGCTTATTTGTTGTTGAGGCATCGTCCGGAAAGCAAAAATTGTGGCGACAATGATGGCTGTCATTACTCCGAAGAATCCTAAAATAGTTTTGTCGAAAACGTTGATTTTTTGCTTCATGCACACGGCCATCACGCCTACGAGGGTGGCTACGAAGGTGGCAATCATAATCGGAATAAAAACATCGGCCGGATTGGAGGCTCCCATCTGCGCCCGATAAACCATGATGGTTACAGGAATGAGTGTAAGTCCAGAGGCATTCATCACCAAAAACATAATCATCGGATTCGAAGCCTCTTCCTTGTTGGGATTGATTTCCTGCAATTCGCTCATGGCTTTCAATCCGAATGGGGTTGCAGCATTGTCGAGGCCGAGCATATTGGCCGAAACGTTCATGAGAATGGATGCTGAAGCAGGATGCCCTTTGGGAATATCGGGGAAAAGTTTCGAAAACAGTGGAGCAGCGGCTCGGGCAAAAAGTTCGACCATTCCGCCGCGTTCACCGATTTTCATCATGCCAAGCCATAACGAAAGTACGCCCGTGAGCCCTAAGGAAATTTCGAAACCGGTCTTAGCCGAATCGTAGGTCGAATTCATGATTTCGGTAAAGATATTGACATCACCAAAAAAAATCAATCGCACAAGTGCGACCACAAAAGCTATCAGAAAAAATGCAATCCAGATGTAATTCAGAACCATAAGCGATGTTTTCGACGATTATTTTTCAGTGCGGGGCTGAAACCGGTTGTACGAATTTGTTGCTCAAAGATAGTGCTTTCGGTGGAATAATATGTATCTTCGCTGCCTCAAATTCCTTAATTTATGGCATGGAAGGACTATTTGTATTTTCGGCAGGGCCAAAAGATTGCGGTTGTGATATTGCTGGGACTTATTTTGACGGCATTGATCATCAATGGCGTAATATCTGCACGTAAACGGCAGGAAGTTGTTGTCATTCAGAACGATTCACTCCAAAGAGAATTCGAAGCCTTCGAGAAATCGTTGCAGGAAAAAGAAGAGAATATCGATTCGGGATATCGTCGGCGATATTACGCTTCATCTGCGGACAGGAAATATTCCGATCAGCAAAACGAATATCGACCTAAGAGTCGCGAAACAGGTTATACCCCTTTCCCAAAGGCAGAAAAGTTGGCCGAAGGCCAAACCATTTCGTTAAATGAAACGGATACGGCGCAATGGAAAAAAATTCCCGGAATAGGGAGTGCTTTTGCTTCGCGCATCGTAAAATATCGGAATCGATTGGGCGGTTTCGCTTCGGTGGATCAGTTGAAAGAAGTGTATGGCATCGATGCCGAATTGTATTCGAAAATCAGCCCTTATATCAAACCTGACGGAAATTATTCGAAAATAAATGTCAATAAGTTGGAATTTAAGCAACTGCTCAGCCATCCCTATCTGAATTACAAACAAGTGAAAGCAATTGTCGGTTTGCGCGACAGAAAAGGCAGAATTGCTTCGATCAACGAATTGTCGATGCTCGACGAATTTACTACAGCCGATATCGAGCGATTGACGCCCTACCTCGAATTTGAATAAATGAGCGAAAACCTGAATTGTCCGAAAGGCAAGTCTTCCCATTTTGTTCTATGGATGTAACCTATAGCATACATGGAGTTGCATGGGAGTTGCCATGGAGTTGCCTCGGAGCTATAGCATAGCAAGGCTATGGATAAATGGAGAGTAACATGGACGAAAAAGCCATGTTCTATTTTCTGAGCGCCTTGATATTTTCTTTCAACAATTCGATTTTGCTTTGGGCATCGGCCAATTTTTTGCGTTCATTTTCAACAATTTCCGGTTTGGCATTTTGAACAAAACGTTCGTTCCTCAATTTTTTCTGAACCGATTGCAAAAAACCTTCCTGATAGGTGAGTTCGGCTTCGAGCTTTTTCAATTCGGCTTCCACGTCGATTTTTTCGGCAAGAGGTATCGAAAATTCGGTGGTTCCGACCATAAAACCGATGCTGCCTGCTGTTTTTTCATCCACCTTGTCGATTGCCGAAAGGTTTGCCATTTTCACGATAATGCTGTCGTAGGCGTCGTTGTAATCTCCAACTGCTTGCAGCGTCAGCATTTCCTTATTCGGAATGTTTTTTTGCAGTCGCACGGTACGAATACCTGCGATGATTTCCTTTGTCGATTCGAAATCGGTGAGCAATTGGTTATCAATATTTCGGGCGCGAGGTTGCAACACCGTCATGATGCTTTCACCCGGTTGGCGCTCTTCGAGTGCCTGCCATAATTCTTCGGTAATGAAAGGCATGAACGGATGAAGCAGTCGCAGCAAGGCATCGAAAAATTGCAGGGTCGATCGATAGGTTTTGCTATCGATGGGCTGCTGATAGGCGGGTTTGATAATTTCGAGATACCACGACGAAAACTCATCCCAGAAAAGTTTGTACACCATCATCAGGGCTTCCGAAAGGCGGTATTTCGAAAACAAATCGTCCAATTCGGCAATGGTTCCCGAAAGTTTCGACTCGAACCATTCGATGGCAATTTTCGACGACGCCGGCTGTTCGATTTCGGCCGTTTGCCATCCTTTGACCAGCCGAAAGGCATTCCAAATCTTATTGTTGAAGTTGCGTCCCTGTTCGCATAGCGCTTCGTCGAAAAGCAGATCGTTTCCGGCAGCGGACGACAGCAGCATGCCCATGCGCACACCGTCGGCACCGTATTTGTCCATCAGCTCAATCGGATCGGGCGAGTTGCCCAATTGCTTGGACATTTTGCGACCGAGTTTGTCGCGAACGATTCCGGTAAAATATACATTGCGGAAGCAGGGTTGATGCCGATATTCGTATCCGGCCATGATCATGCGGGCAACCCAAAAGAAGATGATATCCGGACCCGTTACCAAATCGTCTGTTGGATAATAGTAATTGATGTCTTTGTTATCGGGATGATTGATGCCGTCGAACACCGAGATAGGCCACAACCACGACGAAAACCAGGTATCGAGCACGTCTTCGTCCTGCTTCAGATCATCCATCGCAATCGGATAATCTACCTGTTTTTTTGCCTTTTCGTAGGCTTCCTCTTTTGTCATAGCCACCACGTACCCGCCTTTGGGCAGAAAATAGGCCGGAATGCGGTGTCCCCACCACAATTGGCGACTGATGCACCAGTCTTTCACATTCTCCATCCAGTGGCGATAGGTGTTTTTGTATTTATCGGGATAGAATTTGATCGTATCATTTTCTACTGCTTCCAAGGCCGGTTTGGCAAGTTGATCCATTTTCAGAAACCACTGCATCGACAGTTTGGGCTCGATCACTTCGTTGGTGCGTTCCGAAAAGCCGACCTTGTTGGTATAGGGTTCCGTTTTTTCCAATAATCCGGCTTCCTGCAGATCTTTTTCGATTTTTTTGCGCACTTCAAATCGATCCATGCCCGTGTAAGGGGCTCCGTTTTCGTTGAGCGTGCCGTCGGGATTGAAAATATCGATGGAGGGCAGATGGTGTTTTTCGCCCAGCATATAGTCGTTGATATCGTGTGCGGGAGTTACTTTAAGGCAACCCGTACCGAAATCGATATCGACATATTCGTCCTCGATAACCGGAATCACGCGATTGATAAGTGGAACGATTATTTTTTTGCCTTTCAGGCGGGCGTTTTTCGGATCGTCGGGATGGATGCACATGGCCGTATCCCCCATGATGGTTTCCGGACGAGTAGTTGCAACCACGGCATAATCATCTTCGCCTTCCACGCGGTAGCGGAGGTAATATAATTTTCCGTTTACTTCCTTGTGAATGACTTCCTCGTCGGATAGGGCGGTCAGCGCTTTCGGATCCCAATTCACCATGCGAACGCCCCGATAGATCAATCCTTTGTCGAAGAGGTCGCAAAAAACGCGCAGCACGCTTTCGGAGCGTATTTCGTCCATCGTGAATGCGGTTCGGTCCCAGTCGCATGATGCGCCCAGTTTTTTAAGCTGTTCGAGTATGATTCCGCCGTGTTCGTGAGTCCAATCCCAGGCATGACGAAGAAATTCGTCGCGCGAGAGGTCGTTTTTCTTGATGCCTTGCGATGCAAGTCGCGCCACCACCTTCGCTTCGGTAGCGATGGAGGCATGGTCGGTTCCGGGAACCCAGCAAGCATTTTTGCCCTGCATGCGTGCACGTCGCACAAGTACATCCTGAATCGTGTTGTTGAGCATGTGCCCCATGTGCAATACGCCGGTAACGTTTGGTGGCGGAATGACAATCGTATAGGGTTCACGTTCATCGGGTTCGGAATGGAATAAACGGTTTTCCATCCAATATTTGTACCACTTGTCTTCTACTTCTGCAGGGTTGTATTTGCTTGCAATTTCCATAAATCGTTAAGATTGAAGTGCAAAAGTACAAAAAAAAGACAAGCAGACAAGTGAAAATCAGTTGTAACGATGTCTTGAAGGTTTGTTTCGCAAGGTAACGACAGATGAAAAGGAAGTGGAAATATTGATATTTATTCGGGATAAAAGGGACTTTGTCGCGAAGAATTGCAATTCGGCGTGGATGCCTAACAGGTCTCGAAGACCTGTTAGGTGTGGAAGGGTGCCGGGTTAGTTTTCCAATCCTTCGATGATGCGTATTTCCGGTATTTCTTCCTTCATTTTCTCCAGATGAATCCTTACCGGATGCGCAGCGTCATTCAAACGGCCGTAAATAGTTTTGCAAATTTCCATTTTCTCCTCCTCGCTCATGCTCTCGGTGAACTCCGGTAACTCGCCCAAAAACTTGATGATTTCACAACCGTAATTTTGAAACAATTCGGGGAAATACAGCTCGTACACCATGCCATCAATAAGTTGCTCGAAATAAATAGGCATGAGATGATCGAGACTATTTAATCGTTTAAATTGCTTTAAAAAAAGGATATAGTCGACAAAATATATTATATATTCTCGTTTGCCATTTTCTATGAAACTATCTTTTAATGGAAAATTTAGAATAAATGAAGTAGAATAATTATAATAACCACCAGCTTTTCGAGGACATATTTGATGAAAATAAAATTCTGATAGTTTCGAATTTAACAAGCCTAAAATAAGTTTTATATTAAGTTTTGTAGAGGTTATGACTGTTGTTTTTCCACCAGCAAAAGCGTAAGAATTAATATCGTAGGCAAATTTATTTTGCTTTACGATAGTCGGGGTTACTATTTTCTCTTTTTCAAATATTTTTATATCCGAAAATCGAACAAGCCCATACCAATCTTTTTTTTCGCCAAAAGATTTCCTTGAATCTTTTCTTGATTTTAAATCTTCTTCATTTCTTTTTAGGTATTTATAGGTTAAGGGGAAATGTTTTTTTAAATTATCAATTTCAAGGATTTCAGTCTTATCTTTTCCTTTTTTATAAGTATAAAGTATTTTGTATATAGGGTCTGCTATCCTCCATTTTTCTATTGATTCTGGTGTTATAATAGGCTTCATAAGTTCATCTTCAAGAGGCAATTCTGCATCCATATCAAACAAAAACAATTCATCCTTACCTGAAATTATTCCATAATGAGTTTCAATATATTCTCCAATTAGATGTGCGTTTTGTTCGATTTTTCGAACTATATACATATTATCTGATGAACCAACTTTCCAAAACTTATTACCATAGCTCAAAAAATCAATTTCATTGAATATTGGATTAACGAGCTCTCCAATAGTTGAAATTTTTGCGTAATGGGTAATGTAATTTGTATCGTTTTGTATTAAAAAAATACCTGTATATGTTAAAGCATTTTCAAAAACTTGAGAATCTGCAAAATCGAGTAGTCTTTTCAAATTCTTAGATGATATACCTAATCTAGCCTTTTCACCATATTCTGTAAACATGAATTGATTTGAGGATATATAACAAAGAAGACCTTTCTTTTTTAAGAGCGATAGACCTTTTTCAAAAAACAGTAATGAAATATCAAGTCGCTTGTATGCGAATGTGAAAATAGACTTCAATAAGTCTATATAATCATGCGTCAACATTTGAACTCTTATGTACGGTGGATTTCCAATCACGATATCGAAACCACGACGACTTTCGTCGGGCACGAGATAGGGATTGAGCACTTCGGGGAAATCGAGTTTCCAGTCGAAATGGTTGAAAGGTTCATCCGGATGTTGTTTTAGATAGTTAAGTTTGTCGATGGTTTTGAGCCAGCTCTGTGTTTTTTGATAGAGTTCACAGGCTTCAACAAATTTCTTATTGCTAGCGTAATCGGCTTTCGAGGGTGCCTGTTCAAGCCCTCGCCCTTCTCTTTTAACCATCAGTTCAAGTTGGTTAATCAGAATATCAATTTTATGATTTCGTATTTCGAGCGCTAAATCTTTCTTGTTTTCGTTTGTGGGGTCAAAATATTTCCGCTGTTTTGCGGTCAATGTTTGAAGCAATTGTTCGCGATTTATCAAGTTCTCGTTGCCAAACATATTGGTTTGTGTATTTTCTTTCACATCCCAGTCAATTTCCACTACTTCGCCGTCGAAACGGCTAATCAGGCTGTCGCCCACCACAATTTTGTAATCGAGGTTGGGCAGGGGTTTGGGTTTTTCTTCGTCAATCACCAGGCTCAGCCAGAAACGGAGGCGGGCAATGTCCACGGCACCTTTCTCGATGTCCACGCCATAAATGGAGTTTTGAATGATGTTGAGTTTGACTTCCGCAGGGTTCCATTCCTTCTCCGTTTGGTAGGCAATGAGTTCCTTGATGCTCAAAATTTCGTGCAGCAAACCCATCGGGAAAGCTCCCGAACCAATGGCCGGATCGCATATTTTTACGTTGTCGAGCAATCGGTCGATTGACTGCAACTGTTTCGGAGTCAGTTTGCTGATATCTTTTTGTTTTACCATGTATGCAACTTCTTCCCTGTCAAGTCCTTTTTCGCCCAGCTCTTCGATCAGACTCAACTGGCCTTTTCGAACTTCATTTCCAAAAAGCTCGATTTGTTCATTTCCGAGCTCCTTATAAACTGTGTATTCGTTTTGAAGTCCGGTAGCCAAATATTCGATCAGGCTTTCCTGACACATGTAGTGAACGATTTCTTTGGGCGTATAAAAAGCGCCTTTGTCCTTGTTGTCCTCCAGCAGGTTTTCGAAGATATGCCCCAGCATTTCGGGATCGACAGCTACCGTATGGTCATCGGGACTGTCTTCATACACCGTAAAGTTAAACGCATCCAGAAAGTCGAGAAAACCGCGGGCGTTTCCTTTATTTTTTACTGTCAGGAGGATATCTTCATAATCGGCGTGATGAAAAAGTTTAGCAGGAAAGGTAAGCACGTGTTCATCAAATGCTTCCTTGTCGAACAATCCGCCATTGAGGAAAGGCACTTTCACCGTATTTCCATCGGGCATGATAAAGTCATCGTTTGCTCGTTTCTTGTTGAGCGTATCGAAGAAGAGAACGGTTAGCCAGTTGCTGTAAAATGTTTCATCGCCTCCCGACTCGGTGAAGAGTTGCCGGATGAAATCGCCCGAACCGTCGGTATAATCGGTATCGCTTGCTCCCAGCCACCCCTTTTTCTGAACGAAATAAAGAAATACGATTCGTCTCAGCAGTTTCTTTACAAAATCCCGAATCGGTTTGCTTGCTTTATCTTTTTGCTCTTTGGTGGCATTGTTGGGGAAATCGATATTAAAAACCGATTTCCGATAATTGGATTCCTGCAGGTAATCGCAAAAGTTTTGGTAATGCAGCGTGTATTCGTCAAAGAATGCCTTGCTCAGTCTTTCTACCGAGAAAGCATCCTGCAGCGATTGAAAAGTAATCTCTTTTTCGGTACTGAGGGCTTCGAAACGCTCGGCAGCGGTTCGGCAGGTTTCCGAAGGGCCCAATAAAAAAGTGTATCGTTTGGCATTGGTAATTTTTTCTTTCACTCCGCTTCCAGTCACGTCACTGTCTTTGGCAACGAGCGTAAGACGCCACACATTTTTTGTCGAAGGGGAAACAAAGTTGATGAGTGCACCCTGTCCGGCAGTAAGCAGTTTACGTACATATTGCTGAATAGCTACTTTGCTTTGTTCGATGCGTACTTTCGGTTGAAGCAATATTTCGTAGCAGATAATTTCGGCGGCGTCGTCCAATCGGATTTTTCCATAAATTCCGACCTGATCGATCACGGTCGATTCGGATTTATTCGGCAGGACCACTGACGGACTTAGCGAAGAATACACGGAAAATCCGGAACCAAATACCGGACTTAATACTTCACGTGAAAATAAAAGCCTGTCGTAAGGTTTATGCAATGCGTTTTGAAGTTGAGTTCTGTTAGCTGCCATTGTCTGAACACGATTTTAATGATTGTTTTTATTTACAGGATTTGCTGATGGTGTTACCAATTTCTTATTGTAAAGACGTTTAAATTCGAGACTTAATCCACCAAAGTTGATTAAAAGTCCATCGGCAATATGATAGGCTTCCAAATAATTGATGGCTTGTGCTTTATGTACATCTTCAATTTTCTCTACTGCTTTTAGTTCAACCATCACGCAATTTTCCACAAAGAAATCAACCCTTCGTGTCCCTATTTGTTGATCCCTGTAATGAATCGGCATTTCCATTTCCCGTTGAAACAACAAATTATTGATTGACATTTCAACGGCCAAAGCCCTTTGATAAATCACTTCCTGAAAGCCATTCCCCAAAGTACGATGAACTTGCATGGCACAGCCAATGATTCGATGCGTAATGCTATTTATTTCTTCTAAATTATTTTCCATTCTATTCTTTTTAATTATCGCTATTTCAACAGTCAAATCACTTTGATAAATTAACTCCTGAAAATCATCAATATCTTCATGTCTATTCTATTAATCCTTTTAATCGTGTTCAGACGATATATGAGTACTGCATTAATACTTTCGAGATTGCTGAGAACAACCAACTGTTCAATTGTAGCCATATCACGAATATTTCCATCGGCATCGGGATTTTCATTCCGCCATTGCAAGGCAGTTTTACCGAAAAGAGCCATATTCAGCATGTCGGCTTCACTTGCATAAACAGTACTTATCTCCTGTTTTGATAACTCCTTTGGCACAAGGTTTTCCTTAATGGCATCGGTATGAATGCGATAATTGACTTTTGCCAGTGTTCGCTGCAGATTCCATTCAAGTTTCAATCGATTGCTTTCATCATCTTTTAGGCGTTGAAATTCTTTAATGAGATACAGTTTAAATTCAATAGATATCCAGGAAGCAAACTCAAAAGCAATATCTTTATGTGCAAAAGTCCCTCCATAACGTCCTGATTTCGAAATGATACCTATAGCATTAGTCGCTTCAATCCATTTTTTGGGAGTCATAACAAAACTATTTAATCCTGCTTGTTTTCTAAACCCCTCGAATTCGAGGGGTTTAAAACCCGGATTGTAAATCATTTCCCAAAATCCAAGTAATTCAATCGTATTACGATTTCTCATCCAATTTTGAATAATCGAATCTGTATGTTCAGCGTCTTTATGACGGGCAATATCCGTTATCGATATAAATTCCGATTCCGCAATTTTAAGAATCGTTATTTCTGTGCCTTCTGCATTAATTTTATTTGTTTTTGCCATCTTTTCAACTAAAACTTTCGGTGATTACAATTTGAGGGTTTATGATTTCTCGCGGAGTGTTGTCGGCATACGATTCTTGTTGTGAATCGGAAGAGAGATTATACTTGTCGAGAACAGTCAGAAAGAGTTGGTCGATGAATTTATCGAGTTCTCGTTGCAAATCTGCATGAGCCGAGAAATAATCGTTGATCGACTTGGGCAATCCCTTCGAAGCATACGTTCCTTTCCGAATGATGTCCAAAGTTCGCTTCAAAGCATTTTGTTTTTGCTCAGTAGGAGCGAATTTCAGAATTGCATTTAAATTGGTGATGGCTTTGTTTTCAGCCGGACTTAAATTCTTGCGCGAAACGGTTTGGATATTTTCCTGATTCTTTTCCGATTTGAAATAGGCAAGACCGGCCAATGTTTGTTGGTGATGCAATCCATGCAATGCAATTGCCTTTTCGCCTTCGGACGCTTGAAAAAGTTTCACGGCCTGCAAAAAATTTAACTCAATGATATTCATCTCCGGCGTAATCAGGCAAAAGATACCGGGATGATTTTCGCTTTTCAGATAAGTGAGTGAAGTATTTTGCAGGGGATAATTCATTTCGCCCGTTTCAGTTTCGAACAAAGTCAGTTGTCTGTCCTCCGAAAGTTTTCTTCCACAGCGTGCTTTGTTGGGTATTTTTGCTATTTGATCGAATATTTTTGGATGCTTCTTCCTGAAATCTCTCAGTTCGTTGAGGTATTTCAGAATTTCGCTTTCTTCTTTTTGTATTTTGTTGCCAAACAATGCACCTTCCCCCTTTTCTTCGAGGATGGAAAATACTTTGTTGTCCTCACCAAAAGCGGTATGAAATGCCTGAAGTTTACGCAAGGCATTGTTGACCAGATGAATTTGAGCATCGCCGTGAGCCGAAGGATAGAAATTGTACACATAAATTTTATCGGCTCTTGAGCCGATGCGGTTCACACGGCCAATGCGCTGCATCAAGCGAGTTGAGTTCCACGGGACATCGTAGTTTACGATGACGTTACTTCGGTGGAGGTTGATACCTTCCGCCAACACTTCGGTGGTAACAATGATATCGTAGTCGTTCAGCCATTTATCTTCTTCGAGATTGGCATCAAAATTATCCCGGATGATATCTTCAACCTGTTTTCTGTTCTCCGCACTTACCGTAAGCACTTTTTTCCTGGTTATCTTAGTGAGTTTATCGGCAAGTTCATGAGTGGTTTCTTTTGATTCGGAAAAAATAACCAGCTTTCCGTTGATGTTTTGATTCGGTTTAAAAAATTCTTCCTGAATTTGTTTCGTAAATTCAATCAGTTTCGGGTCTTTCTTTACTTTCTTCCATCGTTCGATCAACTCGTCCACCTTGTCCTTGTCTTGTTTTAGAAGATCGACAAAAGTATTTTTGAAGTCGTCTTTCGAATAAGCCCTGTTGTTTCCACCCTTTTCGTTGATTTTTTCTTCGATTGCGTCGTAGCTCAAACCTTCTTCCAACAAATCGTTGATGTCTAAATCGGGTGCAATGAAAATTCGGTTTTCCTCAAACATCATCAGCATATTATCGATGGCTTTCTGGAATCTCGATAGCGACTGAGTGAAGGCAAAAAAACTGCTTTCGAGTCGCTTCACCAAAAGAGTTTTCATAATGGCTGACAACCGGCCTGATATGGATTCCACATTTCCATACATTTTTCGGTCTTCCTCCTTTGCCAGAAACTCAATGGCGCGGTAACGATAATAACCCAAGCCATCCGTTTTGTTTCCATATTCGTCGAGGCTGGTAATGAGCGAAACCGTATCGAAAAACAATAGGCTAAGATCTACATCCAACGTATAATTGAGCGCTACAGGGTCATCCACCTTTGGAAATTTGATTCTCTGCATTTTCAGATCTTCCAAGTATTCCTTATTGCTTTCAATATCGTTCCTTGTTCGGCGGATTACAAGCGGTTCGACCACATCATCACGCAGTTGTTGGAAAAGGTTTTTGAGTTTTTTGAGCGTGTTCTCTCTATTTTGAATGTATTTGGGCTCTTTTGGATTTAAATCGGATAGGTTTTTTGCCAAAAGATCATATTGTTTGTGAATGGGTTTGAAATAATCCTGCAAGTTGTGAATGGTTTCGAGGGTACTATTCCTTCGGTCTTGAAAAAGATAAAGTTGATTTTCAATATCTTTCGGACGATTATTTAAGGGTGTTGCCGAAATTAAAATGACTTTCTTTCGGTTGTCTCCATTTTCGGCAGGTCGCTTTCTCGGCATTTTACATATTTCCTGCAAAGCCAAATACATTTCGGTAAAATCGTTCCTGAATTTATGCGATTCGTCCACAACCACCAAATCGATGTCCTCCGGATTGGGATAGGAATAATTATTTCGATCGAGTATTTTATGCAAACTGCCATTTGTAATGAATATAAAATGATTTTCCAGTTCAAAATCCTTTACCGTACGTCTCCACCCATCCTCAATGGCAGGAGGAACAACAACTAACACCTTTGTATGCGTACCGTTTTCGTAAATGAACTTTTTGATAATCATGCAGGCAATGATCGTTTTTCCCAATCCCACCACGTCGGCAAGAATAAAACCATTGTGCTTCATTAGGATGGAATAGCCTTGATTGGCGGCATCCGACTGATATTTCAATCGAATGTATTTGGATGGTAGCAGCAAATCGATATTATAAGGGTCGTAATCTACCCGTTTGCCAAAATATTCGATCAGCATCTTGATGTACAGTTCGAATGGCGTAAAATTATCACGTATGTACGAACCGTTTTTAATTCTTTCCGCTTCTGCTTGCAAAATGGGAACCGATTCGCCCCAAAGCCTTTCAAATTCATCGGTGGCAAATTTTACATCTTCATATTCCCGCAAACTAACATTAAACTCATAGTTTGATTCAGGGTTGGCACCCAGTCCTGCATCGGTTAGATTCGACGAACCGGTAATGACTTCGCAGGGCGCATATTCATTGAAATTTGCGGGACGAAAAATATACACTTTGGCGTGAATTTTCTTATTTGGATGTGCGCGAAGCTCAATCTTTCCACTTGTTAAATCATCAATAAATTGCAGTATTCCTTTTTCCGTAGCTTCATCGTAATCGGCTTCCTGAATATTTTTTATGGTTTCGGTAAGGAAATCTGCTTTGGTATCTTCCGGATTTTCAATATAAAGTTGCCCCTTGTCGTGATATTTTTTCGTGATTTGGTCCACATTGATTCCCACCAGAATCCTGATTTTTGGAATTTTGTTGAGGAACGGGCGCACTTTGAAATAGCCCGAAGCCCTGAAATAGCCGACCAATGCATCGAAATGGCGGAGGCTATAGATATTGGCAAATACTCCTTCAAACTTTTTGAGTAAACTATTATCATCCTGATTGGTAAAAAATTTTGTCGGCATTATTCCTTTATCGTTTATCGTTTTATTCGGTTAATGATTTCGTTCCAATTCTCCTCTTGAACATTTTCACAAGTATTTTTTTGAAATAATTCTTCCCATCCTACTTATCTATCGGGACAATTTTCAAAGATATGGAATATTTTTTTCCTTTTGGGCGGAGCAAGTTAAAAAATTTAGCTTCATATGTCTTCTTCAGACTGCTGATGTTCTTGAGGTGGAGAAGGGAGAAATGTGAATTCACGCTATAGAAAAATTTTTGTTCCGTGTGAAATAGTGTGGATAAATTAAAATGCAAGTTGCCCCCGTCCTACCGGATACCCTCATTCAATATACAAAGTTTTGCGGGCGTCCGAGGTGATTTGTAATCACCTCGTAATGTATTATAAGGATTTGTAATCCGAAACACTTTCCGTTTTATACAACTACCACTTTTAAAAGTCCTTTCCCGCCTGCATAATCAATCGCCGAGCTATAGCGATAATCTTCAGGTCTGTTTACAATTTCTGCTTTTACCGGGTTATAGTGAATATAATTCAACTTTTGTTCAAAATACTCATTAAGGTATATCCCTTGAGCATCATTGCCTTCTTGCCAAAAACGATAGTTCTTTATCTTCTTGTCGTTCTTTCCTGAATGCTCAAAACGATTCAACATCCATTCCGATCGGCTTTCAGAGATTTCTGTCTTTATAGTGGCAATTATTTCCTTACTGGTAAATTTTTTAAAGTCACGCCAAATATCCGAAACTTTAGCCTCTCCTTCACTTCCAACTATGGCGTGTAAATGATTGCTCATTAACACCCACGCATAAATAATTAAACCTTTGTGTTCCTGACAATACTGCAACGATTCTATCACAATATGTTTGTAAATGGGACGTGTAAAAATATCTACCCAATCTACTACTGTATCTGTTACAAAGTATGCTTCCCCATTTATTCTATGTTGTATATCCATGGTTAAATATATTTATTGAGCAAAGATAACTATTTTAATATAATATTTGAACTTAGCGGATTACAAATCCTTATAATACAAGAAGCTGGGATTGCAAATCCCAGCAACGTGCGCAACTTTTTGTTCATCTAATTAAGACACATCCAGTACGACGCGTATATGAGACATAACAGGTTCCCAAAAACCCGGTATGTCTTTTTTCGCTCAAAATAGAGTTAATATACTAAAATAGAAATCAATATTTATTTAATATTACATTATTTTCAATTCGTAAATCTGTTCACGTTCATTTACATTTAGATATAGTCGTTAAGTTGAAACGGCTGTTTTATATCGATTTTTACACTTTCTAACGCGACGAGTAGGTTTTGACCGGAGAAAAAGGTCACTCCTCATTTTGCGGACCTACTTTTGACCGCGAACAAACTGTACTTTCCGAAATGACGAACGGCATTTGACCGCTGATAAAGGTCACTTTTCACCTTGAGGTACGACCTTTTACCCCCTTTGTCGTTCACTTCGTTAACAAATTATGTGATGTTTCTCCATTTTTGATAACTATTTTTAAGGAGGAGTGGCTTTTGACCGCGGTCAAAACGCGTTCCTCGCGGTGACGAGTGAGTTTTGTCTGCGAACAAAGGTCGTTGCTTTTAACGCCGAACAACCTTTTTCGGGTGAAAAAGGTCGTTCCTCATTTTGCGGAGTGAGTTGTTTCGATAGTAAAAGGTCGTTCCGCACGATGAGGAGCGGGTAATTCGGCAAAAACAGGGTGCTCCGCATCCTGCGGAAGGGGTGTTTCACCGATAAAAAGTCGTTCCTCAGCGCGGAAAGTAGGTTTTGTCTGTGCACAAAAGCCGTTCCTCGTGATAACAAACGGTAATTTCATGCGGAAAATTATCGTTCCTTTAACAGTCCGGTAACCTTTTCGAATCGTGATTGGTCGTTCCGCAAAATGGGAAATACATCATGTGACTGTGAAATGGTCGTTCGGTAAAATGACGAGTGGGGTTTTCGGTGTGGCAAATTGACAAATCCAAAAACGGAAAGGGAAAATTTATTTTTGATAGTGTACCTCCTTTAGGTCGAAATCCGCATTTCGGTTTTTGTCCTCAAGCTTTTGCTTCCATCATTCTGCATACAGCAGGTAAGGTTTGCGTTGCTGTTTGAAACGGATCACATCATTCTGCCATTTTGCCTTGATTTCCCGGGCCGATTTTCCGGCAATGATGTCGCGACGAATGTAATCGACACCCACAAGTTTTTCGAAGAAAGGGGTAAAAAATCGTTCGCCCATTTGAAGATTTTGGTAGGCATCGATAACATACGACAAATCAAATCCGTTTTTGCGGATAAGTGATTGCGGAAGGTTGCGCAGGTCAACTCCGCAACAGCGCTGATTGAGCAACGGCGGATTTTTTGCGCCCGGCATGCTTTGGGGCGTGAAACAAAAAGTGGAGCCTTTAT
>Ga0116193_1000713_pt1 | contig 29930 bp, 29 predicted proteins | sample AD_UKC115_MetaG_FD_89892 | JGI IMG/M metagenome (GOLD analysis project Ga0116193, IMG submission 89892) | Active sludge microbial communities of municipal wastewater-treating anaerobic digesters from Hong Kong - AD_UKC115_MetaG | ecosystem: Engineered > Bioreactor > Anaerobic > Digestate... | reverse complement strand
TCGATGTGTTCTCCAGCCACACGCGCATTGAGGTACCGGGGCAGCCCCCCGAGATGTTCTGCATCGACATCGACATCTCCGCCCGCAAGGCCGCCGAGGAAGAAGCCCGCTACCTCGCCTTCTACGATGCCCTCACCGGCCTGCCCAACCGACGGCTGCTGACCGACCGGCTGCAGCAGGTCATGGCCGGCAGCGCGCGCACGGGCCTGAACGCGGCCGTGCTGTTCGTGGACATTGACAACTTCAAGACCCTGAACGACAGCCGGGGCCACGAGGTGGGCGACCTGCTGCTGGTGGAAGTGGCGCAGCGCCTGCGCGCCTGTCTGCGCGAGCAGGACACGGTGGCGCGGCTCGGTGGCGACGAGTTCGTGCTGGTGCTGCAGAACCTCAGCCCCGATGCCACCGAAGCGGCCGCACAGGTGCGTACGCTGGGCGAACTGCTTCTGACGCAGTTGCGCATGAGCTACCGCCTGGCCGGGCAGGATCACCATTTCACGGCCAGCATCGGTGCCACGCTGCTGCGACACCAGGCCACGGTGGACGAGGTGCTCAAGCAGGCCGACCTGGCCATGTACCGCGCCAAGGATGCAGGCCGCAACACCCTGCGCTTCTTCGACCCGGACATGCAGGAGGCGGTGAACCAGCGCGCCCTGCTCGAAACCGAGCTGCACGACGGCCTGCGCAATGGCCAGTTCCTGCTGCTCTACCAGCCCCAGGTGGACAGCGAAGGACAGATCACCGGCGCGGAGGTGCTGTTGCGCTGGAAGCACCCTGAAAAGGGACTGGTCTCGCCCGCCCTCTTCGTGCCGTTGGCCGAGGACACCGGCCTCATCCTGCCACTGGGCTACTGGGCCATGGAAACCGCCCTGCGCCAACAGGCCCGCTGGCGCACGGACCCTCGGCTGGCCCACCTGACGCTGGCCATCAATGTGAGCGCGCGCCAGTTCCACCAGGAAGACTTCGTGGCGCAGGTGCTCGACCTGATCGGCTCCACCGGGGCCGACCCGGCGCACATCAAGCTCGAACTGACCGAAAGCCTGCTGCTGCAGGACGTGGCCGGCGTCATCGCCACCATGCAGGCACTCAAGCGGCACGGCCTGGGTTTCTCGCTCGACGACTTCGGCACCGGATACTCCAGCCTGAGCTACCTCAAGCGTTTGCCACTCGACCAGATCAAGATCGACCAGGGCTTCGTGCACGACGTGATGCTGGACCCCAAGGACGCCGCCATCGCCCACACCATCATCGCGCTGGCCAACATGCTCGGCCTGGGCGTGATTGCCGAGGGTGTGGAAACGCCCGAGCATCACCGCTTCCTGATGGAGCATGGTTGCCGCGCATTCCAGGGTTACCTGTTCGGTCGGCCCGAGCCATTGGAGCTGTTTGAGCAACGCGTGCGCGCGCAGCGCAGCTGATCCGAGGACTCAAGTAACGCGGCTGTTGTGCCGATATGCCGGTATCCGCTCCTGGGAGTCCGGCCATGAAAGTCACATCCTCTGCCCTGCAGTGGCAGGTGCAGCACAGCGCCACGCGCATGCAGGCGCAGAGCACCCGGCTGGAAGCCTGGGTAGGCCCGCGCCCAGCGCGCGCTGCCGCAGCCACAGGTCAGCCGTCGGCCCGCGCACTTGCCGCGGCCAGCACTGCGGCCGTGGCACGCAACGCGCCCGCGCCCCAGGCCGCGTCCAGCACCAAGGCGCGGGATGCCGACCCCGCCAAGGCACTGACCCCACACCTGGCCATGGTGCGCGACCTGATCGAACGCATGACCGGCATCCGCGCGCAGGAATTGCGCCTGGCGGACGCTCCAGCGGCCGATCCCGTGGTGCTGCAAGACCCCCGTGCAGCCGCCGTTGCATCCCCGCGCCCTGAATTCGGCCTGGAATTCGAACAGCACACCGTGCTAGAAGAAACCGAGCAAACCCAGTGGGCCGCCCAAGGCGTGGTGCACACCGCCGATGGGCAGGAAATCCGTTTCAGCCTGCAATTGCAAATGCAGCGCAGCTACCGCGAGGAAACGCACCTGCTGGTCCGCCTGGGCAACGCGGTCCAACCGGTGGATCCGCTGGTCATCAACTTTGACGGCACGGCCGCGCAGTTGCAGGACCTGCGCTTTGCCTTCGACCTGGACGGCGATGGCCACACCGAGCAGGTGCCCTTGCTGGCAGGCCAGCGCGCCTACCTGGCACTGGACGGCAACCGGAACCAGCGCATCGACGACGGCCGCGAACTGTTCGGCCCCGCCACGGGCAACGGCTACAGCGAACTGGCCGAACACGATGAGGACGGCAACGGCTGGATCGATGCCAACGACACCGTGTATGGCGAACTGCGCCTGTGGACCCAGAGGCCGAAGGGCCTGGCCACCTGCGCACCCTGCAAGAAGCCGGTGTGGGTGCCTTGGCGCTGGCGGCAGCAGACACCCCGTTCTCGCTGCGCACGGCCGACAACCGCACGCTGGGCGCCGTGCGCGCCACCAGCGTGTACCTGCGTGAAGACGGCGGCGTGGGGAGCACGCAGCAAATCGACCTGGTGGCCTGAGAACCGGTTCTGAAACTACCAAGTCCCCTGCGTCTCCTGCCGCACCCAGTCGGCGTACGCTGCGCTGGCCTGCAGGGGCTGCACCACCAGTTGCGGCAAGGTATAGGGGTGCTGGGCCTGCAACAGCGCACATAGCCCATCCACTGCCTGGGGAACGGTCTTGCAGACCAGGCGCCACTCCGCATCCTCATGCAAGGCGCCCTGCCAGCGGTAGTGGGAGCTGATGGCTTCGATCTGCACGCAGGCCGCCAAGCGCTGCGCCAGCACAGCCTGCGCCAGGCGGCGCGCATCCTCTGCCGTGCCCACGGTGGTGGTCACAGCCTTCAGGGTTTCGGAACAAATAGTCATGGATAGAGACCTCGGCACGCAAGTCTGCCACGCAGGAGCGCGCCTGACCGCCCCTCATTTTGTGCAAACCCCAGGGGAACTCCGGAATTAGCAGTCCCTCCAAGAGAGTGCTAACATGAAGGCATACAAGGAAAGGACAAGCCGAATGACCCTTCCCACCATCGCTGCGACGACCGCTGTGGCACCTGCCAACCCTTGGGCGCTGGTGCCCCCGCTGGGCAATCTGGACGCCTATATTTCTGCGGTCAACCGCCTGCCGCTGCTCACCCCTGAAGAGGAGCAGGAAGCAGCGCGCGCCCTGCGCGACCGCAATGATGTGGACGCCGCAGGACGCTTGGTGATGTCGCATCTGCGCCTGGTGGTGTCCATTTCGCGCCAATACCTGGGCTACGGACTGCCACAGGGCGATCTGATCCAGGAAGGCAATGTGGGGCTGATGAAGGCGGTCAAGCGCTTTGACCCCGACCAGGGCGTGCGCCTGGTGAGCTATGCCATGCACTGGATCAAGGCCGAGATCCACGAGTACATCCTGAAGAACTGGCGCATGGTCAAGGTGGCCACCACCAAGGCGCAACGCAAGCTGTTTTTCAACCTGCGCTCGATGAAGCAGGGCTTCAAGGCCGATGCCGACGCGCTGGACACGCACCGCAACACGCTGACCGAGAGCGAAATCGATCAGGTGGCGGCGCAACTGAACGTCAAGCGCGAAGAAGTGCTGGAGATGGAAACGCGCATGTCGGGCGGCGATGTGCTGCTGGACCCGGCCCCGTCGGACGATGGCGAGCAGGCCTATGGCCCCATTGCCTATCTGGCCGATGCGGCGCACGAACCCACGGCCATGATCGAGTCGCGCCAGCGCGACCTGCTGGCCTCCGATGGCATTGCCACGGCGCTGAACAGCCTGGATGCGCGCAGCCGCCGCATCGTGGAGGAGCGCTGGTTGCGCGTCAATGACGACGGCTCGGGTGGCATGACGCTGCACGAACTGGCCGCCGAATACGGCGTGAGTGCCGAGCGCATCCGCCAGATCGAAGTAGCGGCCATGAAAAAGATGAAGAAGGCGCTGGCGGAATTCGCCTGACGACCTGCTGCCCCCCTCCCAGAAACACCAGGGCTGCCATGTGCAGCCCTGCTGCTTTCAGCGCACCCACTCCACAGGCCTCAACGGGCTTCCTTGAGCAACTGCTTCACATCGTGCGCCAGGGCCTCGGCACCGCTGCCGTAGCGGTAGTACACGCGCAGGCGACCCTGGGTGTCGTAGATGTAGCTGCCGGCCGAGTGGTCCATGGTGTAGCTTGTGGGGGTCTTGCCCTCGGCCTTCTTGTAATAGATCTTGAACTCCTTGGCCAAGGCCGCGGTCTGTTCGGCGTTGCCGACCAGGGCCAGGAAGCTGGGGTCGAAGTTGGCCATGTAGGCCTTGAGCATCTCGGGCGTGTCGCGCTCGGGATCCACGGTGATGAAGATGGACTGCAGGCGTTCGCCATCGGCACCGAGCATCTTCTTGACTTCGGCCATCTCCTGCATGGAGGTGGGGCACACATCGGGGCACTGGGTGTAGCCAAAGAACACCACGACGACCTTGCCTTGGAAGTCCTTGATGCTCCGCTGCTGGCCGTTGTGGTCCTTGAGCGGTGCGAAGTCACGCGCATAGTCCACCTGGGAGATGTCTACCCCCCGGAACTCGGGCTGGCTTTTGGAACAAGCGGAAAAAATGACTCCAGCGCTTGCAAACAAAGCGCAAGCAGCTATCGTTTTTATAGCATTTCGACGGGGCATGAACGGGGCTCTCACTGCAGGTAGTGGTCCACCAGCAGGGCTGCAAACAGCAGGCTGAGGTAGACGATGGAAAAACGGAAGGTGCGGCGCGCCAGTGCATCCGAGTAGCTGCGCCACAGCGCGAACCCGTAGGCACAGAAACCTGCGCCCAACAACACTGCGGCGCTCAGGTAGATCCAGGAACTCATGCCGGACACAAAAGGCATGAGGGCAGCGGCAAACAGCACCAGGGTGTACAGGAACACCTGCAGGCGCGTGTAGGCATTGCCATGGGTCACCGGCAGCATGGGCAGGCCGGACTTGCGATAGTCCTCCACCCGGTACAGGGCCAGCGCCCAGAAGTGCGGCGGCGTCCACAAAAAGATGATGAGGAACAGGATCAGCGCCTGCGGCCCCACATCGCTGGTCATGGCGGCCCAGCCCAGCACTGGGGGCATGGCGCCCGAAGCCCCCCCGATGACGATGTTCTGTGGCGTGCGCGGCTTGAGCAGAAGGGTGTAGATGACCGCATAGCCCACAAACGTGGCAAAGGTCAGCCACATGGTCAGCGGGTTGGCACCCTCGTACAGAACGGCCGAACCCGCCAGGCACAGCACCGCAGAAAACAGCAGTGCCTGCATGTCGGTCAGCTCGCCCTTGGCCGTGGGGCGCCAGGCGGTGCGCTTCATCTTGGCATCGATGGTTTTCTCGACCAGGCAGTTGAAGGCGGCGGCCGCAGCCGCCACCAGCCAGATTCCCAGGCAGGCCACCAGCATGCGCAGCAGTTGGTCGAGTGTGGGCACGCCAGGCACCGCCAGCACCATGCCGATGAGCGCACAGAACACGATGAGCTGGACCACGCGCGGCTTGGTCAGCGCGTAATACTGCGCCAGGCGCGAGGGGAGCGACACTGCGGCGGTCACGCTCATGCCTTGGCCTTGGCTGTCGCCAGGGGCGTGTTGGATGACACCAGTACGGCCTGTGATGCGCTGGCCTCGCTGGCCGCCAGCGCCCAGGTCAGTACACCCACCAGCGCCGCAGCACCACCGGTGTGCAGCACGGCAGCCGCCAGGGGCCAATCGAGAATCACGTTGCTCAGACCGGTGACGAGCTGCAACGCTGCCAGCGCCAGCAACCACCGTCCCTGCGCTGCCACGGGATGGGTGGAATCCCCTGCACGCAGCATGCGCAGACCCAGCACGACCAGCACCACCAGGACCAGGTAGGCGAACAGTCGGTGCACATAGTGAATGGCCGTGAGCGCCGCAAATCCAATGTGGCTTCCATCCTTGAGCAGGCCCAGCGGACGCCAGATCTCAAAGCCCTGGGCAAAGTCCATGGCAGGCCACCAGCTTCCCTGGCAGGTCGGGAAGGTGGTGCAAGCGAGCACCGCATAGTTGGTGCTGACCCAACCGCCCAAGGCGACCTGAATCCACACCAGCGCCAGAGCAGCCACCATGGCCCAGCGCAAGTTAACCGGTAGCTGCACAGGTTGTACGCCCTGCACCGTGCGCACCTGCCGCACCGCTTGCGCGCACAACAAGGCCAACAGCACCAGCCCCCCGATCAGGTGCAAAGTGACGATGGCGGGGAACAGCTTCATGGTCACGGTCCAGGCGCCAAACACCCCCTGCAGACAGACCCACACCAGAGTGGCCACGGCCCAGCCGGGGTGCAGGGGTTCATCACCGGTGCGTCCCTCGCGCTGCCACTGGCGCTTCTGGCGCCACACGCCCACATTGATGGCAATGATCAGCACACCCACGGCGCTGGCAAGGTAGCGATGGATCATCTCCACCCACGCCTTGCCATGCGTGACCGGGCCGGTGGGCATGGCATCCTGGGCCGCACTGATTTCTTCGCGTGCACCGATGGGGCTGGCATTGCCGTAGCAGCCCGGCCAATCGGGACAGCCCAGACCCGAATCGGTCAGACGCGTAAAAGCACCGAACATCACCAGATCAAAGGTCAGGAACAGCGTGAGCACCATGAGGGCCTGCAGGCGCTTGCCACGGGCACCGCCCCTGCTGCGCCAGGCCACCCACGCCAAAGGTCCCAGGGCAATGGTCGCTCCCAACAGCATCAGCTGCAGCAGCGGCGCGTAGTCATACAAGGCTTGGGTTTCGTTCATCGAGAGGTTTCCATGCGTCCTGCGGTGTCCCAGGATGAAGAAGCGCGCAACATGCGCTCCAGGTCACGCTTGGCCTTGGCCGCGCCTGCTGCATCCAGTGCCGCAGGGAAGCGCATCATCCAGTTCCCCATAGGGTCCACAACGTATAGGTGTTCGTTCAATCCATGTCCCGGGGCAGGCTCCAGCCAACGCGCCAGCGCCTGGGCATCCACCCGCAGCACCGTGGCCTGCGCCAGCGCCGGTTGCAGCGCCTCAGGCACCGGGGCGTCATCCGTCACAAGCCAGATCCAGTCGAGCCGGTCCTTTTCACGGCCCAGGCCCTCGCGCATCTGGCGCTGCAAATACAGGTGATTTTCGCAGACTGCATCGCAGGCCCCGGAACCCACGCTCACCAGCAGCCACTGATGGCGCAGATCGGACACCCGGCCGGGACGGCCATCCAGCGTGCTGGTGGCCAGCGCTTCTGGGACGGGACGCTGCGGGTCGATGAGGCTGCCAAAGTTGCGCCGCCCTTCCGGCCGCACCACGTAGTAGGCAAAGTACGAAGCCAGCACCGGCGCCAGACAAGCCAGCAGCAGCACCAGCAAAGTCCAGCGCGCACGGCGCCGAGCGCGCGCCGCCTCGGGCTTGTCGCCTTCAGGCGGTGCGAGGGCTGCGAGGGTGGAGGCGTCGGACAAATTGGAACCAGACATAAAGCAGTGCAATCAGGCCGCTGAGCCCGAACCATTGGAAAGCGTAGCCGTGGTGCTTCTCCACCCCGGCGCTGAATGCGGGCCACTGACGCAGCAGGCCATCGGCAGGCCCCTGGGTCTGCACCACCGTCAAGGGTGCCAGGGCCAGGCCGGTTTCTGCCGCAAATGCGGCCATCTCCAGATTCTGCCGGATGCGCGAAGTCCCTGGTCCCTTGTCGGCACCGGCCAGTTCCAGAAGACGCGAGGGCCCCAGCGCGAGCCGTCCGGTCACCTCGACCTCGCCTTGCGGTGTCTCTACGCTCGCCAGCGCCGTGCGGTCCTGGAAATTGCGCGCAATCCAGCCACGCTGCACCAGCACGCTGTGCGCGGCCCCTTCCAGCTGCAGCGGTGTCAGCACAAAGAATCCCGGCCTGCCATTCATCTGGCGGTTGTCCAGATACACCGTGTGCTCAGCCAACCAACGTCCACGCAGGTGCACGGTGCGATGCAGCAGGTCAGCGGCCTGCTCGGTGCCAGGGCGCAAGGCCTGCACCGCTTCATGGGATGTGAGGGGTGACTGGGTGGCACGCGTTTCCACCGCCGTCTGCAGGGCTTGCTTCTGGGCAGCCCGGTCCATTTGCCACCGACCCAGGGACGCGGTCACCCCCACGGCCAACACCGCAGCCAGGGTCACACTCCAGAATCGCCCTTGTGCCTGCATGCCTTGTACCGTCCCGGGATAATCGCTTTCCATGAAAACCATGGTTCTGCTCGCCTTTCTGGCCATTCTTGCCAGCCTGGGCTCTGCATTGTTCTTCATGCTGCGCGGCGACCACAAGCCTGCCCCCCACAGCGAAGAAAATGGCCGACGCTTGGCCCGCCTGCTGGCCTGGCGCGTGGGACTGTCGATCGCGCTCTTCATCGCCCTGCTGCTGGCCTGGAAGCTGGGTTACATCCAGCCCACCGGCCTGCCCGCAGCGTAGCGCTCCGACTTACATCCAGTACACCAGCACGTACAAGCCCAGCCAGACCACATCGACAAAGTGCCAATACCAGGCGGCACCCTCGAAGCCAAAATGCCGCTCTGCGCTGAAATGCCCCTGATGCAGGCGCAGCGTGATGAACAGCAGCATCAACATGCCCAGGAAAACGTGGAAGCCGTGGAAGCCCGTGAGCATGAAGAACGTAGAGCCGAAGATGCCCGAGTTGAGCTTGAGGTTCAGGTCGGTGTAGAGGTGGTAGTACTCGTAGCCTTGCACACACAGGAAGGTAAAGCCCAGCAGCACCGTGATCCACATGAAGGCGATGGTCTTGCCGCGCTGATTCTCACGCAGCGCATGGTGCGCAATGGTCAGCGTGACACCGGAGCTCAGCAGCAAGGCGGTGTTGATGGTCGGCAGCCAGAACGGCCCCACGGTCTTGAACGGCTCCACGATACCCGCTGGCGACGCCGTGGCGCCCGCCACCACGCTGGGCCACACGGCCTTGAAGTCGGGCCACAGGATGCCGTTTTCCAGGCTACCCAGCGCAGGCACCGAGTGCGCGCGTGCCCACCACAGCGCGGTGAAGAACGCGCCGAAGAACATCACTTCCGAGAAGATGAACCAGCTCATGCCCCAGCGGTAGGAGAGGTCGATCTTGCGCCCGTACAGGCCACCCTCGCTCTCGCGGGCGGCATCGCGGAACCATTGGAACAGCACGACCAGCCACCACAGCAGGCCAAAGCCCAGGGCATAGGCGCCCCAGTCGATGCCATTGATCCACTGGCTTGCTCCCAGGATCACGAAGAACAGCCCCGCCGCAGCCATGACGGGGTGGCTGGACTGCGCGGGCACGTAGTAGTACGGGGTGCTGCTGGGGGTGGTTGCACTCATCTCGATTGCTCCTGGATCTATATGTTCTTTTGGGACTCACACAATGAAGTGGACCAGGGCCATCAGCAGCGCCACCAGTCCAAAAATGGCCACCAGGCCCACCACAATCACATGCAGGGGATGTATCCGCTGCAAGTCCTCACGGTACTCGCTGCCCTTGCGCAGGCCAATCAGCGACCAGGCCACCGCACGGATGCTGCGCAGCGCCGAACTGCGGCCCGGTGCCTGGGGCGGGCGGGGCTCGGTGACCTGCTTCATGTGCCCGCCTTGGGGTTCACCTGGGCTGCCGCCACAGGGGTGACGGGTGCGGGAGGCGTACGCCCACCCACCTCGAAAAAGGTATAGGACAGCGTGATGGTGGTGACATCACGCGAAATGCGCGGGTCGATCACAAAGGCCACTGGCCATTGCTTCTTCTCCCCAGGCTCCAAGGTGTACTGGTCAAAGCAGAAGCATTCCAGCTTGTTGAAATGCGCTGCCGCCTGGCTAGGGGCGTAGCTGGGAATGGCCTGCGCTGCCATGCGCCGGTCCTGCACGTTCTGGAACTCGTACATCACCGTGGTCAGCTCGCCAGGGTGCACCTGCAGCGAGCGCTGCGCGGGCCAGAACTTCCAGGGACCACGGGCATTGGCATCGAACTCCACCGTGATGGTGCGGCTGCGATCCACCTGGGTGTTCCTGGGCGCCGGCACATCACGCCCTGCCGCGCCATTACCCGGTACCTGGCGCTCGGACAAGGCCAGGATATTGATACCCGTCAGCTCACAAATGCGCTCGTAAATAGGGACTAAGGCATAGCCAAACGCAAACATGCCCACGGCAATGACGGCAAGTTTGCCGAGCATCTGGGTGTTGGCGCTGCGCGCTGTCATGACGGTCGCCTCAGGCGTTCAGCCACAAAATCTTGCCGACGAAACCTGCAAGAAAGGTGGCGGCAAGCGCCACCAGCCCCCACGCAGTGCGGGCATTGGCCTTGCGTTGTGCAGCAGTAGGCATGGCAGTCTCCTCAGCCAATGATGCGCGTGGCCGTTGCGTCCAGCTTCGGCGGGGTCTCGAAGGTGTGCAGAGGTGCAGGCGAAGGCAGCTCCCACTCCAGGCCCTCGGCACCATCCCAGGGCTTGGCTGGCGCCTTGGCCCCCTGCCCGCGCATGCAGGGCCAGACCACGGCAACAAAGAAGTACACCTGCGCCAGACCAAAACCCAGCGCGCCGATGGACGCAACGGCATTGAAGTCGGCAAACTGCATGGGGTAGTCCGCATAGCGGCGTGGCATGCCCGCCAGCCCCAGGAAGTGCATGGGGAAGAAGGTGATGTTGAAGAACACCAAGGAGGTCCAGAAGTGGATCTTGCCGCGCAGTTCGGAATACATCACTCCGGTCCACTTGGGCAGCCAGAAATACACGCCCGCAAACAGCGCAAACAGCGAGCCGGCCACAAGCACGTAGTGGAAGTGCGCCACCACGTAATAGGTGTCCTGCAACTGGATGTCGATGGGCGCCATGGCCAGAATCAGGCCCGTGAAGCCACCAATGGTGAACACGAAGATGAAGCCTACCGAGAACAGCATGGGCGTCTCGAAGGTCATGGAACCACGCCACATGGTGGCCACCCAGTTGAAGATCTTCACCGCCGTGGGCACCGAGATCAGCATGGTTGCGTACATGAAGAACAACTGGCCCGTCACCGGCATGCCCGTGGTGAACATGTGGTGCGCCCAGACGATGAACGACAGGATGGCGATGGACGAGGTGGCGTACACCATGGAGGCATAGCCGAACAGCTTCTTGCGGCTGAAGGCAGGTACGATCTGGCTGATGATGCCGAAAGCCGGCAGGATCATGATGTACACCTCGGGGTGCCCGAAGAACCAGAAGATGTGCTGGTACATCACCGGGTCACCGCCCCCCGCGGGGTTGAAGAAGCTGGTGCCGAAGTGGCGGTCGGTCAGCGTCATGGTGATGGCGCCGGCCAGCACAGGCATCACGGCGATCAGCAGGTAGGCGGTGATCAGCCAGGTCCAGCAGAACATGGGCATCTTCATCAGCGTCATGCCGGGCGCGCGCATGTTCAGGATGGTCACGATGATGTTGATCGAGCCCATGATGGACGAGGCACCGAGGATGTGCATGGCGAAGATGCCGGCGTCCATCGAGGGGCCCATCTGCAACGTCAGCGGCGCATACAGCGTCCAACCGGCAGCGGGCGCGCCGCCGGGCATGAAGAATGAGCCCACCAGCAGCAGCGCAGCCGGGATCATCAGCCAGAAGCTGAAGTTGTTCATGCGCGCGAAGGCCATGTCGGACGCGCCGATCTGCAGCGGCACCATCCAGTTTGCGAAGCCCACGAAGGCCGGCATGATGGCGCCAAACACCATGATCAGGCCGTGCATGGTGGTGAGCTGGTTGAACAGCTCGGGGTTCACGAGCTGCAAACCGGGCTGGAACAGCTCGGCACGGATCAGCAACGCCAGCACCCCGCCCACCATCAGCATGGTGAACGAGAACAGCAGGTACAGCGTGCCGATGTCCTTGTGGTTGGTGGCATAAACCCAGCGGCGCCAGCCTGTGGGTCCGTGGTGATGGTGATCGTGCGCGCCGTGCGCGGCGCCTGCAGCGTGTGCGGAATGGTCAAGAACTGCGCTCATGGGTGGGATTCCTCAGTGCACTCAGGCACGGTTCACTTGCCGCGCTGGGCCACGACGTCGGCCGGCTGCACGAGCTGGCCGGTCTTGTTGGACCAGGCATTCTTGGTATAGCTGATCACGGCCGCCAGGTCGGTATCGCTGAGCTGCTTCCAGGAAGGCATGGCCCCATTGGCCGCTCCCTGCAGCAAGACCTGGATCTGGCGCGCAGCATCCTGGTCCTTGACGATGGCCGAACCATCCAGCGCCTTGATCGCACCCGCACCCTGACCGCTGGCCTGGTGGCAGGCGGCGCAGTTGGCGGCGTACACCTTTTCACCGCGCGCCACGATATCGTCAAGCACCCACACGCGCTTGGGGTCGTCGAGCAGCGCTGCTGCCTTCTTCTTTTGCTCTGCCACCCAGGCGGAGTAGTCCTGGGCGGACACCACCTTGACATGGATGGGCATGTACGCGTGCTCCTTGCCGCACAGCTCGGCGCATTGGCCGTAGTAGTCGCCCACCTTCTCGGCGCGGAACCAGGTGTCGCGCACAAAGCCCGGGATCGCGTCCTGCTTCACACCGAAGGCCGGAACCATCCAGGCGTGGATCACGTCATTGGCCGTGGTGATGATGCGGATCTTCTGGCCCACGGGCACCACCATGGGGTTGTCCACCTTCAGCAGGTAGTCGGCAGGCGCCTGGGACACGTCGCCGCTGTTGGACATGGCGCGGTGGCTGCTGTCCAGCGTGGACAGGAAGGCAATGCCCTCGCCTTCGCCCTTGAGGTAGTCGTAACCCCACTTCCACTGGTAGCCCGTGGTCTTGATGGTGATATCGGCATTGGTGGTGTCCTTCTGGGCCACCAGCACCTTGGTGGCGGGCAGTGCCATCAGGATCACGATGATGAAGGGGATCACCGTCCAGATCACCTCGACGGTGACCGACTCATGGAAATGGGCTGCCTTTGCCCCCTGGGACTTGCGATGCTTCCAGATCGAATAGAACATCACCGAGAACACGGCCACGAAGATCACCGTGCAGATGATGAGCATCATCCAGTGGAGCCAGTGCTGCTCTTGCGCAATGCGCGTGGCGGGTGGGTGCAGGTTGAGCTGGTTGACCGCCGGGCCGCCGGGCAGATCCTGCGCGGCATGCGCTGCCGTGGTGGCCCAGGCGCCGACCCAGCACAGGGCGCTGGCCAGCATGTGGGGAATGCGCATCATGGTTTTCACTTTGTTGTGCCTCATCGTTCGAGTCGTCTCCCTCACCGTCGCCCAGGGGCTGGCGCCTTGCACTGCAGGGCCACGCACCCAGCGCACCAACGCACCGCCCACAGGCAGTCGAAACGCGGCCCGAGGGCTGCGAAACCATTGTAGCGGTATTGAGATAAATCAGACGTTCACGTAATTACTGCCTTTGCAGGCAGTGTTTTTGCGCTACGTCATTGACGAGATAACCGGCACTTGGCCGATGATGCTCAGCGGCGTTGATTGCCGCGCAGCATGGCGCGCATGTCCTGCAAGGACACGGCACTTTCCCCCGCCACGGGCACCCGGGGCGTGGGTTTGTAGGCATGGCCATAGACGATTTCAAAGGTCAGCGCCAATTGACCTCCATGCTCCGGCGCCGCCAGCCGCTCGGTCAAGGCCTGCTCCAGGCCCGCCTTCCAGTGCCGCCCACGCAGCCCCGCAAAGCGCGCCGGATGCAGGTTGCGGCCCAACTCGCGCAGTTCTTGCAGCAGGCGCGGCGCGCTGGGAAAAGTCAGGGTGATGCGCTCCATGTCCATCACCGGCTCGGCAAAGCCCGCCTCGATCAGCATGTCGCCCCAATCGTGCATGTCGGTGAAGGCGTGGCCAGGCAGGGGCCAGTCCATGGCCGCGTAGAGCGCGCGCAGCTCACGCAGGGTGTCCGGACCCAGGCACGAAAACATCAGGTAGCCGTCCACGCTCAGGGCCTTTTGCCACTGCGCAATCAGCGCCTGTGGGTCGGCTGCCATGTGCAGTGCCATGTTGGCCCAGAGCATCTGCACCGATCCGGGCGCAGGCGCCTCAAAGCGCACACCCGCACCTATCCACCGGGAAGCCGACCACCATGCAGGCGCCAGCGCCTTGGCAGCCAAGGGCTGCAGGTGCGGCGCGGTCTCGACAACGTGGCACAGCGCCTGCGGGTAGCGCGCGCGCACCAGGGCGTGTGCCTGCAAGCCACCGCGCACCGGATCCCAATGACACCAGGCCTGGGGAGGAATGCGAATCCACTGCAGGCGCTGCTCCATGCGGCGTGCCACCTCCTCATGCAGCCAGGGCGACAACGCAGGCGCAGTGGCCTGCCAATGGGCGGCGGCAACAGGGTCTATGGTGGGCGGGCGCTCGAAGGGCATGGCAGCTACAAAGGCAAATGGCGCAACCGTTTGCTGCGCCCTGCCCTATATTGGACACGATCATGCATACCCCTTCGCCCTCCATGCTGCGCACCACCCTGCGCCGCCTGGGTGCATGGCTGCCGAGCCAGTGCGCCATCTGCCATGCATGGCCCGCACGCCGCGTGTGCGATGCCTGTGCCGCACGCTTTGCCCAGCCGCAGGCGCGCTGCACCGGCTGCGCCCTGCCCCTGCCCGCCAGCGGCCATGCCCCCGAAGGCATGCGCTGTGGCGCCTGCCTGCGCACACCCCTGGGGCTGGACCGCTGCGTGGCGGCCGTGGACTACGCCTACCCCTGGGCGGGCATCGTGGGGCAATACAAGTTTCAGGCAGACCCCGCATGGGCGCCCACCCTGGCCCGGCTGCTGCACAGCACGCCCTGGGCCGAACCACTGATGGATGCCGCCGATTGGGTCCTCCCCATTCCGTTGTCTGCCCACCGCCTGCGCGAGCGCGGCTTCAACCAGGCACTGCTGCTGGCCCGCATCCTGGCGCCCGCCAAGACAGACGCCACACTGCTGCTGCGCCTGCATGACACACAGGCCCAAAGCAACCTGGGCCGCACGCAGCGCCTGCGCAATCTGCAGGGCGCACTGGCGGTGGACCCGTTGCGCGCCGCCGCGCTGCAGGGGCGCAGCGTGCTGCTGGTGGACGACGTGATGACCACCGGCGCCACGCTGCAGGCCGCTGCGCTGGCCTTGCGCCAGGCAGGTGCCAGCACGGTGTCAGCCCTGGTGTTTGCACGCACGCCGCCACCCGAATGACGCACGACAGCGCAGACAATACGCCCATGTTCCACATCATCCTGGTCGAACCCGAGATCCCGCCCAACACGGGCAACGCCATCCGCCTGGCGGCGAACACCGGCTGCACGCTGCACCTGGTCGAGCCGCTGGGCTTTTCGATGGAAGACCGCCTGATGCGCCGCGCCGGGCTGGATTACCATGAATACGCCCGCGTGCTGCGCCACCGCGACTGGGCGAGCTTGCTGGCCACGCACCACCCCGACCCGCAGCGCATGTTTGCCCTGACCACCAAAGGCCAGCGCCTGGTGCACGAAGCGCACTTTGAGCCCGGCGACTGGTTTGTGTTTGGTGCCGAATCGCGTGGCCTGGACCCCGCGCTGCGCGAGACCTTTGCCCCCGCGCAGCAACTGCGCCTGCCCATGCTGACGGGCCAGCGCAGCCTGAACCTGTCCAACGCCGTGGCCGTCACGGTGTTCGAGGCCTGGCGCCAGAACGGCTTTGCCGTGCCCTCTGCGCCCCTCTGACTACACCCCCAGGCCCGCCGCTGCGCGCTGCAGCGCCACCGCCTCGGGCACCTGCTCGGTCACAAAATCGAGGAAGGCCTTGGTGCGCGCAGGCACCATGCGCCGCGTGGGCAGGGCGGCATACACGGTGTAGCGCGAATACATCCAATCGGGCAGCACATGCACCAGCGCGCCGCTGGCCAGGTAGGGCTCGATCAGCAGGCGCGCCATCACGGCCACACCCACACCGTCGAGCGCGGCGCGCAGCAAAAGCTCCGTACTGACCGATTGCAGCGCCACATGCGGCATATCCACCTCCTGCGCCGCAAACTGACCCTGCAGATGCTGCAGGCGCAGCTTGCGTCCGGCAGGGTTGTGCATGGCCATGGCACTGTCGCGCAGGTACTGGTGGTGGCCCAGGTCTGCGGGCGTTTGGGGCATGCCCATGCGCTGCAGGTAGGTCGGGGACGCCACCACGACGGCCTCGCCCTGGAACAGGTTGCGCGCCACGATGTTGCCGTCGTAGTCCTCGGGCACCACCATGAAGGTCACGTCAAACTCGTCCACGCGGGCGGCCACGTAGTTGTCGGTGGCAATGTCCAGCAGCAGGCGCGGATAGCGCGCGCGCCAGGGCGCCACCAGCGGCGCCAGAAAGTAGGTGGCCAGCACCGGCGGCGCCAGCACATGCAGGCTGCCGCGCAGTTCGCGGGTGCTGGCGGCGGCGTGGGCCTCGGCGTCTTCGATGTCGAACAAAATGGCGCGCACACGCTCCAGGTAGGCCTGGCCCGCATCGGTCAGCGCCACCTTGCGCGTGGTGCGCTGCAAAAGCCGCGTTCCCAGGTGGCGCTCCAGATCCGCCACCATGCGCGTGACCACTGGGGGCGACATGTCCAGCGCCCGCGCCGCTGCGGCAAACCCCCCCTCGTCCACGACGCGGGCAAACACCCTCATGGCCTGCAGGCGATCCATCGCTCAGCCCCTTCGCCCAGCACTGGGCGCTGCCAAGGCCAGCAGCCGCCGCACAAGGGCCGCCCCGCCGCGCTGGCGGTGTGCCCCTTCCCGTAGCGCGCAGCGCGGAGAGAGAAGGAGGAAGCGGTGCAGCCGCCCAGGGGGTTGGTACCTTATACAGGCGCGCCGTAGCTGCGCGACAGCGACTCGGCCACGCAGGCGGGCTTGTCGGCCCCCTCGCGCTCCACGGTCACCAGCCAGGTCATCTGCAGCCCATCGGGCGCCAGCGCCTCGGTGGCCTGCAGCGTCAGCCGGGCGCGCACACGGCTGCCCACGGGCACCGGCGCGGTGAAACGGACACGGTTGAGGCCGTAGTTGACGCCCATGCGCGCACCCTCGATCTGGATGCCCAGATCGAAGAAGCGCGGAATCAGCGACAGCGTGAGAAAGCCGTGCGCAATGGGTGCCCCAAAAGGCCCCGCCTTGGCGCGCTCGGGATCCACATGGATCCACTGGTGGTCGCCCGTGGCCTGCGCAAACTGGTTGACCTGTTCCTGCGTGATGGTGATCCAGTCGGTCACGGCCACTTCCTGGCCCACGCAGGCACTCACTTCGGTGTAGGAACGAAAGGTTTTCATGGGCGCAATGTAGCGCCGCCGCCCCACGGGCCTTGTCTGGCGTGCGACAGCAGGGCATCAGGCGTCCAGCCATGCGGTGATCGGATCCCATTGCTCCAGGTCGCGCGCCACGCGGCCAGGGGTGACGTCGAACACCGTGAGCCCGTGCGCCGCCAGGTGCACGTAGTTCTGCGTGTCGCGCAGCGTGCCCAGCACGGGCAGGCCCAGGCCATCCACGAAATGGTGGAACTGCTCGGCCGAGCGCGTGCGCTCGTCCACCCGCATGCCCACGATGCCCACCTGCGCATGACCGGCGCGGCGATGGGTGGCCAGCTGGTCCAGGAAGTCGCGCGTGGCGTAGATGTCGAAGATGCTGGCCTGCAGTGGCACGATGATCTTGTCGGCCAGCTTGAGGGCATCGCTCAGCCGCCAGCCATGCAGGCCTGCGGGCGTGTCCAGCACGGCGTGGCTGCCCTTGGGCGGCTTGGCGATGGCATCGCCATCACCCGTATCCCACAGCGCAATGGGGCGCGCCTGGGGCGGACGCAGGCCCAGCCAGAGGCGCGCGGATTGCTGACGATCCACATCGCCCAGCACCACCGCATGGCCCTTGCGTGCCCAGTACCCCGCCACATGTGTCGCCAGCGTGGACTTGCCCACGCCACCCTTGGGATTGGCTATGACCACCACCGGCATGATCCGATCTCCTTGCGAACAAACAACAAAAAGTGCCATTAGCGCTTATGGATCAAGCGCAAGCAGCTATTGTTTTTATAGCAACAGCATCACGCGTGCTGCCCTCCCCGCTTGACGAAGAACAGCCCAGCGCCCACCGCCATGAGCAACCCGCCAAACACGCGGTTCTGCACGCGCATGGCACGGGCACTGCGCGTCAGCCGGCGCAATGCGCTGGCACCGGCGGCATAGCCGTGCATCACGGTCACATCGACCACCACCGTGGTGGCGGCCATCACCAGCAACTGGGTCCAGAGCGCTCGCGCGTCGGTCATGAACTGCGGCAGCACGGCCACCATGAACAAAATGCCCTTGGGGTTGGTGGCATTGGTCAGAAAACCGGTCAGGCAGCGCTTCTTCCAGGTGCCTGCAGGCCCACCCTCCTGCTCCTGCAGGGGTGACGCCTCACCTGCACGCCACTGGTTGAACCCCAGGTACAGCAGATAGCACGCCCCGAGCACCTTGACCAGGTTGAACGCCCACTCGGACGCCAGCAACAGCGAGCCTACGCCCGCCCCGGCAATGACCAGCACCAGCAACAACCCCAACTGCAGGCCCAGGATGGTGGCGCCCGCCTTGCGCACCCCGTAGTTGAGCCCGTGGCTCATGGACAGCACGGCCCCCGAGCCGGGCGAGATCGCAATCAGGCAAGAAGCCACGAAAAAAGCCAACCAAGTCTGCACATCCATGGGAACCGTCCGCCACAAGCTCAAATTGAGCGGGGCATCTTAGCAAGCCCCGGCGCAGCCCACATGCCGTGCGCGACAATGACACCCTCGCTCACGCCCCGTTCCATGCCAACCTCCGACTGGCTCCACACCCTGCGCCTGCTGCTGGAAATCGCGGCCACAGCGGCCTTTGCGCTCTCGGGCATCATCGCCGCGGCACGCAAGCGGTTGGACGTCGTGGGCGTGTGCGTGGTGTCCTTTGTGGCCGCCTTTGGCGGCGGCACCCTGCGCGACCTGCTGCTGGACCAGCGCCCCTTTTTCTGGGTGCGGCACACCGAGTTTGTGTGGGGCGTGCTCGCCCTGTCCCTGGCGGCCATGCTGTTCATGCGCCACCGCCACTTCGAGCCCACCGAGCGCGCCATGCTGCTGCCCGACGCCATCGGCCTGGGCCTGTTTGCGGCTGTGGGGGTGGATGTGGCCACGGCCGTGGGCATGCCCGCCATCATTGGCGTGATGATGGGCGTGATCACGGGCGTGTTTGGCGGCGTGCTGCGCGACGTGCTGTGCAACGAAGTGCCCCAGGCCTTCAGCGACCACCGCCCCTACGCACTGTGCGCCTTCGCGGGCGGCTGGGCCGACGTGGCGCTGCGCCAAATCCACACCAGTGAATGGATGCCGCTGGTGGCCTGCGTGGCCATCACGGCGGGGCTGCGCGGCCTGGCCGTGTGGCGCAACTGGCAACTGCCCGCCTGGCGGGTCTGAAAGCCGGTTTGCCCCTCCATGCCCAGGCCCATGCACGGGGCGCACCCCGCATGGCCCGCTGCACCGCTACACTGCCGCCATGTTCCAGCCCAGCCAAGCCGACGTCCGCCGCTTCTTCTGCGCAGCCCATGCCAAGGCGCGTGCGGGCGCGCCCATGGAAGCCATAGAGACCCTGGCCAGCCTGTGGATCGCCGAGCACCCCGAGTACCACGCCGAACTCGCGGATGCGGACGCCGCCGTGGCGCGCAACTACGACGAGACGCCGGACCGCACCAATCCCTTCTTGCACCTGTCGATGCACCTGTCCATCAGCGAGCAGTGCAGCATCGACCAGCCGCGCGGCATCCGCCAGGCCGTGGAGTTGCTGTCCAAGCGCCTGGATTCCCTGCACGACGCGCACCACGCCGCCATGGAATGCCTGGGCCAGATGCTCTGGGACAGCCAGCACTCGGGCCGCCCGCCCGATGGCGACGCCTATGTTGCCGCCGTACAGCGGCGGGCAACAAGGGACTAGTTTGCTATTGTTTTTATAGCTAATTGCGCTGATCCCACGGGCTCTATAGCCACTTTTCTTCTTAGCGGAAGCGCGGCTGCGGCACCACCTGCAGGTCCCCCTGCACCTTGCCGATGTACTGCGCCAGCGCCTTGAGCTCGTCGTTGGAGAACTGGCCGACCACGCCTGCCATCACGCCGTTGCTGCGGCCCACGTAGGCGTTCTTGCCGGTTTCCTTGTAGGACTTGAGGGCGACGAACAGATAGTCGGCATGCTGGCCGGCGATCTTGGGGTAGGACGGGTCGATGGGCTTGGCGAAGTTGTCGCCGTGGCAGGACACGCAGGCGCCCTTTTGCAGCAGCGCGGCCACGCGGGCATCGGGCTGGCGCTTGGGTGCCGCGGGCAACTCGGTGCCGCTCTTGCCATGCTGGGCATAGTAGGCGGAGAGATCAGCAATGTCCTGCTCGGTCAGCGAGATGGCCACACCGCGCATGGTGGGGTGCTTGCGCTCGCCCTTGAGGTAGGCCTGCAGCGCCGAAGCCAGGTAGGCCGCGTTCTGGCCCGAAATCATCGGCACCTTGTGCACTTCAGGGAAGCTGGACTGGTAGCCCACGATGCCGTGGCAGCCGATGCACATGGCATTCTTTTGTTCACCGGCCTGGACGTTGCCCTGCACCTCCTGGGCGTGGATGGCGGCGGTCCCGCAAGCGACAGCCAAGGCAACGAGCATGTGGAGCGTCTTTTTCATTTTGCGAGCACAATCTTTGTGGAAGAGAACCCTGGGGCCCAGGCGCTGAAAATGATTATAGCCAGCACCTGTCAAGCCCATTTGTCAACGATACCGCATTTATTTTCATGAAATTCCAAGGCTCCCAGAATTACGTCGCCACCCAGGACCTCATGCTGGCCGTGAACGCCTCTATCCGACTGCAGCGCCCCTTGCTCGTCAAGGGCGAGCCCGGCACCGGCAAGACCATGCTGGCCGAGGAAGTGGCCCAGGCGCTGGACATGCCGCTGCTGCAGTGGCACATCAAGTCCACCACCAAGGCGCAGCAGGGTTTGTATGAATACGACGCCGTGAGCCGCCTGCGCGACAGCCAGCTGGAAGGCAGCAGCGAGCGCGTCAAGGACATCCGCAACTACATCGTGCAGGGCGTGCTGTGGCAGGCCTTCACGGCCGACCGCCCGGTGGCACTGCTGATCGATGAGATCGACAAGGCCGACATCGAATTCCCCAACGACCTGCTGCGCGAGCTCGACCGCATGGAGTTCTACTGCTACGAAACGCGCGAGCTCATCAAGGCCAAGCACCGTCCGCTGGTGTTCATCACTTCGAACAACGAAAAGGAACTGCCCGACGCCTTTCTGCGCCGCTGCTTCTTCCACTTCATCAAGTTCCCCGAGCCCGACACCATGCGCCAGATCGTCGGCGTGCACTTCCCCACGCTCAAGGGCGATCTGCTCTCGGTGGCCATGAAGACCTTCTACGACGTGCGCAACCTGCCGGGCCTGAAAAAGAAGCCCTCCACCTCCGAGCTGCTGGACTGGCTCAAACTGCTGGTGGCCGAAGACATTCCGCTGTCGGCCCTGCAAAGCGCCGACAACAAGGTGTCGGTGCCGCCGCTGGTGGGCGCCTTGCTGAAAAACGAGCAGGACGTGAGCCTGTTCGAAAAGCTGGTGTTCATGAACCAGAGGAACAGATAAGAGCATCCCCCTGTGTCGCTTCGCTCCATCCCCCTTCTCTCGAATTGCTGCGCAATTCGGGAAGGGGGACGCTCCCAGCGCGGCGGGGCGGCCCTTGCGCGGGAGCCCTGGCGGGGGCAGCGCCAGTCTCAGGGGCCACGGATGATGTACGCGATATGGAAAATTGACATCGGAGCCAACGCATGAGTTTTGTTCAACCCGTTGTGATGCGAGACCGCAACGTGCGCCTGGAGCCCCTGGGCCTAGAACACGTAGCGGGTCTGGCCGATGCCGCTGCCGACGGTGAACTGTGGAAGCTGCGCATCACCTCGGTGCCCGAGCCGCAGGACACGCGCGCCTACATCGAAACCGCGCTGGAGGGACGTGCCCAAGGCCACCGCTTTGCCTTTGCCGTGCTGGACGACGCCAGCGGCCAGGTGCTGGGCAGCACCAGCTTCCACGACATCCTGCCGGCCGTGCGCCGCGTGGAGATCGGCTGGACCTGGTACCGCAAGAGCGTGCAGCGCACCCACGTCAACACCACCGCCAAGCTGCTGATGATGGGGCACGCCTTTGACCAGCTCACCTGCCACGTGGTGGGCTGGCGCACCGACAACTTCAACTTCGCCAGCCAGCGCGCCATCGAACGCCTGGGCGCCAGGAAGGACGGCGTGATCCGCGGCCATGCACTGCGCCGCGACGGCACCATCCGCGACACCGTGATGTACAGCATGCGCAGCGGCGAATGGCCCGAGGCCCGCGCACAGTTGCTATACCTTTTGCAGCGCCATGCGCAGGATTGACGGGCGCTAGAGGCTATTTTTATGTTGATTGATTTTTTCTACACCCTGCGCGCCGCCAAGCTCCCGGTATCGGTGAAGGAGTACCTCACCCTGCTCGAAGCGCTGGAGGCTGGCGTGGTGGGGCCGCGCTCCGAGGACGCCTGGAGCCTGGACGATTTCTACTTCATGGCGCGCACCGCGCTGGTCAAGGACGAAAAGCACTTCGACAAGTTCGACCGTGCCTTTGCGGCGTACTTCAAGGGCGTGGAAATGGTGGCCGACTTCACCAAGGAGATCCCCGCCGACTGGCTGCGCAAAGTGCTGGAGCGCGAACTGAGCCCCGAGGAAAAGGCCGCGATCCAGAAAATGGGCTGGGACGAGCTCATGGAGACGCTGAAAAAGCGCCTCGAAGAGCAGAAAGAACGCCACGAAGGCGGCAACAAGTGGATCGGCACCGGCGGCACCAGCCCCTTTGGTCACGGCGGCTACAACCCGCAGGGCGTGCGCATTGGTGGTGCGGGCAAGAACCGCAGCGCCGTCAAGGTGTGGGAACAGCGCGCCTACCGCGACTATGACGACCAGCAGGAGCTGGGCACGCGCAACATCAAGGTCGCGCTGCGGCGCCTGCGCAAGTTCGCACGCGAAGGGCACGAGCTGGAACTCGATCTGCCCGACACCATCCGCAGCACCGCGGCCAACGCGGGCTTCCTGGACATCAAGATGGTGCCCGAGCGCCACAACAACGTGAAGGTGCTGCTGCTCATGGACGTGGGCGGCACCATGGACGAACACATCCAGCGCGTGGAGGAACTCTTCAGCGCCGTGAAGGCCGAGTTCAAGCACCTGGAGTTCTACTACTTCCACAACTGCGTGTACGACTTCGTCTGGAAGAACAACCGCCGCCGCTTTGCCGAGAAGTTTCCCACCTGGGACATCATCCGCAAATACAACAAGGACTACAAGCTGATCTTCGTGGGCGACGCCACCATGAGCCCCTACGAGATCCTGCAGCCTGGCGGCAGCGTGGAATACAACAACGAGGAGCCGGGGGCAGAGTGGATTCAGCGCCTCACCCACGCATTCCCGAAGTTTGCGTGGATCAACCCCGAGCCCCAGGGCGTGTGGCAATACCGCCAGAGCATCAGCATCATCCAGCAGCTGGTGGGCAACCGCATGTACCCGTTGTCGCTCAAGGGGCTGGAAGAAACCATGCGGCTGCTGTCCAAATAGGCCGTGCCGCACGGATTGATGCCTTGTAAGCATCTGTCCGACAAGGGGCACCGCCGTTTCAGGGCATAGTCGGGGATGCGTTGGGCGGGCCAACAGGCTTGCCCTCCCCCACACGACCTTTCTGACACTTCCTCTCGCACCGTGCCTTTCCGCGTTTTGCGCCCCGCCACTGCTAGTACCCCAACGCCGGCCCTGTGGTCGGCGTTGCTGCTTTCCTGCGCGCTGTGCCTGAGCGGCTGCAGCCTGCTGCCGCGCGCCGACGAGCCCGCGACCGGCGACACCCGCAGCGACCTGGTCAGCCCCGAAGGCAGCAATGGCACCCCATCGTTTGACGTGGTGGTGCGCGCGCCCGACGCCGTGCGCGAGACGCTGGAGCGCCACCTGGAGCTGCAGCGCTTTCGCCAGCTGCCCGACCTGCAGGCCAACGAACTGCAGCGCCTGCTGGGCGCCACCGACGCCAATGCGCGGGAACTGCTGGGCACCCTGGGCTACTTTGCGCCCACCATCACCGTGGAGCTGACCGCGGCGCAGGAGACTGCGGGCACCCGCAAGGGCGCACCCCGCACCGTCACGGTCACCGTGGAGCCCGGCCCCCAAACCCGCATTGCCCGTGCCGACATCACCGTGGCAGGCACCGACGAAGCCGACAAGGAAACCCTGGCGCGACGGCAGCAACGCCTGCAGCGCAACTGGTCCCTCACCCCCGGCCAGCCCTTTACCCAGTCGGCCTGGGATAGCGCCAAGACCGACGGGCTGCGCCAGCTGCAGGCCCGGCGCTACCCCACGGCCCGCATCGCCAACAGCAGGGCCGAGATCGATGCGGACCGGCACGAAGCCCAGCTGAGCGTGAGCTACGACCCCGGCCCCGCCTACCGATTCGGCCCCTTGCGCGTGCAGGGCAGCCAGCGCTACGACAGCGACGGTGCCCGGCGCCTTGCCCGCCTGCCCACGGGCGCCGTGTATGACGAGGCAGAGATGCTGGACGCCCAGCTGCGCCTGGCCAGCAGCGGCTACTACGACGCCGTGTTCCTCACGCTCGACACCGAAGGCACCGACCCCCAGGCCGCCCCCGTCGTGGCCCAGGTGCGCGAGGCCCCCATGCAAAAGCTGGTGTTCGGCCCGGGCTTCTCGACCGACAGCGGCGCACGCCTGTCCCTGGAACACATCCACAACCAGATGCCTGTGCTGGGCTGGCGCGCGGTGACCAAACTCGCGCTCGACCGCGAAACCAAGCTTGCCAACACCGAATGGACGGACCTGCCCAACGACAACGGCTGGCGCTGGTTTGCAGGCGGCCAGCTGCTGCGCGAGACTACGGGCGACTACGACGTGAACAGCGGCCGCCTGCGCGCGGGCCGCAGCAAAAGCACCCAATCCATCGACCGCAACTACTTTCTGCAGTACGACTACGCCCACAGCCAGGGACTGACCGACAACACGCGGTCGCCCTCCGACACCAGCTCGGCCCTGAGCATCAACTACGGCTGGACGGGCCGCTACTTCAACAGCCTCACCGCCCCCACGCGCGGCCACGGCCTGGCGGTAGAACTTGGCCTGGGCACCACACTGCGGCCCGAGCGCGACCCGTTTGTGCGCACCCTGGTGCGGTGGCAGTCTTTTATCCCCGCAGGGCGCGTGCAGGACGATGCAGGCATCGGCCGCAATGCCCGCGTGGCCCTGCGGGCCGAGGCCGGCGCGGTGCTGGCGCGCGAGGGGGCACAGATCCCCGTCACGCAGCTGTTTGTGACGGGCGGCGACACCACCGTGCGCGGTTACGGCTACCGCAGCATCGGCGCGCGCAACGACAACGGCCAGCTGTACGGGGGCCGCTACCTGGCCGTGGGCAGCGTGGAATGGCAACGCCCCATCGTTTACAAAGGAGCGATGACCGACTGGGAAAGCACGCTGTTTGTGGATGCCGGTGCCGTGGCCGACAAGGTGGGTGACCTGAGCCCGCGCGTGGGCGTGGGTGCCGGTGTGCGCTGGCGCAGCCCCGTGGGGCCGCTGCAGGCCGACCTGGCCTATGGCGTCAAGACCAAGGAAGTGCGACTGCACTTGCGCCTGGGATTCAGCTTCTGATGGCGATGAACGTCCCACACCTTCCCACGCCCCGCGCCCGCGCGTCAGACTTCAGCGCCGGGTCCTCGTCGGCCCCACGCCCGCAGCCCCCCCGCGCGCCGCGCGGGCTGCGGGCACTGGGCTGGCTGCTGGTCGCCCTCGTGGCCTTGCTACTAGCGGCCAGCGCGCTGTTGTGGTGGTGGGCGGGCAGCGGCACATCCTTAGCCGCCACGCTGGCCCGCGCGGCGCAATACCTGCCCGCCAACCAGCAACTGGAGAGCCGCGATGTCAGCGGCTCGCTGCGCAGTGGCGGGCGCATTGGCTGGCTGCGCTGGAGCAGCCCGACTCTGGCGGTGGAAGTGACCGACATCCGCCTGGGCTGGCAGCTAGCCCCCTTGCTGCAGCGCCGCCTGGAGCTGGGCGAGGTGCATGCCGCGCGCGTGGAGATCACACCCCAGCCCAAAACCACTGACACACCCGAGCCACCGCCCACGCCCCCTACCAGCCTGGCGCTGCCGCTGCAGCTGGGCGTGCCGTTTCGGGTCAACCAGCTGCTGTGGGCCGGCTCACCCGCCGTGGAAGCCCAGGGCCTGGTGGGCGACTACCGGTTTGATGGCCGACAGCACCGCCTGGCCATCGGCGCGGTGGAGCTGGCCCAAGGCCAGTACAGCGCCCGCGCCACGCTGGACGCACAGGCCCCCATGGCGCTGGACGCCACCGTGGATGGCACCGTCCGCACCGCCGTGCCCGGGGGCGGCGCTGCGCTGCAGGTGGGCGCCCACGCCACGCTGCAGGGCACACTGGCCACCGCCGCTGCACAGCTGCAACTGCAGGCGCGCCTGAAGCCCGAGCCGACCAGCGAAGCCGCCACACCACCCGCCACCGCGCCCGCCAGCAAACCGGGCGCATCAAAACCTCCTACCCCACGCACAACCCCAGCGCCCGCTGCCGACCCCATGCAGGCCGACCTGGCCGCCACGCTGGCACCCTGGGCGCAGCAGCCCCTGCAATTCGCCAACGCCACGTTGCGCGCCGTCAACCTGGCGGCCCTGTGGCCGCAGGCACCGGTCACGAAGCTGCATGGCACGCTGCAAGCCGGGCCCACATCCGGCGGCGCGGGCACGGCAGGCACAGCAGGCTGGAGCCTGCAGGCCGCGCTGCGCAATGACCTGGCCGGCCCCTGGGACGCTACCCGCCTGCCCCTGACCGCGCTGGACGCGAGCGCAAGCTACGACGGCACCCGCTGGACCGTGCCCAACGCCACCCTGCAGGCGGGCACGGGCAGCATCACCGCGCAGGGCCACTACACCCCTGCCACCCACGCGCTGGAGGGCCAGGCCACCCTGCGCGCGCTGCGCCCCGACGCCCTGCACTCGCTGCTGGCCGCCGCCCCGCTCTCCGGCCGCGTCACCGCGCAAACCCAAGGAGAGGCCGTGCGCTTCAGTGCCGATGTGCGGGCAGACACCGGCACGGCCGCGCGCGCGGCAACCACAAAAATCACTGCGGCAGCAGGCGCACCGCTGCGCATCAACACTGTCAGCACCCAAGGCACCTGGCAGGCTGCCGACGGCGGCACGCTGCGGCTGGAGCGCCTGCTGCTGGACGCACTGCAGGCCCGCGTGGAAGCCAACGGGCTGCAGGTCGCACTGGGCACGCAATCTGCGCAAGGCAAGGTCACCCTGGCAGTGCCCGGCGCCACTGCACAGGCACAAGGCACGCTGGCCCCGCGCAGCGGCGCGGGCGACCTGCAGGTGCAGTGGGCCGACGCCGCTCTCACCCAGCGCTGGCTGGCGGGTCTGCCGGTGGCGGGCGCCACCGTGCAGCGCGCGCTGCAGGGGGCCAGCGCCCAGGGCACGGCACAGTTCACCGCGCGCTGGAAGGGCGGTTGGCAGACGCTGGCGGAGCAACTTCAGACTTCCACCGCCCACAGCGCAGCCGCCCGCACCCCCGACCGCTTTGATCTGCAGGCCACGCTCAGCAGCCCCCAGCTGGACCTGACACTCCCGGCCAACAGCAACGCCAGCGGCGGCACCACCGCCGGGCAAGCCCTGCAACTGCGCGCTTTCAAGGCCGAACTGGGCGGCAACCTGGCGAAAGCCTCCCTGGCGCTGACCGGCGAGGTCCGCACACCCGCGCCCCAGGCCGCGCTGGCGGCGGTACAGACCCGCCTTGCCAGCACCATGGTGGGTGCCGGGCAATGGCAGCTGCAAGTCAGCGAACTGCGCCTGCAGGCACAGGCCGCGCAGCGCCCCGGTCCGTGGACGCTGCAACTGGCAGAGCCCCTGGGTCTGACCGTGCGCGCTGGCGCCTCTACCCCCGGCACCCACCCGTCACCGGCCAGTGGGCGTGCGGCACCATCACCCACCACCACATCCCTCAGCCTGCAGGCATCGGCCGGTCAGGCCCGCGTCACCGGACCCTTGCCGGGCACCGTCACCCTGCGCTGGTCGCCGGTGCAATGGTCTGCCGCCACCGCAGCCAACGCACTCTCGCGCTTGCAAACGCAGGGCACGCTGCAGGGCCTGCCGATGGCCTGGGTGGATGCGCTGGGCCTGGGCGAAACGCCCGCTGCCGCAGGCCGGCCCGCGCAGCCGCTGCTTACGCGCATGGGCCTGGCCAGCAGCATCGTGCTGGACGGGCAATGGAGTGTGGACACCAAGGGCAACGCCCTGCGCGCCAGCGCCAGCCTGCGCCGTGCCAGTGGCGACCTGCGCATCCTGGCGGGCGATGCCACGGCCGTCACAGCGGTGCAAAGCAGCGGTCAGGGCACCGGCGCCGGAGCCACCACCGTGGTGGCGACTGCGGCCACGCCGCCTGCAGGTGCATCCAGCACAGCAAGCGCCCCTGGCACTCCCGCCGGTGTGCGCCAGGCAGAAATCACGGTCACCGCCGAAGGCGACACGCTGCGCGCGCGCCTGCTCTGGGCCAGCGACCGCGCGGGCGAGATCGACGCCACCGCCAGCACGCGTCTGTCCGCTGCCAACACCGCTGCCCCCATCACCTGGCCTGCCGACGCACCACTGGCAGGCACCTTGCGCGCCCGACTGCCTGACGTGGGCGTGTGGTCTGCGCTGGCGCCACCCGGCTGGCGCGTGCGCGGCACGCTGGATGCCAGCGCCACCCTGTCGGGCACGCGCGATGCGCCGCGCTGGGCGGGCACCCTGGGCGCCGATGACATGGCAGTGAGATCGGTGGTGGATGGCGTGGACCTGAAAGGCGGCCGCCTGCGCGCCACGCTGCAGGGCAACCAGCTCAATATCACCGAGTTCCGCCTGCAAGGCGGGCGGGGCAGCAGCGCACGCATCGCAGGCTTCAGCGGCAACCGCACGGCCGCATCACAAGATGGCGGCACGTTGACCGCCACCGGCCGCTTGGCCTGGGGCGACAGCGCCGCGGCAGCCACCGGCCTGTCGGGCATCACCATGTCCCTGCAGGCCGAGGCCAAGGCCCTGCAAGTGCTGGTGCGTGCCGACCGCCAGGTCAGCGTGTCGGGCCAGTTGCAGGCCCAGCTGCAGCAGGGCCAGATCAGCCTGCGCGGCAAGCTCACCACCGACCGCGCCACCATCATCCTGCCCGATGAGTCCGCACCGCGCCTGGGCTCGGACGTCGTCGTGCGCTCCGCCGCCAAGGACCGCGAAGACCAGGCCCAGGCCGCCGCCAAGGCCAACCAGGTGGCCGCGCAGGCAGAGACCGCCAAGCCGCCCGACATCGCCATCACCCTCAACCTGGGGCGCGACTTTGCGCTGCAGGGGCAAGGCATCACCACCCGGCTGACGGGCGAGGTGGACATCCGCAGCAGCGCCGTGCCCGGCGCCCCGCCCCGCGTGACCGGCGAGGTCCGCACCGATCAAGGCCGCTACCGCGCTTGGGGCCAGATGCTGGACGTGGAGACGGGCCTCATCCGCTTCAACGGCCCGTACAACAACCCCTCGCTCGACATCCTGGCGCTGCGCCCCAACATCAGCGTGCGCGCCGGGGTGCAGGTCACGGGCAGCGCACAGGCACCGCGCGTCACGCTGTACTCCGACCCTGAGCTGCCCGATGCCGAAAAGCTGTCGTGGGTGGTGCTGGGCCGCAACGCCTCGGCCGGAGGCGCCGAAGCGGCCGTGCTGCAACAAGCCGCACTGGCGCTGCTGGGCCGCAACGGCGGCCAAAGCCCCACCGCCAACGCCGCCAGCCGCCTGGGCCTGGACGAAATCGGCTTTCGCGGCGCCAGCACGGGCGAAGACGCCAGCGCCGCCGCCCTCACCTTCGGCAAGCGCCTGTCCAAAGACCTGTACGTGACCTATGAGCGCAGCCTGTCGGGCACGTTGGGCACGCTGTACATCTTTTACGACCTCTCGCGCCGC
>Ga0116193_1000710_pt1 | contig 29965 bp, 25 predicted proteins | sample AD_UKC115_MetaG_FD_89892 | JGI IMG/M metagenome (GOLD analysis project Ga0116193, IMG submission 89892) | Active sludge microbial communities of municipal wastewater-treating anaerobic digesters from Hong Kong - AD_UKC115_MetaG | ecosystem: Engineered > Bioreactor > Anaerobic > Digestate... | reverse complement strand
TCACTCGTCACTCTTCAGTCCGCACTCTTCACTGAACCTTGACCGCCGTGCCGCTGGCGCTGACCATCAGCATGCCGTCGCGGATCACTTCGTAGTCGATGTCCACGCCGACCACCGCGTTTGCGCCGAGCATCAGGGCGCTCTGCTCCATCTCCGTGATGGCGATCTGGCGCGCTCTTGCCAGTTCCTGCTCGTAGGCGGCGGACCGTCCGCCGACGATGTCGGTGATGCCGGCAAAGAAGTCGCGGAAGATGTTCGCCCCCAGGATGGCTTCGCCGGTCACTATGCCGAGATAGGCGGTGATCGGATGCCCTTCGACGCTCGGGGTGGTCGTGGTGATCAACTGCTAGCTCCTTTCCATCTGATACCGGGCCAGTGCCTCGTTGTAGACCGTACGGACGGGGGCGCCGTGGGCTTCCGCGGCCTTCCTGCAGTCCTCGTACTCCGGTGATGCGGTCTCCGTACCGTCGGGTCCCGCTCCAACCTTGATGCGGATGTCTCCGTACCGAGTGGAAACCGTCGCCCAGCGCCTTTCGAGGCATCTGCGCGTCGCACGGGAGATTCTCACGCCGAAGGAAGTCGTCTCCCTCAGCACGACGCGCGCAATCTCATCGGTCCTTTCGATTGGACACATGGCGCTCAACAAAGTTGCGGGCCGGCCCTTCTTCATGAAGATCGGCGTCAGGTAGACATCGAGCGCGCCGGCCGTGAAGAGCCTCTCCATCGCCAGCTCGAAGAACTCGGGGTTCATGTCGTCGATGTTCGTCTCGACGATCGATACCTGGTGCGCCGGGAGGTCGGCTTCCTCCGCCTCGCCGATGAATACGCGGAGGACGTTCGGCATGTCGGATTCGCGCTTGCCCGCACCGTAGCCGATCGACTGTACGCGCATCGTCGGCATCTCTCCGAACTCGTCGGCGAAGGTGCGGATGATGGCGGCTCCCGTCGGAGTGACGGTCTCGCCCTCAGTGCCGGATGGGTAGACCGGGACGCCTTTCAGGATCTCGACGGTCGCGGGAGCGGGCAGAGGGATGCGTCCGTGCGCGGCCTCGACGAACCCGCGACCCATCGGCAGGGCGGAGGAGTAGACTCGATCGACCCCAAGCATGTCGATCCCGATGCACGCGCCGACGATGTCGACGATTGCGTCGACCGCGCCGACCTCGTGGAAGTGGACCTCCTCCGGCGAGTGGCCGTGGACCTTCCCCTCGGCCTCCGCGAGACGGATGAAGACGTCGATGGCGCGCGACTTCACGGTCTCCGACAGATCGGACGCCTCGATGATCCGCCGGATGTCGTTCAGCTTGCGATGGTGGTGGCTCTCCTCGATGGCGACATCGACCTCCGTCGCCTGGATGCCGCGTTTCGCGGCCTTAGATACCTTCAATTCGAAGCCGAGGTCACCGAGCTTCGCGATTTCATTACGGAACGCCTGCTCATCGACTCCCGCATCGAGGAGCGCTCCCAGTGTCATGTCGCCGCTGATCCCGGCGAAACAGTCGAAGTACGCGATTCTCATTGGCCCGAAACGGAGTAATGGAGTGGTGGGGTATTGGAGTACTGGGGTCTTCCCATCACTCCATTACTCCATCACTCCACTCCCCCCTCCTCCTACCGGTTGATCAAGTGTGCGAAATACCCCGCGCCGAAGCCGTTGTCGATGTTCACTACCGCTATGCCCTCGGCGCAGGTGTTCAGCATCGAGAGGAGCGCGGCTAATCCCTGGAAGCTCGCGCCGTATCCGATGCTGGTGGGGACCGCAATCACCGGGCAGTCCACCAGTCCGCCCACGACACTCGGGAGTGCGCCCTCCATGCCTGCGCAGACGATGATGACGTTCGCAGCATCGAGCTTGCTCTTCTGATCGAGCAGGCGGTGGAGGCCGGCGACGCCGACGTCATACACCCGCTCGACGCGGCTGCCCATCGCTTCGGCGGTGACTGCCGCTTCCTCGGCCACCGGGATGTCGGCGGTTCCGGCGGAGACGACTAGGATGTACTTCTCATCATCACGCCTCGGCTGCTCCGACCCGGGGCGTCGGACGGTAATGCATCTGGCGGGCTCGTTGTACTCCGCGTGCGGGATCTCCCTTACGACTACCTCCGCCACCTCCGGAGTCGCGCGCGTCGCCAGGACCGAGGGATGGCGCTCCGAGAGCCGCTTGACGATCTCGACCACCTGCTCGCAGGTCTTCCCCTGGCAGAACACGACCTCGGGGAATCCGGTGCGAAGCGTTCGGTGGTGATCGATCCTGGCGAACTCTAGGTTCTCGTACGGCATGCCGCGGAGACTCGACATTGCCTCCTCCACGCTGAGCTTGCCGGACTGGACGTCGGATAGTATCTGTTCGAGTTGGTCGTTGTGGTTCATTGGAAAAACCTTGGTGATTCGTGATACGTGACCCCGTGACGAAGCCGATCAGTCACTCCTCACTCATCACTCCTCGCGCCTCAGCACATCATTCATGCTTCCCATCCGGTAGCCCTCGAGGTCCGCGGTGATGTAGACGTACCCCAGCTCCCTGAGCCGACGCACTACCTGAGCGCGGATCTCTTCCGATGCGATGCGAGGCAGGTCGTGCGGCTCGACTTCGATGCGCGCGGTATCGCCATAGTGCCTCACGCGCAACTGCCGGAATCCAAGTTCCCTGAGGAAGATCTCCGCCTGGTCGATCCTCTTCAGAGCGTCCTTCGTGATCGCGGTGCCGTAAGGGAACCTCGACGCGAGGCACGCGTACGACGGCTTGTCCCACGTCGGGAGCCCGAACCGCTTCGAGAGCGCGCGGATCTCGTCCTTCGTCAGTCCCGCCTCCTGGAGCGGCGCTCGGGCGCCGAGTTCCGCGGCGGCTCGTGATCCCGGCCGATAGTCGTTCACGTCGTCGGCATTAGCCCCGTGGACCACGACCGCGAGGCCGTGCTCCCCGGCGACATCCAGAAGCTTGCGGATCAGCTCGGACTTGCAGTGATAGCACCGATCCGGAGCGTTTCGGGCGAATGATTCGTTATGCAGTTCCTCCGTGTGGATTCCGACGAGCGGCCATCCCATCTCGCGGGCGAGGCATTTCGCCTCCTCGACCTCCGTGGATGGATAAGTCTCGGACGATGCGATCACCGCGAGCGCGCGATTGCCGAGGACGTCGTGTGCGACCTTCATCAGGAGGGTGCTGTCGACTCCGCCCGAGTAGGCAACGAGCACGCTGCACATCTCGCTGAGGATCTGCTTCAGGTGTTCGAGTTTCTCTTCCAAATGGGTAACAACCTCATGGGATGACGAGTGATGCGCGATGTACGGCTGAGCGGTTGTTTCACCCGTCACGCGTCTCGCATCAGTCCCATGAAGTATATCCGTCGTACCGTGCCGAAGTCAACTCGCGGGCCGGCAGGAGATATGCCGAGCGCGCCGAAGAAGAGAACCAATCAGGTGTCCGCGAGATTGCATTCAGTTCTGCTCGCCGATTAGTGCGCTAAGGAGTGATGCAGTATGCCCGTCGGAGATTCCGAGACCACCAGGATGGCGCAGAGAGAGATCGGCCGACGCTCGATCGACGCTTCGCGTCTCGACGTGAGGGCCATGCGCGGGGTCGTCTATCTGCGGGGCACGATCGAGTGCCTCCGGGGCCACGAGATGGACCTGAACCAGGAGTTGGAGGTGATCCACCGCATCCTCCGCACCAAGCCCGGTATCCGCGACGTGGTCATGGAGGTCGAGATCAAGGAGTGATGTAGACGGTCTTCTCGTGGGTGTAGATCGCCTTGCCCGGCGGGGCGCCTTTTGGTTTCCTGACGTACTTGCGCAGGGTGTAGTCGACCGGCACGAGCGATGAGTGCTTGGCGTCGCTGTGCTTCGCCGCCTGCTCGGCCGCCGCATAGAGCACCGACTGAGGCACGGCCTCAGGCTTGTTGTTCGTCCTGATGACAACGTGAGCGCTCGGGGACGCCTTCACGTGTACCCATACATCGTTCGGTCTTGCGACCCTGGTGAGCAGATAGTCGTTCGCCTCGCTGTTCTCCCCGATGAGTATCTCCCACCCGTTCGATTCGATTTGCCTGATGCGGTAGCCATCGAACGCCGGCTTCTGTCTGGCCGCCTGCCGGATCTCCTGAGGGCGGACGTATATGCCTCGCGCCTCGAGTTCCTTCGCCAGTTCGTTGACGTCCTCGCTCGATTCTGCCTTCTCCGCTGAGTCGAGGAACGCCTGGAGCAGCTTGATCTCCGCCTGGGTCTCCCGCAGGCGGTCCCGGAGGGCGTCCGCGCCGGACACCGCCTTGTGGTATCTCCGGAAGTACGCCTCCGCGTTCTCCGCTCGGTTGAGTGTCGGCTCGAGCGGTACCGTGATCGATGCTCCGGCAGGATCGTAGTAATCCACCAGCGTCGCCTCGGATGCTCCGTCCGCCACGGCTTGCGGCTGCGACAGTATCAGCTCTCCGACCTGCTTGAACCGCTCGGCGTTCACCGTCTCCGCGATGCTCTCCTCGACCTGGCGGAGAGTGCGCTCCTTCGACTCGATCGCATGCCTGAGGCCGGTGACGATCGACTCCTTGGTGTGCGCGAACTCCTGCTTCGGAACGGCGGTGTTGTAGAAGACATCCGCCACTGCGTTCACGGACCGGCGCTCATGCTGGTTCTCGGCGGGATACTGCGCGCTCGGAAACGGGTAGAATGCCTCTGTATGTCCCTGATCGTCCGTGATGAGGACCGGAGTGAAGGCATCATTCCTGACCCCATCGAAGAAGCTCTCGAACGCGTCTGACAGGTCCGATCCGTCCCTGGACGCCCGAGCGACGATCTCGCGGGCGACGAACGGGCTGATGCCGGTGAACGTCTTCGTGAGCCACTTCGCCGCTTCGTCGTCGGACGCCGGTGGGGCGTCCGCGAAGGAGTCGGCCAGCAGCCCGGCGAATTCCTGCTTGTCGGTGGACAGCGGGTTGACCCTGTTCTGCGGAGGCGGAGCGACGTAGTCTCGGCCGGGGAGTACCTCCCGGTAGCGGTTCTTCGAGCGCCCGACCGGCTTGATGGCGCCGAGGATGCGCCAAGTCCCGTTCACGAGGACGATATTGCTGTGCTTGCCCATGATCTCGACGATCAGGGTGAGCACCTCGCCGTCGAACGCGCTGAACTTGATGTGGAGTATGCGGTCGAAATCAACCTGCTCCACGCCGATCAATCGGGCTCCCTCCAGGTGCTTGCGGAGGAGCATGACGAAGTTCGGCGGAGTCTTCGGATTCTCGCGCTTCACGGACGTCAGGTGAACGCGCGGGAACTGTGCGTCCGCGGAGATAAGCAGGGAGTAGTTCGCCCCGCCCGCTCGTATTCCGAGGACGAGATCGAGCGGCGTCGGCTGGTGGATCTTGTCGATCCGTCCGTTCACGAGTTGCGCATTCAGTTCTGAGGCCACCGCGGCCAGGATCACGCTGTCGTAGGTCATAGCAATACATTATAGCACAGCACGGAGCTCAGAGTGCGGGGTGAGAGAACCGGTTCTCCACTCCGCACTCCATACTCTGCACTCCGCATTCGGGGGTTTCCATGTTTCCATACGGCGCGCAGTATTACCGATCACCGAACCCGCCGCAGGTCGACTGGGACGATGACTTCCGCACGATGCGGGAGTACGGCTTCACCGTCGTCAAGGTCTGGGCGATGTGGAACTGGATACACGCCGCCGAGGACGAGTTCGACTTCAGCCACATCGACCGGCTGCTGGAATTGGCGGAGAGGCATGGGCTGAAGCTGATCATCAACACGATACTGGAGAATGCCCCGTACTGGCTGATCAACCGCAGCCGCGACCAGTTCTACGAGGCGTCGGACGGGCAGCGGTTCGAGCCGATCACACGATCGAACACCCCCGGCGGAGGATGGCCCGGGCTCTGCCTGGACAACGCGCCCGCACGAGCGACGGCGGAGAAGTTCCTGCGCGCCATCGGCTCGCGATACGTAGACCACCCCGCTCTCTGGGGCTACGACATCTGGAACGAGGTCTTTCAGGAGATCCACGGATACGCCGGATTCGAGGGGAGGTACTTCTGCTACTGCGACGCATCGAAGGCCCGGTTCGTCGAGTGGCTGAAGGCGCGCTATGGGAGCATCGAGGAGCTGAACCGGGTCTGGTATCGCCGATACGGGGACTGGAGCGATGTATATCCCCCGCGCTACCTCGGTGGCTACCCGGACTGGCTCGATTGGCTGAAGTTTCGCGTCGAGAATCAGCGCGATCAGATGCGCTGGCGGGTGAGCGTCATGCGCTCCGTGGACAGCAAGCACCCTCTCACGAGCCACGGGATCGCTTATACCCTCCACGGGCTCCCGACTCAGTTGACGAACGACTTCGACATCGCCCCGGAGGTCGATCAGTGGGGACTCTCCGCGTTCCCGATGGCGGCGAACCAGCACGCGAGCGACTACTTCCGCATGGTGGACCTGGTGCGGAGCGCGTGTCAGACCACGCCCCGTCTGTTGGGGCCGGAGTTGGAATCCGGCCCCAACAGACGGGAGTTCTGGCAGAACGAGCTTCAGGGCGGGCAGAGCGTGGGCGGCCTTGGACGGAGCCGAGTCGTCACCGGCCGCGACATCGCCCTCTGGAACTGGATGTCGTTCATGTGCGGCGCGACGGGACTGATGTACTGGCAGTGGCGCCCGGAACTCCTCGGCCAGGAGTCGCCGGGATACGGACTATGCCGTGTAGACGGCACGCCGACCGACCGCACCGATGCCGCCGGATGGTTCGCCCAGTTCATGAATGCGAATCCCGAACTGTCGGCCGCTGAGCCGATCAGGGGCGACGTTGCTATCCTTTTCCTGCCCGAGTCGGAGCTATTCACGTTCGTCGCCGATGGGAAGACGGACGCCTACGCGGACGACGCGCACGGGGTCTACCGCGCGCTGTGGAACGTCAACGTCCAGGTCGATTTCTGCACGATCGACAGGGTGGGGGACTACAAGCTGGTCCTGCTCCCCTTCCCGCTCATGATCGAGGCCGAACACGCTCGCAAGCTTGTGGAGTACGTGCGAAACGGCGGCGTTCTCGTCTCGCACACGGCCCCGGCTCAGCACATCGACCACGGGTACGCCTCCTTCCGCGTGCCGGGATTGGGGCTCGATGAGATGTTCGGCTGCGAGCAGGACGTTCTGGAGTACGTCCCTGCCATGGTGCAGGGAGACGTCGATCCCCCCGCCATCGAATGGCAGTCGATGCGCATCCCTTGCGCCGTCTACCAGGAGAAGCTCATCCCCACGGGCGGCACGGTCTTCGCGCGCTACTCTGATGGCACTCCTGCGGTGGTCGACCACTGCTTCAGCAGGGGAAAAGCGCGCTTGATCGGGACGTGTCTCGGCGCCTCGCACATCAGGACGCTCGATCATGAGCCCGAGTTGCTGATCCGCGATGGACTCCGCTTCGCCGGCATCGAACCGGCGATCCTCACGCTCGACACCGCCCTCAAGGCCCGGCTGATGAGGGGTGAGTTCGCGCACTACCTCTGGGTGCTCAACACCTCCTACGAGCGCCTCACATCCGAGGTGACGCTTTCTTTCTCGCTCGGCTCCTGGACGAACGCATCGGATCTCGTGACAGGCGAATCATCGCTCCTCACGCGGAATTCTCTCTCAGTCACGCTCGAACCGCTCACCGGTACGGTCTACCGCCTGGGATAGAGGGCGTGGCTGACAAGCTTCCTCTTGTCGGTGTTATGCTGTTGGGTGTAGAATGCCCGGGATGCACGTCTGCGCAGTTCAGAACCCGGAATCGTTCGATAGCCGAGGAAGACAGGAGGAGTCTGAATGCTCAAGGAGTTCAGGGAGTTCATCGCACGTGGAAGCGTCATGGACCTGGCGGTCGGTATCATCATCGGCGCGGCATTCGGGAAGATCGTCACGTCATTCGTGAACGACATCCTGATGCCGCCGATCGGTCTGCTTATGGGGCAGGTTGATTTCAGCAACCTGTTCGTCAATCTTTCCCCACAGCCGTTCACGACGCTGGCGGATGCGCAGAAGGCCGGCGCTCCGGTGATCGCATACGGTCAGTTCGTCAACACGGTCATTGATTTCCTGATCGTGTCCTTCGCGATATTTGTGGTGATCAAGCAGGTCAATCGCATCAAGGGCCCGGCGCCGGTTGCCGAGCCAACCACGAAGGAGTGCCCGTACTGCCTGTCGTCCATCCCGGTGAAGGCAACGAAGTGCGCGCACTGCACCTCTGATATCAGCTAGCTTGCGACTCCATGCGCTCCATGACGCCGGGGGCGGCCATCTGCAGATGGCCGCCCCCGAGGGGTATCGTGTTCTCTATTAGTGATCAGTGATCAGTAGTCAGTGATTGCGGTGGCGCGAATCTGCGGATAGAGGGTCGTGCCGTCTTTGAAGCACGAACTGATACCGGTGACCACCACCAGCGAGTCCTTCGCCGGGACGCTGAGTCCGCAGGGCAGGACCTTGATCCCCTTGAAGCCGGAGTTGTCCGCACGAGCGCTTCCGTCGTCCACGTAGAAGAAGCCGCTTTCGGCGTGGGTGACCTTTCCGGCGGTGGAGATGAGCAGCCCGATATTGTTAAGCCCCGCTCCTTGAGCGACGCCCGACTGTCCCTCATGATCGCCTCCGCCGATGTTCCGTCCGATCATCTCCAGTGGCTCGATCGTGCCGCTTCCGGCGGGAGAGACGGCCGACGCCTGGATATACCGCTCGCCGTCGGAGTTCGTCTTGATTACACCGGACACGTCCACGCCCTGTCCCGGCGCATACCCATGGCCCGTCATGTTCACCCTGATGCCGCTCGATCGATCAGGCGCTGCGACGTAGAAGTGATCGGCAAATGAGGCGCTCACGACCGAGCCGACCAGCGCGACCTTTGCGTTGTCAGAGGCAGCCTTTGCATCGGTCGGCGAGACGCAAGGAAGGGATCCGAGGTCGATATCGCGCCGAAGGACCTGTCCAGCCGCGAGGCTTTGGCGGGTGTACGTACGACTCGGATAGCCTGCCTTCGAGACGGTGATGGTGTAAGTCCCCGGCGGGAGCTTGAGGAATGCGTAGGTGCCGGTAGCATCGGTCTGCATGGAGCGAGTCACCGGACCGTTAATAGTCACCGTCGCCTTGTAGATCCATGACCCGTAGATGGGATCGTCCTGAGCTGCGTCGGTCACGTTGCCGAAGATGATCCCGGTGGTCGGTGATTCCTTCCAGGGCATGGCGGGGACCGGTGCGGGATTCTGGAACATGTTGGCCTTGATGGTGTTGTAGAACAGCGTCTCGCTTCCATGCTTGACCGTAGTCTTTCCGCTGTCGAAAACCGGCTTTCCGGGGTGGGCCGGGTCCTCCATGCCGATAGTGAACCCGTAGCGGAAGATGCCGAGTCCTACGCCGTTCGCCCGGCTGTACTGCCACTGGGTGAGGATACCCGACATGACGTTCATGTAACCGCCTATGCCGTCAATCACGTGCCTGCCAGTGGAGGCCTGCATGTTCTTGAGCCAGTTGCTCCAGAGTCGGTGATCGCCCTGCTGATCGCCGCCGCAATAGGTCTGTCCGCCGTATGTCCAGCAGGGCTCGGAGGCGGTGCACCATTCCCGCTTGTAGTTCATCAGGATATTGACATCTATGATGCCTTCCTGCATCCAGCCCTTATGATCCTGGCAGACTTCCGAGTAAGCGCGCGTGCCTTCGAAGTTCACGCTCGGATCGGGGCCCGACCAGCCTATGCTATCCACGGTCATCTTGATCCGGGGATTGATGTGCGTGGCCTCGACGTAGCATTTCCGCACCAGGTCGGTGACCTGACGCCGCTTCCAGGCGGCCCAGACCGGCCAGTTGGGGTGTGAAGTCGACGTGGGCGGGTAATAGCCGTACTCGCTCCGGAAACGCTCTTTGGCAATGGGGTTGTACCCGTACTGGTTTCCATCATAGCGAACGTAGTCGAAGTTGAAGCCGTCCAGGTCGGGATACTTACTGACGATCTCCTTCACGATCCTGCAGACATAATCCTGAGTTCCGGGGCACCCTGGGTCGAGCAACTGTGTGCTCTGAACCCCCGCATTGGTGTAGGTGGCCCAGTCGTCAAGAGTGCTGTTCATCGCTACTCGGTAGGTGAGTATCCACGCCCAGCACTCCATGTTCCGAGCGTGAGCCTTGGCAATCAGATCAGCCAGGGGGTCATAGCCCGGCTGAACGTCGCTCGCCCAATTCTCGATATCCGAATCATAGTAGCACCCGGCGACGATTCGTATCTCCGGAATCACAACGTTGAAGTTGTTGTTCGCCAGCGTGTTGATGACTGTGCTGGTCGCCGTTGGGTTGGCGAATTCGCTGGCATAGCCGTATACCCACGCCATGCGGTATTCAGGTGGATCGGCCGATACCGATGCCTGGCAGAATAAGAGCGCCGTGAGAATCAGCAAGATGGAAATGTTGGATCGCCTGGACATTTGTTGTTACCCTCCCACGTTACTATCCCACAAATACGACGATTTGTCAACAAATATGACACCTTCGGGTACGTCTACTTACGGTTGGTCAGCCCCTTGCTATGCCGCCGGCATGGTTCGCAAGATCGGTGGCGCGCTGTCCCATACTTGACAAGCATGACTATGTCGAGCGAAGCGTATCGAGACGGGCCATCCACTGAACTCGAACGCATCCGAAGGATTCCGATCCGGCGAGGTCAAACCTAGCATTGACAGACCAAGCAAAGGAAAGGAACGTGGCATGAACAAGGCTCAGGAGTACTACGAAAGGGTCACCGAGGTTCTTGCAAAGATCAACGATACCCAGCAGGACCAGATCCAGGCGGCCGCGAAGATGATCGCCGACAGCATCGCGGACGGGAAGATCCTCTATCTGCTCGGCGGCGGACACTCGCTGATGGTTGCGGCAGAGGCATACCACCGCGCGGGCGGACTCGCGCCGGTCGATATCATCCACGACAAGAGTTTTGGCCGCGCTGAACGATGCCAGGGCTACGCGAAGCAGCTCCTCGACTGGTATGACCCCGCGCCGGGATCGGTCATAGTGATCATCAGTAACTCGGGCCGGAACGCGCTTGGCATCGAGACTGCGCTGGAGTGCAAGGAGCGCGGGGTGAAGTCTATCGCCATCACCTCGCTGAATCACTCATCGGCGGCCGAGAGCAGGCATCCCTCGGGCAAGCGGGTCTTCGAGATTGCCGACATCGTCATCGACAACTGTGGTATACTCGGAGACGCGATCCTCGACGTCGAGGGCGTCCAGGGCAAGATCTGCCCGACGTCCACCATCGCGGGTGCGATGATCGTTGACATGATCATGGCGCAGGTCGTCCAGAACCTCGTCGATCGCGGGATGACGCCGCCGGTCTTCATCAGCGCGAACGTAGACGGCGGCGACGAGCACAACAAGAAAGTCTTCGCGAAGTATCAGCATTTGATCAAGGGACTCTGAGAGAATCCAGGAGTCAGGAGCCGGAATCGGGAATGTTTGGAAGAATAGCCTGCCTAGTAGGAATCGGTATGCTCAGCATCGGTATCGCATCGGCCGCACCGAAGTACGATCCATCGCCGTTCGGGATGAACGGGCTCAAGCTCGTTCACGCCCGCAACACGCCCAATATCTGGAAGAACGCCGAAGTGACCGCCAAGGTCATGAAGGACGCCGGCATCTACTGGGACCGCCTGGAGATGTGGTGGCATGTCGTCGAGCCGGAGAAGGGCAAGTTCGACTGGACGTTCTGCGATCAGGTCGTGGAGTTCTACAAGAAGCAGAACATCAATGCGATGGTCCTCCTGTGCTACTCCAGCGCCTGGTCGGACAACACTCCTCCTGCTACCGACGAGGAGCGTGCGGCATACGCGAACTACGTCTATCAGATGGTCAATCGCTACAAGGATACGGTCAAGGTCTGGGAGATCTGGAACGAACCGAACATTCCGAACTTCTGGAAGACACCGAACGTGAGGGACTATACTCTCATGCTCCAGGAGGCCTACAAGGCCGCGAAGAAGGCCGATCCGGATTGTGTGATCCTCGCGGCGGCGACCAGCGGCGCGGACTTGCAGTTCATCGAGGGCATCCACGCAAACGGCGGCTGGGACTACTGCGACGGCATCTCGATCCATCCATACTCGATGGCGGGCGGCCCGGTGTACCAGCGGCTCGACAAGATCCTGCGCCAGACACAGGAGCTGATCGCTTCCAAGGGTCGGCCGAAGAAGCTCTGGATCACCGAAATGGGCTGGACCAGCCACAACGCGGAGGAGGATCGTCGTCAGGCGATCTATCTCATCCAGTCACATGCCATCGCACTCGCAAACGGCGTGGAGCAGCTCCAGTGGTTCTGCCTCGATGACTGGGCAGAGAAGTGGGGGCTCGTTCGCACATTCGATCCCGTCGATGTGAAGCCTTCCTACAAAGCGTATCAGATGATGACCAAGGCGCTCGGCTCCCCCGGCAAGTGCGCGGAGTTCGAGGGATACGCAACCGTCGGCAGGGAAGTGGCGTGCTACGTCTTCAAGAAGGCCGACGGGAAGCGCGTGCTCATCATGTGGGGCGGCGGCGAGGGCCGGAAGCCGGTCACTCTCCGGCAGAAGAGCGGCCTCGACGCGGTGGATATCCTGGGGAACGAGATCGACGTCAAGGAGGGCAGGTTCACCGTCGATGAGGTGCCGGTCATCGTCACCAACGTCGATGCGAAGCTCCTGGGCGCGGTCAGCAAGGCCGCCAACCCGCACTGCGAGCGGCCGGGGCGGAATCAACTCAACAACGGGTCGCTCGACGTAAACCACGGGCGGCATCCCGGCTGGTGGAACCCCGGCCGGTTCGAGGGGTCCGCGAAGGACGGCACGCTGGAGACGAGCGATGCGGGCAGGAACGGCTCGAAGTGCGTCTCGATCTCGAAGTCGGGCGCTCGATGCGCGTGGGACGCCACCCCGATCCCGGTCGATCCCGGCAAGAAGTACAAAGTGACCGCCTGGATCAAGACTCAGGACGCGACCGGGAACAATCAGATTGCGCTCTACTGGTACAAGGGCAACATGTGGACCTACACCGGCGAGGTGAGGTCTGAGAGCGTTACGGGCACCTCGGACTGGCGCAAGGTGACGGTCGAAGGCGCCTGCCCGGCGGATGCTTGCCTCGTCCGGGTGAACCTGATCAGCGAGAACAACACCGGCCAGACCTGGTTTGACGATATCGAGTTGAGCGAGGAGTAGCAATGGAAGACACGAAGGGCAATCCGAACGTCGAGCAGATCATCGACGCGACCATCGATAAGTATAAAGAATATGTCAACCCGACGCTCGCCAACCTCATGCGTTTCGCCGGGTTCGGCGACGTGGAGGCATCGGCGCAGGGGTGCATCGTGACCGACGTCTCGGGGAACGAGTACATCGACTGTCTCGGCGGATACGGCGTCTTCAGCCTCGGTCACCGCCATCCGGAGGTAGTGGCGGCTGTCCATGCTCAACTCGACAGGATGCCGCTGTCGTCGAAGATCTTCTTCGGCAAGCCGCTCGCCGATCTCGCCGAACTCCTCGCCGAGATCACACCCGGCAGGCTGAAGTATTCCTTCTTCTGCAACAGCGGCACGGAAGCCGTCGAGGGCGCTCTCAAAGCCGCGCGCATGCACACCGGCAAGTCGAAGTTCATCGCGACCGTCGCCGGCTTCCATGGTAAGAGCATGGGATCGCTCTCCGCCACTGGGCGCGATGTCTACAAGTCGCCGTTCGAACCGCTGATTCCGGGGTTTGCGCATGTCCCGTTCGGCGATGCTCAGGCCGTCGAGGATGCCTTCACCGACGACACCGCCGCGGTCATCGTCGAGCCGATCCAGGGCGAGGGTGGAATCCGCGTGCCCTCGGATGACTACCTTCCCAAGCTGCGCGAACTCTGCACGCAGAGGGGCGCGCTCCTCATCATGGACGAGGTCCAGACCGGCCTCGGGCGCACCGGCAAGCTCTTCGCCTCGGAGCACTGGGGCGTCGAGCCGGATATCATGACGCTGGCGAAGGCGCTCGGCGGAGGAGTCATGCCGATCGGCGCGTTCATCGCAACCCCCGAGATCTGGGAGGCGGTCTTCTCCGAGAACCCGCTGATGCACACCTCGACGTTCGGAGGGAATCCGCTCGCCTGCACTGCTGCACTGACCGCCATCAACGTCATCCGGCGCGACAAGCTCTCCGAACGGTCGGCGAAGCTCGGAGAGCGGTTCATCGCAGGCCTGAACGGGGTTCGTGAGAAGCACCCGAAGGCGCTGGCGGAGGTCCGGGGCATGGGGCTGATGATCGGCGTCGAGTTCACGCACGAGGACGTCGGCGAACTGGTCATCGGCGGACTTGCGCGTCGAGGAGTCATCGCCGCCTACACGCTCAACAACCCGAAGGTCATCCGCTTCGAGCCGCCGCTCATCATCACCGAGGAGCAGATCGACCAGGTCGTCGGCATCTTCGACGAGTCGGTTGCCGAGGCGCTCGAGATGCTGGAGGGGATTCTTTAGGCGGCAGACGGCAGATCGCGGCTAGGAAACGATGTTCGGGCAGGAGTACAACTCCTGCCCGTGCCGGAGGTACACTTCCCTCCCGACCGTGTATCGACAACAGGGCGATCCTCCCGATCATTACAGCGCACCCCCTTTCCATCCCTTTCCACTCCCGGGATCTCTAGGCGACTCCGTCGCAGTCCGGGCACTGAACTTCAGAGAGAGGCTCTCCGATCCTCTCTCTCCATTCCTGGGATCTCCGGACGACTCTGTCGTCCAGTGCCGGACGACAGAGTCGTCTGGAGACCGGGGGGAAGATCACTCAGCGCTTTTTCGTCCCCTCACACACCATTTTCCGCAAACCACGCAGGATGATTATCCGCGATGGGTAATCATCCTATCGTGACTCTCCCAACAGACGAGAATCGAACAGAAGAAAGCCGGCTACCTGAGCAGCCCGATCCGCCCGTCTCCGACCACGAGATCGAGCGCGCGATCAGGTTCTCCTACGCCCAGGCGATGGTCAGCGCGATCTATGCGGCATCGACCGGCGGAATGTTCCTGATCGGCTTCGCGCTGCAGCTTGGTGCGAACAACGTGCAGATCGGGCTCATGAGTACGATCCCGATGCTCACCATCGTGGTTCAGCTTCTCTCCGCCGTGGTCGTGGAGCGAGGGGTTAGCCGCCGCCGACTTACCATCATCAGTTCCCTCTTGAACGTGGCGGGGTGGGGGCTCATCGTCTTCCTGCCCGCCGTCACCAGGGGCATGTCGGAGGATCTCCGTATCGGCGTCCTGATCGGCATCATCACGCTCAACACGGTGTTCGCCTACATAGCAGGAAACGCGCGATCGAGTTGGATCGGTGACCTGATTCCGGCGAAACAGCGCGGCATGTTCTTCGGGCGATTGCTCATGTATGCGGGGATCATCGGCGCGGTGCTCTCGATTATCGAGGGCAAGTTCCTCGACCACCTCAAGACCATCGGCACCGAGGGATTCAGTTGGCTGTTCCTCTTCGGAATGGTCTTCGGGCTGGTGAACGTCCTGCTGTTCATTCCCCAGTCCGATGTCCCTCTGATGCGCCACCAGGCGCGCAGGCGGTTCCGGGAGATGGTGCGCGACACCATCTCCAACCGGGCGCTGATGGCGGTGATGGTCTATGCCGTGGTCTGGTCGCTCACGACGATCGCCGCGCCGTTCTACGCCACGTACATCCTGCGCGATCTGAAGATGTCGTTCCTCGGCTTTGGAATACTCGGCGGTGTTTCGACGATCACGATGCTGCTGTCATCGCCGTTCTGGGGACGGATCGTGGATCGGTACGGATGTCGTCCGGTGTTGATCGCGTGCACGGCCTACCTCGCGCCGACTCCGCTTGTGTGGTTCTGGCTCACCAAGCCGGCATATGTCTATGCGACGGTTATCCCTCTGAACCTGATCGGGGGATTTGCCAGTGCGGGGATCTCGGTCGCCCTCAACACGCTGATCTACAAGGTGACGCCGAGCGCGGGACGGTCGGTACAACTCGCGGTGTACTCCGTGATCGTCATCCTGCTCGCCGCACCGATGCCTGCCATCGGCGGCCACCTGCCCGATTGGCTGAAGGCGCTGGGCATCAACGCCGATGTTCGCTGCACTTTCTACGTAACGATTCCCATCATGCTGGCGGCGACACTCGCGGCGAAGTTCATCGGGGAGACGGATGCGAGCCACGCAGGGGAGATGGTGCGCAACCTGCCCGGCCACGTGAGGCGTCCGGGGACACTCGAGGCCGACGAAGAGGCATAGGTGTCTCATATCCCATGCGCGCCATCGGCCCCACGAGTCTCATTCGCTCAGCAACTCCGCCGCGACCGCGCCCGCAGCAGATGCCGCCAGGAAGAACTCCCGGTCTTCATCAACGGAGCGGCCCATCGTCGTTACTCTGATCCCCTTGTCGGCAAGCTCCTTCAGCCCCGGTTCGCCGTCCATGATGCGCGTCTCGTGGCCGCACCATCGGAGCGCGGAGGCCAACTCCGCCTCCACGTGCTGCAGGCGGTCCTCACGCAGGAGCGGCAGCGCGACCACTGAGGGTGCGAGCGCGATTTCGCCGAGAACCGTCCGGGTGTGGTGGCTGACTCCCCGGTGCCTCTCGCGCGGATCGGCCCAACTGATCCGCGGGACGATGACCGGCGTGCCTCCGAGGATGCGGGTCGCATTTGCGGCCTCTCCCTGCTGGAGTCCGGAGAAGCCGTATTTCGTGCCGGTGCCTGCATTTCCCGGTCCCTGGGAGACGATGACGACGTCCGCTTCCACGACCTGTTTGGCGGCGATAAGCGCTGAGTAGATGTTGATCGCCTCGATATCTCCCCCGAACGCCTGGCCGGCGGTGATCGTGGAGTCCAGTAGGCTCTTGTCTCGGAGTTCGACCACAAGGCGGCTGAGACCGATTGGAAGCGCCGCTCCGTCCGTCATGACGTACGCTACCCGGCGCTTGTGACCTGCGAGAGCTTTCACCGCGGCGGCCGCCGGTGCAATCTGGCTGTGGAGCTCGGCGCAGATCACCGGCATGCCCTCCAACGATTCGAAGTCACGCATCGCCTCGCTGTAGAGGCTGTCGTCCTCCTCGATGGACAGCACGGCATGCTGGAGCGGGGTGTACCGGAGCTTCATGATGTGCCCCGGTGTCGGCTCGGTTTCCTGCGCCGGCCTGCTCAGGTTGGCGATGACGAAATGCGCGCCCCCGGTGCCGAGTCCGAGATCGACTGCGGTGGTGTTCAGCAGTACCTCATCGCCGTTCTCCACCGTGCCTGTCAGCGGCGGGTAGTTGACCGCGCACGACGCCGTGCCGTCGATCTCGACGATGAGCTCCTGCACGGCCGACCGGTCGGTCGTGATTTTGGTGACTCTACCAATGTGTCTGTTTAGCATCTTACTAGCAAGGATGACCGGGATGTTCGGGATGGGATCAGTGATGGAGTACCCATCCACGGCCTCCCATACTCCCGTGCGACTATCACTCCTGTTCTACTTCCCCGCCGCGACCTTGATCAGTTCCGCGACCATGTCCGCGCACTTCACGAAGTCGGAGATCGTGATGCTCTCGTCCACCGAGTGAGGCTTCTCGTAGCCGACACCGATGACGGTCGCCGGGAAACCTCTCGCGTTGAAGATGCTCGCGTCGCTCCCGCCGCCGGTCTCGTGGAGTTCCGGCTCGATGCCGACTCGCCTCGCCGCCTCGAGTGCGAGCTTGACGACCTCATCGTCCTCGGAGAGGCGGAAGGTACTGTACGAGCGCTTGACCTCGATATCGACGGTTGCGCCCATCTCGTTGGCTGCCTCGTTGAAGCACTCGATCATGTGCCGGACCTGCGCATCGAGCTTCTCGTCGTTCCGGCTCCGAGCCTCGCCTCGAACCTCGCAGAACTCGGGGACGATGTTTCGGGCGGTACCGCCGCTGATGACACCGATGTTCGCGGTTGTCTCATCGTCGATCCGACCGAGTCTCATCTTTGCGATCGCTTTGCTCGCAACCACGATGGCGCTGATGCCGTCCTCGGGACGCGCGCCGGCGTGGGATGCTTTGCCGTGGACCTTGATCAGGATGTTGTCGTGGGAGGGAGCGGAGACTGTGACACATCCGACGGGCTTGCCCATATCGAGCACGAAGGCGCACTTCGACTTCAGCATGTCGTAGTCCCAGTGCCGCGCGCCGGAGAGGCCGGTTTCCTCGCTGATGCTGAACATGATCTGGATATCGCCGTGCTCGATCCCCTGCTCCTGGATAAGGCGGATGCCCTCGAGGATAGCCGCGATACCTGCCTTGTCGTCTGCTCCGAGGATCGTCTTGCCGGTCGAGCGGATCGTGTCGCCCTCCATCACGCAGCCCCAGTCATCCGCGGTCGGCGAGACGGTGTCCATGTGCGCGCTAAGCAGGATCGGGATCGCGTCGGCGACCGTCCCCTTCAGGTTGCCGATCACGTTGCCCGTGTCGCCGTTGATATGTTCTCCCGCATTGTCGCGCAGAACCTCACAGCCGAGTCCTTTGAGGTCGATCGCCAGGATATCGGCGATCTCCTTCTCATGCCCGCTCGGGCTGTTCACCGCCGCCAGGCGGAGAAAGTCGTTGATAAGTCGTTCTCGGTTAGCCATTCGGTTCTCCTTAGAAATCATACTCGTACTCCTAATCGTAATCGTACTCCGCCTTTTCCTCCTGCATACGATCGGCCGTACTCTCAGCCAGCCGGATGAGCATGGATACGATTCGCCGCAGCTTGCCTTTGCCACATTCAACATCGCTGGCCTGAAGCAGTCCCTTCGCTACGATGACGTCCAGACAAGCCGCGCACTCCAACGCGGAGCCGCAAGCAGCATCGAGATATCGGCACCGATCGCGAAGGGAGCGTTTGGCATTACCCTCGGCAATGTTCAGCGGAATGCTTGTGGAAGCTCTGTCAAGCTGGTCCCTTACAGCGCTCTTGCCGGTCATAGCACGGGCAATATCGTCAGCCCAAGCGACGAAGGAAACAGCTTCTCGTGGTCAAACGCTCTGTTCGCCATGCTGACTCCTCGATTGGGATTACGAGTACGATTACGAGTAGGGACTACAGCGTCAACGTTACCTTGCTCAGTCCCCTCGGCCTGTCCGGATCGTGTCCCTTCACTACCGAGAGATACTGCGCGAACAACTGGCCGGCCACGATGTACACCAGCGGACTGTAGGGCTCGTCCACCACGACCGGCAGCTTGACCGGGATCGTAGCGGTCTTCAGGATCTCTTCCTCGCTGGAGAAGATGATCGTCTCGACATCCCATCCCTCAAGTTTCTGCGCCAGTTCCATCATCGTCGGGTACCCCTTGCCGGGCGGCGCGTACATGAAGACCGGGAATCCGGCATCCACCACCGCGATCGGTCCGTGCATCAGGTCGGCCATGGAGAACGGCTCGGCAGAGACGTAGCACGTCTCCGCGAGCTTTAGAGCGGCCTCCTTGCTGGTGGCATAGTTCATGCCCCGCGCGACGACCTTGCACTCCTCCATGTATCTGTACCGCTGTGCTATCTCTTCTATCCGGCTCTCGACCTGGAAGACCCTGGATGTCATGCCCACGGCGGCCTCCAGATGCGGGATGAGGTCGTCTTCACCCACAAGCATGTCGGAAATCATGTAGATCAGCGCCAGCGTTGTCGTGTAGGTCTTGGTAGCGGCCACGCTCTTCTCCTCACCTGCATGGCAGAGCAGCGTGTAGTCGGCCACCTGGGTCAGTTCCGAGCCATTCACGTTGGTGATCCCCGCGGTCAGGGCACCCATGCCCTTGACCCGCTTTAGGAACTCGACGACGTCGGTGGACTCGCCGGACTGCGAGATGCCGATTACCAGTGTATTGGAGAGATCGAACTCCGCATTGTAGAGAGTGATGACCGAAGGGGCAGCCAGCGATACGGGTATCCCGTTGGCTATCTCGAAGAGGTACTTACCGAAGACCGCCGCGTTGTCGGACGTTCCGCGGGCCACCATGACTACGGACCTGATCTCTTTGTCCTTGATCGCGCGGCAGAGCTCCAGCACGTTGGCTCTCTCCGCGTCGATTACCTTCTGCAGCACTTGAGGTTGTTCGTGGATTTCGTCAAGCATGAATGACATAGACTTCATTGTCTCCTTGGTGTTACATAGCCCTGTCAGTCTGAGCGGAGCGAAGAACCCGGCTGACGGGTTCCTCCACGATACATGGACGACTCCTGTCGTCCATGTATCGCTCGCGTCGCTCAGAACGACGGTTTGTTGATCAGAAATGATCCGGCAGCCAGAATACCGGATACTGCCTCGGGAAGAGCGCCGAAATGATCTCCGTGACCTCCCTGGTTGTCTCAATATCCAACTCCTCGACATTCTTGATCCCGAGAAGCAGGCAGAAGAAGTCGCTCTGGCTGATCGGGACGCGGGTCGGTCTCTCGCCGCCGAGGGAGACTTCCCCATCGGTGACGGACAGCACCAGCCGTCCCATCTCCGTATCGAGGCTCACCGAGCCCGACGGCGCGCCCGATTTCTTCGCCCGGATCTGCAGTTCCGGCAGGAGCTTCCGGGCGAGCGACCTCATGTTAGTGACCATACACATGGCGCCGAAATACTCGCGGAACTCGAGGCTCTTGACGTTGTTGCGGATGGCCTGGAGGAGCGTCGGTTCCTCTGGGGGCAGGAGTTCGAGCGTCGTAACGCCCTTTGCCATCGCCTGAGGCGCGGCCGCACGTAGCAGCGAATCCAGGCAGCCCTCACAGCCGCTCAGACAGCCCGTCTCCTGCACCTGTAGTATTCGGCGGTCGACCTGGGTCTTCGCGTAGAGGTACCCGACAACCGAGCCGTCACGCTCTGCAACCAACGTGTCCTCCTCTGCGCCGAATCGTGGCATCACGTAGTCTCGCCAGTACTCCGGTGTTCGGATCGTGGTGAACGCCCTGTGCCGGTTGAACGACTCATGGACCTTCATCAGCGCCCGAAAGTCTTTCTCTCGCGCGCAGGGACGGACCTTGTAGTCTGAGGAATCACCAGCTATGTCGTCGCGGAGATCGCCCGCGTAGAACCTGATCGGCACCGACCGCCAGCCGAGCCGCGCGTAGAAGTCGCAGATGCCGGTGAACAGCACCGAGAAATCGAAGCCCTCTCGCTTCATCACGCGGATGACGTCCTTGAGGAGTTGGGTATTGAGCCCTCGACCGCGGTAATCCGGGTCGGTGACGACGTTCCCGATTCCGCCCATGACGAGTTCGGCGCTTCCTACGTACACGCGGCGCTCGACCACCTGCACCGCGCTGACGATGCGTCCGTCCTCCTCGCATACGCGAGTGTATGCCCGGCGATACCATGGGTCGCCGTAGAAGTACGGAATGAACAGGCTTCTCGGCGCCGGAGAGAACACCTTCTCCCACAGGTCGAGGCATTCCTCGAACTCGGAGGGTCGTATCGCGCGGAAAACGGGCATCTGAGACTCCCTTTCAGGATGGTTGGTCCCGGACATCGACATGAAGGCCGGCAGTTCGGAGAGCGCGTATTCTCACCGGAACGCCAGCCTTCGCGGATCAACAGATAGGGCTACTGTCCTGTTCGCGATCAGAACCTCAAATCCCTCTCACCGGATCGTATCCGCTCGAGGTATTCCCTGGTCTTTTCGCGCCTCTTCTCGCTCTTGATCGACTCCAGCTCTCTGGCGATTATCCGATCGCCGAGCTCACGAAGCTCCTCATCGCCGTAATCTTCCAGGTACTCCTGCAGGGTGAGCATCGCGTTCGGCTGGCAGACGTTGGCGATCTGGCCGGTTTTCGCAAGCTGCATGAACCTGTCCCCCGTGCGGCCCTCTCGATAGCATGCGGTGCAGTAGCTGGGGATGTAGCCGTCTCGGATCAGGCCCTTCAGAACGTCCGTCGGTGTGCGGTGATCCTCCGTCTCGAACTGCGGGGTGGTCTCGAAACCGAGCTTGCCCGCGTGGGCATATCCCCCGACTCCGGTGCATGATCCGGCGCTCACCTGGGAGATGCCGACCGCGATGACCTCCTCCCGGTAACCCTGAGGCTCTCGGGTGGAGAGTATCATGCCCGTGTAGGGCACGGCCAGCCGCAGGACCGCTACCAGCTTCTTGAAGTCGTCATCCGACACCAGATAGGGGAAGTCCTTCGAATCGACTCCCTCCGCTGCCCGTATGCGCGGCACCGAGAGAGTATGCGGGCCGACGCCGAATACCGCCTCCATGTGCTCAGCGTGCATCAACATGGCTACGGTGTCGTATCTCCAGTCGTACAGGCCGTAGAGCACGCCGAACCCGACGTCATCGATCCCGGCGGTCATGGCGCGGTCGTGAGCCTCCGTATGCCATTCGTAGTTGCGCTTGGGGCCGCCTCGATGAACCTCCAGGTAGGTCGGCTTGTGATATGTCTCCTGGAAGAGAATGTACGTGCCGATGCCCGCGTCTTTCAATCTGCGGTAATCCTCGACTGTCGTCGCCGCGATGTTGACGTTGACCCTGCGGATCTCGCCCCTGTCGAACTTCATGGAGTAGATCGCCTCGATGCACTCGATGATATAGTCCAGCGGGCAGTTCACCGGGTCCTCCCCGGCTTCCAGCGCGAGCCGCTTGTGGCCCATGCTCTCGAGAACGCGGACCTCCTCCTTGAGTTCCTCGATGCTGAGCTTCCGGCGCGTCATGCAGTGGTCGCGGTTGTAGCCGCAGTAGGAACAGCGGTTGACGCAGTAGTCGGAGAGGTAGAGCGGGGCGAACATGACGATTCGCCGGCCGTAGATGTGCTCCTTGATCTTCTTTGCGAGCGAGAACATCTCCGAGAGGATGTCGGGGTCTTCCACCTCGAAGAGGACCGCAGCCTCCCGGTGGGTCAGTCCTTTGAACTCCGCGGCCTTCTCCAGGATCGCCCGGACGCGCTCGGGATCGCGCGCCTCATTCTTAGCAAGACTCAGCGTTTCGACTATCTCATCGTGAGAGATGAACTCGTTCGAGTCCATGGATTTCGGGTCGTACATTACTGCCTCCGTTCCAACGGTGACCGTCATCCTGAATCGATCTCAGCATGACAACCGGTATCCTACATTTCCTTGGCCAGCGCGGTCTTCACCGATACCTGCCGAATCCGGCCCAGACGTCCGGTCAACGCACTGATGTCGTCACCCGTGCCGTCCACTATGATGGAGATCACGGAGACTCCTCGCTCCCGGTAGGGGATCCCCATCCGGCCGACGATGACATGGGCGAAGGTGTGGAGTACCGCGTTCACTTCCTCAGCGGCTGACAGGTCCTCGATGACTATTCCGACAACTCCAAGCCGTTTCGGCATGGTCTCCTCCGGACAGATAACAGAAAGCGCCTTCCCGCGAACGACACGGAAAGGCGCATTGATGCTTGCGTATTCGTCACGCTCTGCGCGCCTTCCCGCTCGGGACGATATGTGCCTTGCGGTCAGGTGATGTATCAGAACCGGCAGCAGGACGTATCCCACCGCCCGTTAAACCTATTATACCCGAATTTTCACGTTTCAGTCAACGCCAAGCATAGCAATTCAGCAGGCGCCTCCTGGAGCATCTCCGGCAGCGATCTCTCCTGAGCCGTAGGGAACGCCCGCTACGGCGTTCCGTCGGGCGGCGGTATGCATCCAGGCAACATCACGGCGGCCTTTCCCCGACTTCCCGACTCGACGAAGGGCCTACTCCGGCCGGACGCCGCCCTTGAGGCGCGCGTACTGCTCTCGGATCATCCGTGCGTGCTCAGATGCCGGGTCGATCCCGCAGATCTCGGTGAACACGCGGTCGATGCCGCCCTCGCGGATCATCTCCTGAACCTTCACCGCCGCCGGGTCGTCCGGATTGTCGAACATTAGTGCGGCCGCCGTGCCGACGCAGACGTACTTCGGCGTGATGCCGTACTCCAGGCAGAGTTTCCCGCCGCCGATCATCCTGTCCTCGGGCCCGAGTTTCCTGAGTGGATCACGCCCGACTCTCGTGACCTGGTCGCCGAGCGCGACGTTGCCGAACCGCTCGAGTAGATCGTCGATGTGCGCCTGGTGTTTCTCCGGCGTGAACTTGTGACGCTTGATGAGCGCCTCGCCGGTCTCCGCGAGCGCCGCCTCGGTGATGCGCCGGACCTGCGGGTCGCGCATCGACTGCCACACGTACTCGTAGCCTTTCAGCCAGCCGAGGTAAGCCGCCGTAGCATGGCCGAGGTTGTGGGTGAAAAGCTTTCGCTCGATGTATGCCTCGAAGTTGTCGTACGGCTCGAAGCCGACGATCCTGGGCGCCTCGCCCTTGAAGCCCCGCCCGTCAACGGGAAGTCGCTTGTATGCCTCGACTACCACGAGGAGCGGATCGCGCCGTTTCTGCTCCTCGGTCATCACCGGCACCATCCGGCTGACGACCGAACCGACGAACCCGATGTGCTCGCTCATGTACGCGACGTACTCCTTGGGGAGCACGCTGAGGATGTGCCCGCGAAGGGTCTCCCCGGCGGTGATCAGGTTCTCACAGATGATGATGTTCAGCGGCTCATCGATTCCCGCGTCCGCCCGGAGCTGAATCCCCCGCGCAATGGCGGGAGCCACATGCCGCAGCACGTTCACTCCGACCGCCGTGCAGACGAGCGAGCAGTCCCTGATCTCTTGGGCGACGGCCTCCCGATCGGAGCCGTGGACCGCCCGCACGTTGGTGATCGTCACGGTCTCCGGGTTCTCGCGCGCGATCTCGATGGGATAGCTTCGACGCTCGTTGATCAGGTCAACGATCTCATCGATAACGTCGACGAAGACTACCTCGTAGCCCGACTCGGTGAACAACTGCGCGGTGAATCCCCGGCCGATGTTCCCGGCGCCGAACTGAACGGCTTTCCTGGCGACCATCTACTTCAACTCCTGCTTGTGTCGGACCGCCAGCTTTGCCGCGCTTGCGATATCGTCGGCAGTCATGCCGTACTTCTTGAGCAGCGCATCCGGCTTGCCGGACTCGCCGAAGACGTCGGGCATCCCCACGCGCTCGACCGGGACAGGGCATCCGTCCGCAAGGGCCTCCAGGATCGCGCTTCCGAGGCCGCCGATGATGCTGTGTTCCTCGGCGGTCACGGCGCATCCGGTCTTCAGCGCCGAATTGAGCACGATCTCCCCATCGAGAGGCTTGATGGTCGAGACGTTGATCACCTCGGCGGAGATACCCTCGCCCGCCAGTTTCTCGGCGGCATCGAGCGCCTGAGCGGTCATCATGCCGCACGCGAAGATGGAAACGTCGTCACCGGGACGCATCACCACCGCTTTGCCGATGCAAAAGTCGTAGTCCTCGTCGAAGATCGTCGGTACCTCGGCGCGGCCGAGCCGGATGTAGACCGGGCCCTTGAACTCGGCGGCGGCGCGGACGGCCTTCTTCGTCTCGACGCCGTCGGCGGGGACGACAACGGTCATGTTCGGGAGAGCGCGCATCAGCGCGATGTCTTCGTTCGCCTGGTGGGAGGCGCCGTCCTCGCCGACGGTGATTCCTGCGTGCGTCGGCACGATCTTCACGTTCAGTTCCGGGTAGCAGATGGAGACGCGGACCTGTTCCCACGCGCGTCCGCTCGCAAAGACTGCGAATGTACTGACGAACGGGATCTTCCCACACGTAGCCATCCCGGCTGCCGTGCCCATCATGTTGGCTTCGGCGATACCAAAGTTGAAGTGCCTGTCGGGAAACTCCTTCTTGAAGACGTTGGTCTTCGTCGACTTCGAGAGGTCCGCGTCGCAGACCACGATGTTGGGGTTTTCCCTGCCAAGCTCCGCCAGCGCGTTGCCGTATGCGTCCCGAGTTGCGATCTTATCAGCCATGGAAACCTCCTGGGAGTGGCGGAGTATCGGAGAGCGGGAGTATTGGAACCCATCACGCCAATACTCCATCACTCCACCACTCCATTACTCCAATCTGAATGCGTTCGGGAGCAGATCATCGAGCGTGTGAGTCTCTACTCCCTCGTCTGAAACCAGATAGATGTGAAGCGGCACGTCCTTGGGCGCGAATTCCGCAAGCACCTGACGGCACGCGCCGCAGGGTGGGGCGGGTCTTCCCTCGGAACACGATATCGCCACCGCCTCGATGACGCGCTCCCCGTCGCATGCCATCCGCGCGACGGCATTACGCTCGGCGCAGATCGTCAGGCCGTAAGACGCGTTCTCGACGTTGCAGCCGGTGTAGATCCGCCCGTTCGCCCCACGAACCGCCGCCCCGACCTTGAACCCGCTGTACCGAGCGTACGCATGCTCTCTCGCTTCTTTGCTTGCCTCAACCAGTTCGTTGATGCTCATGTGAATGCCCGGAGCGGAGCAATGAAGTAGTGGAATGGTGAAGCGCCGGGGTTTCCGACACTCCAATGCTCCGGTACTCCATTATCCCGCCGCTCCCAATTCCGCCAGCGCCTGCTCGACCTGCTCCGTGCTCGGCGCCTTGCCGTGCCAGTCGCAGACGTTCTCCATGAACGAGACGCCCTTGCCCTTGACCGTGTGCGCCACGATCATCGTCGGCTTGCCCTCGACCTTCCGCTCGGGCGAGAGCGCGTCGAGGATCTGCGCGTAGTCGTGACCGTCGATCTCGATCACGTTCCAGCCGAATGCCTTCCATTTCTCCGGGATCGGGAGAACGGTCATGATCTCGCAGATCGGACCGTCGATCTGCAGGCCGTTGAAATCCGTGATCGCGACGAGATTGTCGAGCTTGAAGTGCGCGGCAGCCATCGCCGCCTCCCAGATCTGCCCCTCCTCGCTCTCACCATCGCCGATCATGCAGAAAACGCGGTAGTCCTTGCCGTCGAGCTTCCCCGCGATGGCCATTCCGCACGCGCCCGAGAGCCCCTGGCCGAGCGATCCGGTCGTGAATTCCACGCCCGGGAGCTTTTTCATGTCCGGGTGACCCTGAAGCCGGCTGTCGATGTGCCGAAAAGTGATGATCTCCTCGCGTGGATAGTACCCCGCGACCGCAAGCGCCGCGTAGAGGACGGGGGAAGCGTGGCCTTTGCTGAGGACGAAGCGGTCTCGGTCGGGCCACGACGGGCTCTTCGGATCGTGGCGCATGACGTGGAAGTAGAGCGCGGAGAGTATGTCCGCCGCGGAGAGCGATCCGCCCGGATGGCCGCTCTTTGCGACTCCGACCATCGTGACGATATCCTTCCGTATCTCGGTTGCCTTGCTCTTCAGGCGCTCGATGAGGTCTTCAGGGTATGCTGACATGGACTTGCTCCTTCGTCTGGAATGGAGTAATGGAGTGGTGGAATACTGGAATGCCGGGTTTCCCCATTACTCCACTACTCCATCACTCCATCACTCCGCTTACGTCTTCTTAAACGTCACCACCGTCGCGCCCGAGCCGCCTTCGTCTCGCTCGCCCAGGCGGAACGACTCCACCGCATGATGGTTCTTCAAGTAATCCCAAACCGCCTTCCTGAGCGCGCCGGTCCCCATACCATGAATGATGCGCGCGCTCGGAAGCCCCGCGAGGTAGGCGTCGTCCAGGTACTTGTCCAGGTTCTCCACCGCCTGCTCGACTCTCTGCGCGATGAGTTTCAACTCCGGCGACACCGTCCCGGCCTTCGATGTCGAGATCGCCATCGCCTCGGACGCGGGCTCCGTCTTCTTCGACTTCGGCCGCCTCGCAGGACGCAGCACCGCCACCGGAACGTTCACCTTCATCGAGCCGATCATCACCTGCGCCTCGCCGTCCGACGGGTCGCCGAGCAACTGACCGTCGAGCCCGAATGTCGTCACCGTGACCGTGTCGCCCTTCCGCAGGACGACGTCCTCATCCGGCTCCTCGTACTCGGGTTCGAGCGCGTCGTCCACTTCCTGCTTGAGCTCCCTGACTCGCCTCTTGAAGCGCTCCCTGCTCTTCTGCACGACGCTCTCGACATTCCGACTCCGGTCTCCTGACTCCTGACTGCGCGTCTTCAAGTCGAGGATGATCTCGTCGAGTTCCGCCACCTTTTCCTTCACTCGGCGATCGACTTCGGCCGCGACCTGCATGCGCATCTCGCGGCGAAGCTCCTCTATCTCTTCGAGACGGTGCTCGTACCTCGACTTAAGGATCTCCGCGTCCTTCTCACGGCGCTCCGCGATCTGCCGGCGCTCCGTCGCCGCCTTGTGAGTCTCCTCGATCCTGCGGATAATCTCCTCCGACTTCTCGCCGCCCTGGATCATGCCGCGAGCGCGCTCGATTATGTCGTCGGGAAGGCCGAGCCTGGACGCGATCGCAAAGGCGTTCGAGCTTCCCGGGACGCCTATCATGAGCTTGTACGTCGGCCGCAGGGTGCCGAGGTCGAACTCGACGCTCGCGTTCTCGACTCCCTCCCGGACGAACGCGAATTCCTTCAGCTCGCCGTAGTGCGTCGTCGCAACGGTCCGCGCTCCGGCCTCAACCAAGTGGTCGAGGATCGATTTGGCGAGCGCCGCGCCCTCGGCGGGATCGGTCCCGGCTCCGAGCTCGTCGAGCAGCACGAGGGAATTCTTCCCAGCGAGGCCGACGATATTCACTATGTTCGTCATATGCGACGAGAACGTGCTGAGCGACTGCTGGATGCTCTGCTCGTCGCCGATGTCGGCAAAAACCTGATCGAATACCGCGAGCTTGCTCCCCTCTTTCGCGGGAACGTGCAAGCCCGACTGCGCCATAAGCGTGAGCAGGCCGACGGTCTTCAGCGTCACGGTTTTTCCGCCCGTGTTCGGGCCGGTTATCAACAGCGTCTTGAACCGCTTGCCCAGCTCCACGTCGATCGGAACGACGGGCCCGGTGAGGAGCGGGTGGCGCGCCTGGATGATATCGACCTGTCCCTGGAAATTCAACTCCGGCTCGATGGCGTCCATGTCGCACGAGAGCCTTCCCTTCGCCGACGCGAAGTCTATCCGCCCGAGCGCGTCGATGGTAAGCCGCAGTTCCGGCGCGGCAACCGCGACCATGCCCGTGAGGCGGCGCAATATCCTCTCGACCTCCTGCTGTTCGGCGGAAAGAAGCGCGCGCATCTCGTTGCCGATCTCGACCACGACGGCGGGCTCGATGAATACGGTCGCGCCGCTCGCGGAGCTGTCGTGAACGATCCCGGGGATGCCGTGACGGTGCTCGGACTTGACGGGGATGCAGTATCGGTCGCCCCTTTGGGTGATGACCGGGTCTTGAATCATCGTCTTGTACTGAGCGCCGTGGATGAATGCGTTCAGTTTGTCCATCATCCGCGCGTGAAGCGTCTTGAGTTTGCTTCGGATGCGCGCGAGTTCGGGGCTGGCGGTGTCGCGCACCTCGGCCTTATCGCTGATCGCCTCGACGACGGCGCGCTCGAGGTGTGGAAGCGGCGTGATGTTTGCCGCGATCTCCATCAGCCTGGAGGTTTGACCCCCCCCGGCCCCCCCGCCACGGGGGGGTGTAAGAGAGTCGCCGGCGCGTGTCCTCCCCTCGGTTGCGGGTGGGTTGGGGAGGGTCGCGCGTTTGGCGATGAAGTTGCGGAGTCTGATCGCGGAAGCGAGGGTCCCGGCGACCTGGAGCAGTTCCGCCGGCTGAAGGAGCGAGTCCACGGACGCCTTGCCGACGAGCGCCCTGATGTCGTGGATGCCTCCGAGCGGAAGGCTGCCGTCCTCGCGGATGATGCGCGCGGCCTCGGTAGTCTCGCGTTGGCCTTCCGATATCAGGAGCCGATCGGCGCTCGGCTGGAGTCGGCGCGCGAAGTCCTCGCCCAGGGCGCAGGCGGTGCGCTCCACGAGCATATCGATGATGTTTCCGTATTCCAGGACCTTGAGTGAATGCGCGTTCATAACCGCCCAATTCTATCAGAAATGCCGGTCACGAACAAGGAGCCGGCGCTCGGTCCTCGGTCCTCGATGCTCGATCCCGGATGCTTGACGCTCGATGCCGGACGTTCGACGTTCGATGTTGGACGTTCGACGTTCGATGTTCGCTTCCTGACGTTCGATGTTGGACGTTCGACGTTCGATGTTCGCTTGCTGACGTTCGATGCCGGACGTTCGACGTTCGATGTTGGACGTTCGATGTTCGATGTTCGCTTCCT
>Ga0116193_1000709_pt1 | contig 29969 bp, 26 predicted proteins | sample AD_UKC115_MetaG_FD_89892 | JGI IMG/M metagenome (GOLD analysis project Ga0116193, IMG submission 89892) | Active sludge microbial communities of municipal wastewater-treating anaerobic digesters from Hong Kong - AD_UKC115_MetaG | ecosystem: Engineered > Bioreactor > Anaerobic > Digestate... | reverse complement strand
TTTACAGCCCGGCCGCTGCACGCAGCGCTTGGGCTTTGTGGCTCCGGCCCGGCCCTGCGGGCCTTCACTTCGCTGCGCGAAATGAGCCTGCGCCGCAAGGCTGCCGAACCCGCTGACGCGGGTTGCCGGGCTTTACAGCCCGGCCGCTGCACGCAGCGCGGCTGCCTTGTCGGTGCGCTCCCAGGTGAACTCGGGCTCCTCGCGGCCGAAGTGGCCGTAGGCGGCGGTCTTGCTGTAGATGGGGCGCAGCAGATCGAGCATCTGGATGATGCCCTTGGGGCGCAGGTCGAAGTGCTCCTGCACCAGCTTGGCGATTTCGTGGTCGGGGATCACGCCCGTGCCTTCGGTATAGACCGTCACGTTCATGGGCCGGGCCACGCCGATGGCGTAGGCCACCTGGATCTGGCACTGGCGCGCCAGGCCGGCGGCCACGATGTTCTTGGCCACGTAGCGCGCAGCGTACGCGGCGCTGCGGTCCACCTTGGTCGGGTCCTTGCCCGAGAACGCGCCGCCGCCGTGCGGGCAGGCGCCGCCGTAGGTGTCCACGATGATCTTGCGGCCCGTCAGGCCGCAGTCGCCCTGCGGGCCGCCGATGACGAAGCGCCCTGTGGGGTTGATGAGGTACTTGGTGTCGGCCGTGATCCAGTCCTTGGGCAGCACGGGCTTGATGATGTCTTCGATCACGGCCTCGACGAAGGCCGGCTTCATGTGGTGGCCGTCGCTCATCTCGGGGCTGTGCTGGCTGGAGAGCACCACGGTGTCGATGCTGTGCGGCTTGCCGTCCACATAGCGCATGGTCACCTGGCTCTTGGCGTCGGGGCGCAGGAAGGGCAGGCGGCCGTCCTTGCGCAACTGCGCCTGGCGCTCGACGAGGCGGTGGGCGTAGTAGATGGGCGCGGGCATCAGCTCGGGCGTCTCGTCGCAGGCGTAGCCGAACATCAGGCCCTGGTCGCCGGCGCCGGTGTTGATGTGGTCGTCGCTGGCATGGTCCACGCCCTGGGCGATGTCGTTGCTCTGCTTGTCGTAGGCCACGAGCACGGCGCAGCCCTTGTAGTCGATGCCGTATTCGGTGTTGTCGTAGCCGATGCGCTTGATGGTGTCGCGCGCCACCTGGATGTAGTCCACATGGGCATTGGTGGTGATTTCACCGGCCAGCACCACGAGGCCGGTGTTGCACAGCGTTTCGGCGGCAACGCGGGAGCGGGGGTCCTGGGTGAAAATCGCGTCGAGAATGGCGTCCGAGATCTGATCGGCCACCTTGTCGGGGTGGCCTTCAGAAACGGATTCCGAAGTAAAGAGGAAGTCGTTCGCCATTTGAATAAACTCCAGTGTTGCGTTGTCTTGGGCGTTGCCCTGGCCGCTGGAGCCTTGGCGAACGCTTTAGCAGATTTGTTTATCGTCGCCCTGCAAGTTGCTCGGTTAACTCAGCGACTGTCATTCCATTTTAATGTCTTTCCTCTTCCGATTTTTGTCCCTGTGGCCTCTGTGGCTGCTCCATGGCCTGGGCGCTGCACTGGGCTGGGTGGCGTTCTGTGCATCGCCGACCTACCGGCGGCGCTTTCTGGCCAATGCGCAATTGGCGGGTTACCGCTTTGCGCAGGTGCGCGCCGCCGTGGGCCATGCCGGGCGCATGGCGGCTGAGTTGCCCCGGCTTTGGTTGGGTGCGCTGCCGGCATGCCGTTTTGAGAACGCCGAATGCGTGGAGCGCGCCTGGGCGGAGGGCAAGGGCATCGTGTTCCTCACGCCGCACCTGGGGTGCTTCGAGTTGTCGGTGCAGGCCGCAGCCCAGCGCTGGAGCGCTGCGCATGGCCCCATCACCATCCTGTACCGCCCGGCCCGTCAGCGCTGGCTTGCCGAGGTGATGCGCACCGCGCGCAACCGCCCCGGCGTGCAGGCGGTACCCACCGAGCTGATGGGCGTGCGCCAGATGATCAAGGCCTTGCGCCGGGGGGAGGCCGTGGGGCTTTTGCCCGATCAGGTGCCGCCCGATGGGCAGGGCCTGTGGGTACCGTTCTTCGGGCGTGCCGCCTACACCATGACGCTGGCCGCACGCCTGGCGCAGCAGACCGGCGCTGCCGTGGTGCTGGCGCGCTGCGAGCGTGAGCCCTGGGGCCGGGGCTACCACCTGTACCTGGAGGAACTGGCCGCGCCCCTGTCCGACGTGCTGGAGCTGGCCGTGCAACAAATCAACCAGGCCATGGAACAGACCATTCGCCAGTGCCCACAGCAGTACCTGTGGGGCTATGCGCGCTACAAGCAGCCGCGCCCCCTGCTTCGAACCGGGGGGGAGGCATGAGCGCGCGCCGGGCCGTTCCCAAGCAAGCTCGCACCGCAGTGCGCAGCACGGAGGTTTTCCCATGAGCGCGCGCCTGGGTGTCTGGTTCATGCAGCAGGTGCTGGCACGCCTGCCGCTGCCCATGTTGCGCGGCCTGGGTTGGGCCCTTGGTCGGGTGCTGTTTGTGCTGGCCGCCCCGCGCAGACGTGTGGCGCTGCGCAACCTGGAGCTGTGCTTTCCGCAGGCCACGCTGGCGCAGCGCAAGGTGTGGGCGCGTGAGACCTTTGTGGTGTTCTGCCAGACCTGGCTGGACCGCAGCTGGCTGTGGGCGGCTCCGCGCAGCGTGGTCGAGCAGCGGGTGCAACTGACGGGCGCGCTGCACGAACTGGATGGCGACACGCCCACCATCATCTTTGCACCGCATTTTTACGGCATGGACGCTGGCGGTCTGGCGTTGCCACTGCGCACTTCGCGCGCGTTCACCTCGATTTTTTCCACCCATCCGGACCCGGATGTGGACGCCTGGTTCATGGCGGGGCGCCAGCGTTTTGGCGATGTGCGCATGCTCAATCGCAGCCAGGGGGTCAAGCCCATCATCTCGAATCTGCGCAAGGGGGGGCTGCTGTACCTGCTGTCGGACATGGATTTTGGCCGGGGCGAGTCTGTTTTTGTGCCATTTTTCGGTGTGCCCACGGCCACCGTGACCTCGCTTTCGCGCTTTGCCCGGTTGGGGCGGGCCAAGGTGCTGGGCATGTACACGCGCATGACGCCCACGGGCTACGTCGCCGAGCTCACCCCCGCCTGGGCGGATTTCCCCACCGAGGACGTGGAAGCCGATACCGCGCGCATGAACCGAGAGCTGGAGTCCGCCATTCTCACCATGCCGGGGCAGTACTACTGGGTGCACAAGCGGTTCAAGTCGCGGCCGGAGGGGGAGCCTTCGGTTTATCAGTGATATTGGCTTCTAGCGCTTATGGAGTAAGCGCTAGCTGCTATGTTTTTGATAGTGATTGTGTCGTGTTCTTGGGGCGCATCAACTGGCCAGCAAGAAATCACCCAGCGCCCGCACCAGGCGCTCAGGCTGCTCGTGCACCAGCCAGTGCGACGCTCCTGCCACCTGCTGCAATTGCAGCTTTGGCACCCAGCCCGGCAGGCCGTCCAACAGGCCAGGCAACAGCGCAGGATCGTCCATGCCCCACAGCACCAGCGTGGGGACCGTCACCTGCAGCATGGACTCGGGCAGGCTCACCGCGGCAGCGCCAGGGTCGCCCTCGCGCGGCGGGCGCAGCGGGCTGGCGCGGTAGTAGTTGCAGGCGCCCGTCAAGCCCTGCTGCCACAGGGCGCGGTACTGCTGGCGCACTGCCTCGGTCAGCCAGGGAGGCGGCGTGCCGTCCGGGGCGTTGAAAAAGGCGAACAGGCGGCGGAAATCGTTCTCGGCCAGCAGCGCCTCGGCATCCGGGCGGCACAGGAAGTGCATGTACTGGCTGGCAGCCTGTTGTGCGGCGTTGTGTTGCAGCTCGCGCACAAAGGCGCCGGGATGGGGGGAGTTGACGATGGCCAGGCGGCGCAGCAGCTGCGGGTGTTGGTTGGCCAGGTTCCAGGCCACGGCGCCGCCCCAGTCGTGCGCCACCAGGCATTCCAGGGGCGCGCCTTCGCCGCATTCGGCGGCAATCAGGGCGGCCAGGTCCTGCACCAGAAACTTGGGGCGGTAGGCCGCCACGTCCGTCGGGCTGCTGGATGCGCCAAAGCCCCGCAGGTAGGGCGCCACGCAGCGGTAGCCGCCGTGCGCGGGTTGGGCGAAATGATCGAGCAGGCCGTCCCAGATGAAGGCACCTTCGGGAAAGCCGTGCAGGAACAGCAGCACGGGCCGGCCGCGCTCACCAGCCGTGTGGCAGTGCAGGCGGGTGCCGTGGGGCAGGGTGATGTCGATATGAGCGCTCATGATGCTATAAAAATAATAGCTGCTAGCGCTTTATTTGTAAGCGCCAGCGGCCAGTTTCATTGCAAACCGCTGCGCCTGCCGATGCGCTGACTCAGTCGGAGCCAGCCTCGGTTGCGGGGTCGGCCTCGGGGTCGGTGCTGGCTTGGGTGTCGGCGGCCGGTGCCGGGTGGGCCCACTGCCACAGGAGCTGTGCGGTTTCTTCCACGCCCTGTTTCTTGAGCGCGGAGAACATCTTCACCTCGCCGCCGCCTGCTTGCAGTCGCGCAATCGACAGCGCCTTGGCCTGCTCGGCGCGCGTGAGCTTGTCGGCCTTGGTCAACAGCACCAGGAACTTCAGCCCTTCCTCGACACGCGGGCGCACCACTTCGAGCAGCGCCTCGTCCAGCTCGGTCAGGCCCAGGCGTGGGTCGCACAGCAGCACGATGCCGGTGAGGCTGGGGCGGCTGACGAGGTAGTTCACCATCACCTGTTGCCAGCGCACCTTGTCCGAGCGCGAGACGGCGGCGTAGCCGTAGCCGGGCAGGTCGGCCAGCACGGCGTCCGTCTGGTTCTGGCGGCCGAGCGAGAACAGGTTGATGTGCTGCGTGCGGCCGGGCTTCTTGGACGCGAAGGCGAGCTGCTTTTGCTGCGTCAGCGTGTTGATGCAGGTGGACTTGCCCGCGTTGGAGCGGCCCACAAAGGCGATCTCGGGCACATCGACGGCGGGCAGTTGGTGCAGTTGTGCCGCCGTGGTGAGGAAGCGCGCCGTGTGCATCCAGCCCAGGGCGGAGCGGGCGTCGCCGCTGGTGGCGGGGGCGTCGGTGGGGGGCGTGGAAACGGTGCGTGTCATGGATCAATTGGTGGGGGCGGAGTCGCATTGTAGAATCGCGGGGTTTTGCGCCACCATTAACAAGACCCCCGATATGAAGTTGCTAGCCCCCCTGCTCATGGCTGCCGCGCTGGCAGCGCCCGCCACCGCCGCCTTTGCTGCTGGTCCCGCGCCCGCCCAGGCCAAGCCCGACCTGGAAAAGGGTGCCGCCAGCTTTGGCACGGTCTGCGTGGCCTGCCACGCCGAAGACGGCAATGCCCCGTTGGCCGAAAACCCCAAGCTGGCCCAACAGCACCCTGAATACTTGGTCAAGCAGTTGCAGGAATTCAAGAGCGGCAAGCGCGAGAGCGCCGTCATGCAGGGCTTTGCTTCCATGCTCGAAGAGCAGGACATGAAGAACATTGCCGCCTGGCTGGCCACCAAGCCTGCCAAGCCCGGCGAAGCCACCGACAAGGCCCTGGTTGCACTGGGCGAGCGCATCTATCGCGGCGGCATTGCCGATCGCAACATTGCCGCTTGCGCTGCCTGCCACAGCCCCAACGGTGCCGGCATCCCTGCGCAGTACCCGCGCCTGGCGGGTCAGCATGCGGTTTACACCGAAACGCAGCTCAAGGCGTTCCGTGACGGCGTGCGCAAGAACAACCTCCAGATGACCGGCGTGGCAGCCAAGCTCAACGACCGCGAGATCAAGGCGGTGGCGGACTACATCGCCGGCCTGCGCTGATCCCGATCCCGCCCGGCCCCGCAGGGCCGGAGGGAACCAAATGCTGGACTACAAGCACTAAAGCGGGCGGGGCCATCCAAGGATGGTCCCGCCCTTTTTCATTCGGCGCTGCATACTCCCTTCCATGTCTGAAACCACCCAAGGCGTGCGCATCCGTACCGGCTCGCAGACGCTGCGCACCAGCATCGAACTGTTGTCCTCGATGCGTTTTGCCATTGCCTTGCTCACGGTGATCTGCATCGCCTCGGTGATCGGCACAGTCCTCAAGCAGCATGAGCCCACCATCAACTATGTGAACCAGTTCGGTCCGTTCTGGGCCAAGCTGTTTGCCACGCTGCAGCTCAACGCGGTGTACAGCGCCTGGTGGTTCCTGGTGATCCTGGCGTTCCTGGTCATCAGCACCTCGCTGTGCATCGTGCGCAACACGCCCAAGATTCTGGCGGACCTGCGCACCTACAAGGAAAACATCCGCGAACAGAACCTGCGTGCCTTTCACCACAAGGCCGAGGCCACGCTGGCGCAGGATGCTGCGACCGAAGCGCGGCGCATCGGCCAGATGCTGGCGGGCGGGGGCTGGAAGGTCAAGCTCCAGCAGCGCGACACCGCTGCGGGCCCTGGCACGGGCTGGATGGTGGCGGCCAAGGCCGGTGCGGCCAACAAGATTGGCTACATCGCAGCCCACAGTGCCATCGTGCTGATCTGCCTGGGGGGGCTGTTCGATGGCGACCTGGTCGTGCGCGCGCAGATGTGGTTCAACGGCAAGTCCACCTTTGCGGGTGGCGGCATGATTGCCGACGTGCCCGCCGCGCACCGGCTGGCGGCCACCAACCCCACCTTCCGGGGCAATCTGATGGTGACCGAGGGAACGCAGTCGAGCACGGCCGTCCTGAGCCAGTCGGACGGCATTCTGGTGCAGGAGCTGCCGTTCTCGCTGGAGCTCAAGAAGTTCATCATCGAACATTACGAATCGGGCATGCCCAAGCTGTTCGCCAGCGACGTGGTCATCCACGACAAGGCCACGGGAGAGAAGACCGAGCAACGCATCGAGGTCAACCACCCCGCAAGTTTCAAGGGCATCGAGATCTACCAGTCGGGTTTCGACGACGGGGGCTCCTCGGTCACGCTCAGCGCCCTGCCCATGGTGCCCAAGGCCTCGGGTTTCGAAGTGCAGGGGGTGATTGGCGGCCGAGCCCAGCCGCTGAAGGACACGGGCGGCGAACCGCTGGCGCTGGAACTGGTGTCCCTGCGCACCATCAACGTCGAAAATTTCAGCGACAGTGGGGAAAAGACCTCATCGGGCGCGGATGTGCGCAAGGTGGATCTGGGGGCATCCATCGGTGCGCGCATGGGCGCGGCCAACAAGACTGCGAAAAACAAAGACCTGCGCAATGTCGGCCCCAGCATCGGCTACAAGCTGCGTGATGCGGCAGGGCAGGCGCGGGAGTACCACAACTACATGCTGCCCGTGGACATGGGCGACGGCAATCCGCCGGTGTTCCTCCTGGGGGTGCGCGAGAGCCAGGCAGAAACCTTCCGCTACCTGCGTGTGCCTGTGGATGAGCAAGGGGGTATCGACGGTTTCATGCGCATGCGCCTTGCGCTGCAGGACCCGGCCGCGCGCGAGCAGGCCGTGTTGCGCTATGCGACCCAGGCCATGGAGGGTGGGCGCAAGGAAATGGTGGAGCAGCTGGCGCAGTCGGCGTCCCGCACACTGGCACTCTACGCCGGTGGCCCAGACGAGGATGGCCAGTACATCGGCGGCTTGCCCGCGATTGCCCGCTTCCTGGAAAAGAATGTCCCCGAGGCCGAACGCGAGCGGGCCAGCGAGGTGCTGGTGCGTATTCTCAACGGTGCCTTGTACGAACTGGCCCAGCTCACGCGCCAGCAGGCCGGACTCAAGCCGCTGGAGTCCAATGAGCAGACCCTGGCCTTCATGACGCAGATGGTGGTGGCCTTGAGCGATGCGCAGATCTACCCTGCGCCCGTGGTGCTGGCGCTCAAGGACTTCACACAGGTGCAGGCCAGCGTGTTTGAGGTGGCGCGCGCACCGGGCAAGAACATCGTGTATCTGGGCTGTGCCCTGCTGATCGTCGGCATCTTCGCCATGCTCTACATCCGCGAGCGGCGCGTCTGGGTCTGGGTCAAGCCACACGATGGGGGCGCACACGCCACCATGGCGCTGTCCACCAACCGCAAGACAATGGATGGCGACCGCGAGTTCGCCCAACTGACCGAGAAACTCATCGGGGTCGCACCGACGGCCCGCCATGGAGGCTCCACATGAACACCGCAACCACCACCACGGTGACCCTCAACGAGGGGTTTTTCGCACGCCGGAATTGGCTGGACTGGCTGTTTGCCGCCATCGTGGTGGCGGGCGGGCTGTTCGCGCTGCAGCGCTACGCAGCCTACATGGATGTGTACGAGAAAGGCATTCTGCTGGGCTCCATCCCCGGCGCGATCTGGTTGGGCTGGTTCTGGCGCCCGCTGCGCACCCTGATGCTGGTGGTGGCTGCGCTGTCGCTGATGGCCATCGGCCTGTACCAGCAGGACGGTGCAGGCAGTCTGGAGCGCGCCGAGGCGGTGTTCGGTCTCAAGTATTTCCTCTCCAGCCAGTCCGCCATCCTGTGGATGAGCGTGGTTTTCTTCATGAGCACGATCTTCTACTGGATCGGCATGTTCTCGCGCGGCGAGGGCAGCACCTTGTCGCTGCTGGGTTCGCGGCTGGCCTGGGTGGCGGTGGCCATGGCGCTGATTGGCACCATGGTGCGCTGGTATGAGAGCTACCTGCTGGGCCCTGACGTGGGCCACATTCCGGTGAGCAACCTCTACGAGGTGTTCGTGATGTTCTGCTGGATGACGGCGCTGTTCTACCTGTACTACGAGGAGCAGTACCAGACGCGCTCGCTGGGCGCCTTCGTGATGCTGGTGGTGAGCGCGGCCGTGGGCTTCCTGCTCTGGTACACCGTGGTGCGCGAGGCGCATGAGATCCAGCCGCTGGTGCCTGCGCTCAAGAGTTGGTGGATGAAGCTGCATGTGCCGGCCAACTTCATCGGCTACGGCACCTTCGCGCTGTCGGCTATGGTGGCTTTTGCCTACCTCATCAAGCAACAGGCGGGCGAGACCCGCTGGTACAAGCTGGCGCCGCTGTGGCTGCTGGGTGTGGTGCTGTGCTTCGAGCCCCTGGTGTTCCGCCAGGGTTCCACCGAAGCGGGCAGCAGCTACTGGATGGTGTATTTCGGTGTGTCCGCGCTCATCGTCGGGGCCATTCTTGCGGGTCGCCGCCGCATTGGCGAGCGCCTGCCTTCCTTCGAGGTGCTCGATGACGTGATGTACAAATCCATCGCCGTGGGCTTTGCCTTCTTCACCATTGCCACGGTGCTGGGCGCGCTCTGGGCCGCCGAGGCCTGGGGTGGCTACTGGAGCTGGGACCCGAAGGAAACCTGGGCACTGATCGTCTGGCTCAACTACGCCGCCTGGCTGCACATGCGCCTGATGAAGGGGCTGCGCGGCACGGTGTCGGCCTGGTGGGCGCTGGTGGGGCTGGTGGTGACCACCTTCGCCTTCCTCGGCGTCAACATGTTCCTCAGCGGGCTGCACAGCTACGGCAACCTGTGATGTAGGGTTTTGCACAGCCCTGGGCAACGCCCTGGTCTCCTGCGCTGTAACCTGCAGCGCTGGCGGTACGAATAGCCAGGCAGGGCATCGTGCCGCTGCGATGCCGTTCACACCGCTGTTGGGAGTTCACCATGTCTCGCTTGCACCGTGACCGAGGGTTCACGCACCCCATTCCTTCGGAAATCACCCCCCGTACCGTGTACGAGGAGCGTCGCCGCGTTTTGCAGACCCTGGCCCTGGGTGGCGCAGGGGCTGCGCTCGCGGCCTGGGCCGGGCGCGATGCGCTGGCGCAGGCCGCCACGCGCCCTGGCAAGCTGGCTGCTCTGGCTGCAGCCCCTTCGGCCGTGCCCGGCGCCAGCACGCTGGACAAGCCGACGTCCTACCAGGACGCCAGCACCTACAACAATTTCTACGAGTTCGGCACCGACAAGGCCGATCCTGCACGCAATGCCCATACGCTCAAGACGGACCCCTGGGCCGTGGAGGTGGAAGGGCTGGTGAAGAAGCCGGGCAAGTACGCTCTGGAGGATTTGCTGCGTCTCAGCGCGCAGGAAGAGCGCATCTACCGCCTGCGTTGCGTGGAGGGCTGGTCGATGGTGATCCCCTGGGTCGGCTATTCGCTGTCTGAGCTGGTCCGGCGCGTGGAGCCGCTGGGCAGCGCGAAATATGTGGAGTTTGTGACCCTGGCGGACAAGGCGCGCATGCCTTTCCTGGGTTCGCGCGTGCTCGACTGGCCTTACGTTGAGGGCCTGCGCCTGGACGAGGCCATGCACCCGCTGACGTTGCTGGCTTTTGGCATGTATGGCGAGGTGCTGCCGAACCAGAATGGCGCTCCGGTGCGCCTGGTGGTGCCCTGGAAGTACGGGTTCAAGAGCGCCAAGAGCATCGTGAAGATCCGCTTCACCGAAAAGGAGCCTGCCACCGCCTGGAACAAGGCAGCACCGCAGGAGTACGGCTTCTATTCCAACGTGAACCCGTTGGTGGACCACCCGCGCTGGAGCCAGGCCACGGAGCGGCGCATTGGCGAGGATGGCTTGTTCGCCAAGAAGCGCAAGACCTTGATGTTCAACGGCTATGAAGCGCAGGTCGGTCAGCTCTATTCGGGGATGGACCTGCGCAAGTTCTTCTGAGCACCGGCCGGTCTGTGGCCATGAACAGGTTCTTGCTGCACTGGGCTGCCAAGCCCGTCGTGTTTCTCCTGGCGACGGGGCCGACCGCCTGGCTGGTGCTGGCTGCGGCGGCCGACCTGCTGGGCGCCAACCCTGCACAGGCGCTGATCCGCTCGCTGGGGGACTGGACGCTGCGCATGCTGTGCCTGGTGCTGGCCGTCACGCCGCTGCGGGTGTGGACGGGCTGGTCCGCGCTGGCCCGGTTCCGGCGCATGCTTGGGCTGTTCGTATTCTTCTATGCGCTGCTGCACCTGCTGGCCTATGCCTGGTTCGACATGGGCTTCGACGGTGGCGAGACCCTGCGGGACATTGCCAAGCGGCCCTTCATCCTGGTGGGGGTGCTGGCATTCCTGCTGCTGGCCGTGTTGGCCGCGACCTCGTTTGATCGGGCGATCCGCGGGTTGGGTGGCAAACGCTGGCGTGCCCTGCACCGTGCGGTGTACGCCGTGGCGATCCTCGCGGTGCTGCACTTCTACTGGATGCGCGCGGGCAAGAACGACTTTGCCGAGGTGCTGGTTTATGGCGTCCTCCTCGCGATGCTGCTGGGCTGGCGCGTATGGCACCAGTGGCGCCGCCGCCGCATCGAGGCGGCGCAACGGCACGCCGTCAGTGCGCACTGATTGCTATATTATTGGTAGCGCTTTACGCTTATTGGATAGGCGCTAGAGCCATTTTTCATTAGGAATACGCCATCTGTGGTGCGGCACGCACCGGGCGAATCACTGGGTCGATGGCCGCGCTGGGCAACTGGTAGGAGCGGTCGTCGAACAGGTCCACGCCGCACATCAGGTTTTCGATCCAGTCGAGGAAATCAGCGATGGCCTGTGGACCCTGGATGGGGGCGCCGTGCTGCGGCACCAGCATGGAGATCTTGAGCTGGCGCACCATGCGGACCCACAGGCGCAACACCTTGTTCGACACCATGTAGCGGCGGTGGAAGGCTTCCATCAGCGGTATGTGGCTGGCCAGATCGGTGACGGGTCGCGCTGCCTGCGCCCCTGACATCATGGACACGCCCAGATCGCCGGTGAAAAGAATGCGGCTGACTGGATCGTAGAAATGGAAGTTGCCCTCCGAGTGCATGAAATGGGCTGGCAACAGCCACAGCTCATTGTGTCCGAGCGGAAGGCGGCCGCCCCTGTCAGGCACGCCGATGACGCGGTTTTCGGTCTTGCCCGCCTTGGTGAAGTGCGGGACAAAGCGCTCCCAGACCGTGGAGATGACCAGCTTGGCCTGGGTGCTCGACATCCAGCGGTCCAGCGACGCGATGATGTCCGGGTCGGCGTGCGAGGCGATCAGGTACGACAGGTGCTGCGGCGAGAAGTGCTTGGACATGCCCATGTACAACTCGTTGTACGCGAGATTGCCGCCCGGGTCGATGATGGCCCCGGTTCCGCCGTCAACGATCAGAAACTGGTTGGCCTGTACAGCTTGCCCGTCTTCCTCGATGAGGTTGGTGAACATGCAGCAGGCATGGTGCTTGTCGCGGTAGAGTTCCAGTGGCATGTCGATGGTGCAGTGCGGAAAAACACCGACTGTACAGAAACCCTACTGCGAGTGCTTGATTGATATCAAGCGAATTCTCAGGGCAGCAGGCGCTCGTTCCGGAAGGTGTCCGCAGCGGTCTCGCGGGTACGTATCAGCTGGGCCTGGGTGCCATCCACCAGCACTTCGGCGGCACGGCCGCGCGTGTTGTAGTTGCTGGACATCGCCATGCAGTAGGCGCCCGCCGAGAGCACGGCCAGCAGATCACCTTGCTGAACCGCCAGGCTGCGGTCCCGGCCCAGCCAGTCACCGCTTTCGCACACCGGCCCAACGATGTCGTACTTCGTCGCAGCGCAGTCGGAGCGCGGCTGGAGCGGAACGATGGCGTGGAATGCCTGGTACATGGCAGGACGGGGAAGGTCGTTCATCGCTGCATCAACGATGCAGAAGTTCTTTTCCTCGCCAGGCTTGAGGTACAGGATTTCGGTGACGCAGAGGCCCGCGTTGCCGACCAGGGAGCGACCAGGCTCGATCAGGAACTCGCGCTGGCCAAAGCCGCGCGCATCGAGCTTGGCCAGCAGTTGGTGCCACAGAGCGTCGGCGGCGGGTGGCGTATCGCCGTTGTAGTCGATGCCCAGACCGCCACCGAAATCGATGTGGTGGATGGGGATGCCCTCGGCCTCGATGGCCTGCACCAGGTCGAGTAGCCGGTCGGTCGCGTCGAGGTAGGGCGTGGCTTCGGTGATCTGCGAGCCGATGTGGCAGTCGATGCCCACCACGCGCAAGCCTGGCAACGAGGCCGCGTGCCGGTAGACCGCGACGGTGCGCTCGTGCGCCACCCCGAACTTGTTGCCCTTGAGCCCGGTGGAGATATACGGGTGGGTTTTGGGGTCCACGTTGGGGTTGACGCGGATGCTGACCGGGGCGCGACTGTCTTCGGCCAGCGCCACGGCGTTGAGTACCTCCAGCTCGGCTTCGCTCTCCACGTTGAAGCAGCGAATGCCTGCGCGCAGGGCCTGGCGCATCTCGACGCGGGTTTTGCCCACGCCAGAAAAGATCACCTTGCCGGGATCGCCGCCTGCGGCCAGCACGCGGTCGAGTTCACCGCCTGAAACAATGTCAAAGCCGCAGCCCTGGCGCGCAAAGAACTGCAGCAGCGCGAGCGAAGAGTTGGCCTTCATGGCGTAGCAGATTTGCACCTTGCGGCCCGCAAAACCACGTTGGTAGGCGGCCAGTGCGTCGTGCATGGAGGCTTGCGAATACACAAACAGCGGCGTGCCGTATTGCTGTGCCAACGCGTGCACGGGGGTTCCCTCCACACACAGCTCGCCTTCGTGGTAGGCGATATGGGGGTGTCCGGGCAGGGTAGGTGTCGTCATGGTGTGGATTGGGAGGCAGTGGGGGCGGGAGAAGGAGCGGGCTGGGCGGGAGCGCTGGCCTGTGGCTGGGGCTTGGGCAAATACAAGGGGCCGCGCTGACCGCAGGCCGCCAGGCTCGCCATGCCAACGACAAGGCTTAAGGCCCTCACTAGAATTTGGGGAGCTTTCAACATGCAGAAATTGTAATGACCGACCTTGAATACATGGACCGTGCCGAGCAGTTGCTCAAGGCTGTGGAGCGCAGCTGCGACCGCATCAATGACGACACCGACGCCGATGTGGACAACCAGCGTACTGGCGGAATGGTGACGTTGGTGTTTGCCAACCGCAGCCAGATCGTGGTCAACCTGCAAAAGCCCTTGCACGAGGTCTGGATGGCCGCGCGCTCCGGAGGCTACCACTTTCGCTATGACGGTACGCAGTGGCTGGACACCAAAGGCGCTGGCGAGTTCTTCGCCTGCCTGAGCCGCGAGGCCAGTACTCAGGCGGGGCAGTCGCTGGTGTTTGCCAGCGACTGAGGGGCGGCCACGCAACCCCGTCGTGGAGGCGCGGTGCGCTTCAGTTGCGGAACAGATCCAGGATCTGGTTTCGCTCCTCGGGCGCTGGGGCTTGGGCGGGCGAGCCCGGAGCGCCTGCCTCCAGGCCGAGGCTGGAGACACCGGTGTTGCGTGCGTATTCTTCGTAGTACCACTCGCCCGCCACGTTCACCAATCCAGGCGGTACGGTGGGTTCCATGACCGGCACGCCCTTGAGGGCTTTTTCCATGTAGCTGATCCAGACCGGCAAGCTCAGGCCGCCGCCGGTTTCGCGACTCCCCAGGTTGCGAGGGGTGTCGTAGCCGATCCAGGTCACAGCCGCCACTGTGGGTTGGAATCCGGCGAACCAGGCGTCCCAGGCATCGTTGGTGGTGCCCGTCTTGCCGTAGAGGTCGGGTCGCTTGAGGGTGGCTTGTGCTCGGGCTGCCGTGCCGGAGCGGGTGACTTCCTGCAACAGGCTGTTCATCACAAAGGCGTTGCGTGCGTCGATGACGCGTTCGTTTTCCTCGGTCGCTGGCGGGGTGAACTCGGTCAGCAATTTGCCCTTGTGGTCGGTCACCCGTGTCACCAGCCATGGGTTCACGCGGTAGCCACCGTTGGCAAACACCGAATAGGCCACGGCCATCTGCATGGGTGTGACCGAACCGGCACCCAGGGCCATGGTCAGAAATGGGGGGTGCTTGTCCGCTTCAAAGCCAAAGCGCGTGGCCCATTCCTGGCCGTTGCGTGCGCCCACCGCCTGGAGGATGCGGATGGAGACCATATTCTTGGAGCGCGCCAGTGCCGAGCGCATGGTCATCGGGCCGTCGAACTTGCCGTCGTAGTTTTTCGGTTCCCAGGGTTTGCCGCCAGTGAAGCCAGCATCAAAGAACAGTGGCGCATCGTTGATGACGGTGGCGGGTGTGAAGCCTTTTTCCAGGGCTGCGGAATAGATGAACGGCTTGAAGCTGGATCCGGGCTGACGCCAGGCCTGGGTGGCGTGATTGAACTTGTTCTTGTCAAAGTCAAAACCGCCTACCAGCGAGCGGATAGCGCCGTTGCGAGGGTCAACAGCCACCAGGGCGCCTTCCACTTCTGGAAGTTGGGTGGCCTCCCAGGTCTGCTTGGGAGTCTGAACGACCCGAATGATGGCACCGCGACGGATCCGGATATTGGGTGGCGCCTTGTCGCTGAGTCCAGATTGCACTGGCTTGAGCCCTTCGCCGGTGATTTCCAGGGTGTCGCCGTTGGGCCGCATGGCAACAATCTTCTTGGCGTTGGCTTCCAGCACCATGGCAGACAGCACATCGCCGTTGTCAGGGTGGTCGGCAAGAAGGTCGTCGATGTTTTCTTCCAGATCGGCAGCATTGGCGGGGAGGTTGACGAACTTCTCCGGGCCTCGGTAGTGCTGCCTGCGCTCGTAGGTCATGATCCCCTGGCGCAAGGCCAGGTAAGCGGCATCCTGTTCTGCCGCATTGATGGTGGTGTACACGTTCAGGCCCCGTGTGTAAGCCTCGTTGCCGTACTGTGCAAAGATCAATTGGCGCGCCATCTCGGCCACGTATTCGGCATGGACACGGGTGCTGTCGGTGTGGGTGCGGATTTTGAGCTTCTCCTCCCGGGCTTGCGCGGCCTCTTGGGCCGTGATGAAGCCGTTCTCCTCCATGCGATCAATGATGTGCAGCTGCCTTGCCCGCGCGCGCTTGTAGTTGCTGATCGGGTTGTATGCGGAAGGAGCCTTGGGTAGCCCGGCGAGCATCGCTGCTTCGGCAATCGAAATAGATTGAAGCGGCTTGCCAAAATATGCTTCTGAAGCTGCGGCAAATCCGTAGGCGCGATTTCCCAGAAAGATCTGATTCATATAGATTTCAAGAATCTGATCTTTGGTCAGAAAATGCTCTAGCTTGAAAGTTAGTAATATTTCGTAAATTTTGCGTGTAATTGTTTTTTCCGAGGAAAGATACACATTCCGCGCTACCTGCATCGTGATGGTGGATGCGCCTTGGCTTTTCATCTTGCCCAGATTGGCCAAAACTGCACGCAGCATTCCCTTGTAGTCAACGCCCCCATGCTGAAAGAAGCGCGCGTCTTCAATAGCGAGAACGGCATCCTTCATGACCTTGGGAATCTCGGCGATGGGGGTCAGGTTGCGACGCTCCTCCCCGAACTCGCCCAGCAGAGCCCCCTCGGCAGAATAGACGCGCATGGGCAGCTTGGGCCGGTAGTCTGCCAAGTCAGAGATGTCCGGCAGATTCGGATAGGCCATGGCCAGTGCAATGGCAAGGCCCAGTGCCAAGGCGACTGCGCCAGCTGCAGCCACGCCGACTGCCCACGCCAACAACCGCAGCAGCCAGCGCAGCCAGCGCGGACGCGAAGAGGGGGATGATGGAGTGGAGGAGGTAGGTTGGGCTGGGGGCGGCATAACGCTCCAGGTGACAAAGGCGCCATTATAAAAATGGATGTCGTGTGGAAATGCACATCCAAGAAATGCAGGCTATTCAATACCTGTGCACTGGCGATGATGAGACGGATGTCGCGGCTGGGTGGTTCAAGAAGCGTCTGCTTTTGACAACGTTCAAACGGGACGAAAGCCGGAAAAGCCTTTGCTGGAGAAGTATCTTACTGATAGCATTCATGTGAAATGTTAAGTTTTGTTGTGTCGGGATGACAATTTTCAGGGGGCTATCTTGATCTCCACGGGATCTCTGTTCAGTCGCCAGCCTGCGCCGTTGCTGGGAATCGACATCAGTTCCTCTAGTGTCAAACTGGTTGAACTCGGGCGAGACAAGGCCGGCATGCTGGTGCTGGAACGTTGCGCCATTGAGCCGCTGGAGCGCGGCTGGATCACTGACGGCAACATCGAAAAATTCGATGAGGTCGCTGAGGCGGTACGCCGAGTGGTTAAGAAGAGCGGAACCAAAACCAAAAACGTAGCGATGGCACTGCCGCCCTCGGCGGTCATCACCAAAAAAATTGTGCTTCCTGCAGGCATGAGTGATCAGGAGCTTGAGGTTCAGGTTGAGTCTGAAGCCAACCAGTACATCCCATTTTCCCTGGATGAGGTCAGTCTCGATTTTTGCGTGATCGGTCCTTGCAAGAGTTCGCCCGGCGATGTGGATGTTCTGATCGCAGCGTCTCGCCGCGAAAAGGTGCAGGATCGGCAGGGGTTAGCGGAAGCTGCCGGCCTCAAGGCGGTCATCATCGATGTGGAGTCCTATGCCTCACGCTTGGCGACGAGCCGATTGATCGAGGGTTTGCCCAACAAGGGGGTGGACACCATGGTTGCCTTGTTCGAGGTGGGGGCGTTGACAACGAGCATGCAGGTCATACGGAACGATGAGGTTCTCTACGATCGAGATCAAGCCTTCGGTGGTGCGCAACTCACGCAGTTGATCGTGCGCCAATACGGCTTTTCGCCAGAGGAGGCCGAGAGCAAAAAACGCAATGGCGACTTGCCGGACGACTATGCAAGCGCCGTGCTGCGTCCATTCGTGGAAAGCCTCTCGCAGGAAATTGGCAGGGCTTTGCAGTTCTTCTTCACCAGCACTCCCCATAATCGCGTCGATCACATCATGCTTGCAGGTGGCTCGGCGCCCTTGCAGGGGCTCATTGAATCGGTGACACAGCACACCGGCTTCCCTTGTTCGGTTGTCAATCCGTTTGACGGCATGGAAATTGGGAGTTCCGTGCGAATGAAAAAAATGGTACGTGAGGCGCCCTCCTATCTGACGTCTTGCGGCTTGGCGATGCGGAGGTTTCTGCAGTGATTCTTATCAACCTTCTTCCCCACAGGGAGGCCGCGCGCAAGCGTCGGCGCGAAACGTACCAGGCCGCGATGCTTGGAGCGGCGATGGCGGGCCTGTTGATTGCAGGTGCAATCTATTGGTGGTTCCAGATGATGATCGAGAACCAGCAGGCCAACAACAATTTCCTGCAAAGCGAGATTCGGGTGCTGGAAGACCAAATCAAGGAGATTGCGACCATCGAAGAGGAGATCGCGGCATTGCGCGCTCGGCAAAAGGCCGTAGAAGATTTGCAGGCGGATCGCAATCTTCCCGTTCACTTGCTCAGTGAGTTGGTGGAGCAACTACCGGATGGGGTGTATATCACCATGCTCAAGCAAACCAATCAGACGGTTGAGATGAAGGGCATGGCGCAGTCCAATGAACGGGTGTCGGAGTTGTTGCGCAACTTGTCGAATAACACGCCTTGGCTCTCCAAGCCGGAGCTGGTGGAGATCGTTGCCAAGAACGTTGCTTTGACTCCGCGCGACTTGCGCCGGGCTTCCGAATTCAATCTGCGCTTTCAATTGGTTCGCTCCAGCGAGGCCAAGAAGGCGATGGAAACCGCCAGCGCGGCAGGGAAGTAAGCGATGGCCAAGACCAAAACACCCAAGATCGATATGGCGCAGTTGCAGGAGCAGCTGCAACGCCAGTTCACCAACCTGGACACCAAGGATCCTTCGCTGTGGCCCATACTGCCACGTATTCTGTTGTGTGTTTTTATTGCCGCCGCAGTTGCGGTAGCTCTGTGGTACGTGAAGTTGACGGACTACCAAGCGGAGCTGGAGGCCGAGCGCGCCAAAGAGCTTACTCTGCGCGAAGATTACAAGAAAAAACTGCAAAAGGCCGTGAGTCTCGATTTGTTGAAGAAGCAGCGGGAGCAGGTTCAGCAGTACGTTTTGCAGATGGAAAAACAACTGCCCAGCAAGGCGGAAATGTCTGCGTTGCTCTCGGATATCAACCAAGCTGGCTTGGGGCGGAGCCTCCAATTTGAACTTTTCAAGCCGGGGCAGGTGGTGGTGCGCGAATACTATGCAGAACTACCCATCTCTATTCGTGTGACTGGTCGATACCACGATATGGGGGCGTTCGCTTCTGATGTGGCGCATCTTTCGCGCATCGTGACTCTCAATGACGTTGCCATCAGCGTTCCGGCGAAGGACAAGGAGAAGTTTGCCGGGAGTCTGGTTTTGGATGCGACGGCGCGCACTTTCCGGTATTTGGATAATGAGGAGGTGCAGGCCCAGCGTGCCGCAGCGAAGGATCCGAAAGGGGCGAATAAATGACATTACCTCGGATCGCATCAGTTTCCTTGGTCTTGCTTGCCTTGGGCGGATGCTCTGCCTCGGGTGAAGATGAGTTGCGGGAGTGGATGGCCAGTGAGCGTGCGCAGGCGAGACCTCGTGTGACGCCGTTGACAGAGCCGAAACAGTTCCAGCCAGTGGGTTATGAAGTCAACTCTGAGATGGATCCGTTTGATCCAATGAAACTTACCCAAGCCTTGCGCAGAGAATCGGCGCAGATGGCTTCCAATGCAGCGCTCATTGCGCCGGAATTGGCCCGTCGAAAAGAACCATTGGAGGCCTTCCCCTTGGATGCGATCTCTATGGTGGGCAGTTTGAACAAGGAGGGTAAGCCCACCGCGCTTATCAAAGTGGACAAGCTGCTGTATCAGGTGCAGGCAGGAAATTACCTGGGACAGAATTACGGGCGAATTGTCGCCATTAACGAAACGTCCGTCCAACTGCGCGAAATTGTGCAGGACCCGGCAGGGGACTGGATTGAACGCACCACATCGCTCGAGTTGCAGGAGGAGGCGAAAAAATGAATCAGCATAAGGATGCAGTAATGAAATGGATGCACCAGGGCGTCTTGGCGTCGGCTGCGGTGTTGTGCTCCACTGCCTCTTGGGCGCAGGCCGCCATTGAGGCAGTCACTGGATCTATCCAGGGAGGGGCGGAAGTCGTTCGTATTGACTTGTCCGAGCCAATGGCTAGTGTTCCCAATGGATTCGCCACTCAATCTCCAGCGCGCATTGCATTGGATTTTCCTGGTGCTATCAACGCAATGGGGCGTTCGGCAGTCGAAGTAAATCAGGGAAATCTCAAGTCGGTCAACGTCGTTCAGGCCGGGGGGCGATCCAGAGTTGTATTGAACCTCAAACAGCCGACCACTTACCGAGCGGAACTGCAGGGCAAGGCCGTGTTGATTCAATTGGATCCAGTAGCTGCGGTTGCTGCAGCGCAAGCGCCACAAGCAGCCGTTTTCGCCGAGAGCGGGCATTCCGATGTGCTGCCCATCAAGGATGTGGATTTTCGCAGGGGGGCTGATGGTGCTGGGCGGGTGGTCATTGGCTTGGCCAACAACCAAGTAGGCGTCGATCTTCGGCAGCAGGGCAAGGGTCTGACCGTTGAGTTCATCCGCTCATCATTGCCTGAAGGGCTGCGCCGTCGTTTGGATGTTGCTGATTTTGGGACTCCCATTCAGTCAGTTACCACTACTCAACAAGGCGATAAGGTTCGGATGGTGATCGAGCCGGTGGGCGAATGGGAGCACAGTGCCTACCAGAGTGACAATCAGTTTGTGGTGGAAGTGCGCCAGAAGAAGGTGGATCTCAATAAGCTGACCCAAGGACCAGGCTACAGCACGGAGAAGCTGTCATTGAACTTCCAGAACATCGACCTGCGTTCATTGCTGGCGGTGTTTGCTGATTTCACCAATATCAACATCGTGACCTCAGATACGGTCACGGGTGCAATGACGCTGCGTTTGCAAGATGTGCCATGGGATCAAGCGCTCCAGATCATCATGGAAGCCAAAGGCTTGGGGATGCGCAAGACAGGCAATGTGCTGTGGATTGCGCCCAAGGATGAAATTGACGAGCGCATGAAGAAGGACTTCGAAGCTGCGCAAACCATTCAAAAGTTGGAACCCTTGCGCACCCAGGCGTTTCAGCTGAACTATGCCAAAGCAGTCGATATGGTGGCGCAGATCACATCTACCAGTGGGAGCTCTGGAAGCACCAGTAATCGTTTCTTGTCCGAGCGCGGAACGGCGATTGCTGAGCCACGTACCAACCAGATTTTTGTGACGGATACACCGACCAAGCTCGAAGAGGTCCGGCAACTGTTGGCTTCTCTCGACGTGCCGGTGAGGCAGGTGATGATTGAGGCGCGCATTGTGGAAGCTTCGGATACCTTTGGCCGATCGCTTGGGGTGAGGCTGGGTGCGACCGATTTGCGGGCAAATCGGGGGGGGGACGGTGGATACGGAAGCCATGGTGGTAATCGGATTGGATTTGGTACCAACTATAGCAACACAGTGGCAAGTACTGGGGCAGGTGGTCTAGTTACAAATCCACTTGGAAATTTTGTCAACCTTCCAGCGCAGGCTCTTGGTGGATATGATCCGAGTAGTTTTGCGATATCTATTTTTAACTCTGCTGCTAACAGATTCTTAAATCTCGAGATCTCTGCTCTGGAGGCGGATGGTAAAGGCAAAGTGGTTTCCAGTCCTCGGGTTGTGACCGCCGATCAGACGAAGGCGGAAATTGAGCAGGGTACGGAATTTCCATATCCGGTAACGGCGCCAAATGGCGCTACGGTGATCGCATTCAAAAAAGCAGTATTGCGCTTGGAGGTTTTGCCGCAGATCACTCCTGAGGGCAACATTATCATGGATCTTACTGTTAATAAAGATAGCCCGGGTGAAATATTGCAGAATGTCCGAGCAATAAATACGAAACGCATTAAGACGCAGGTCTTGGTTGAAAATGGAGGGACTGTCGTTATAGGTGGAATCTTCGAAATTGAAGAATCCGAAGGTGATACTAAGGTTCCGTTCTTAGGGGATGTGCCGGTGGTGGGAAATCTCTTCAAAACAACGAACAAAGAAAGTAAGAAAAGAGAGATGCTGGTGTTTATTACACCAAAAGTCATTACGGATCGAGTATCTGTTCGTTAAGGTTCTAACTGAGATGGGTTGAAAGATGAAAATATTTTATAGATATCTTTGCGTAGTGCTAGTTTCTCTTGTTGTGGCTTGTGGAGGGGGCGGTGGTTCGCCAGGAGAGGGCTCTGGTACGTTGCCTTTAAAGGTGGATGTCCCTGCTGGGGAGGGAACTTTTGACAATCCGGTAAGAATCAAAGCAAACCAAGGGCGTTTGTTCAAAATTACTGGTGGCCGCACGAAGGGTGGTGCAAGTGGTACAGAGAAGCGCAGTTATCTGGTGAATGTTGAAGAGACCGGTGTTGTGGGTTTGTCATGGGCTAAGACAGGTGACACCGAGGCTGAGGATTTGTTTGTTGTTTCTTGGATTTCTGGCCCGAAGCAAACCAAGGTCACTGTCCGTGATGCGGACGATAAAGCGGTTTCTTTTTATGTAAAAACAGATCCCCCGGAACCCGTAAATCTCTATACTACAGCGCCAGATGTGCTTACTATCGGTGTGGGTACGGATGCCGCACGTACTTTTGATATTGGCGGTGGTAGTGCGCCTTATACGGTGAATGTGGCCAATACCAATGTTGCACGTGTTGAGTTGTTGCCAAACGGTAAACAATGGAAAATTATCGGTGTGGCAATAGGTGAGACACAGGTGATTATCCGTGATGCAACAGGAGCGGAAAATGGTGTCAAAGGTATCGCAATTAATGTCGGCGCACCTGAATTGAGAATTTCTCCTGAAACACTCTTGATGCCGGTTGGTATCGAAGGGATAGCAAAAATATCAGGTGGGCAGCCGCCCTATAAAGTGGCGGGTGGTATACCTTCCGCTATTTCTGCAAGAGTCGTGGGGGACGAACTTAAAATTGTGGGTTCACTCGCCTCCAAGCTTGATGTTACCGTGGAAGATGCTACTGGGCAGACGGTGAAAGTTGAGGTCGAGATCAATGTGTCAACGACGAGTATTCGTTTTTCTCCAAGTGCTTTAGCGGTGTCTGAAAATGATACGCAGCCAATTGATTTCACGGTTTTTGGCGCTGTGGGAGAGTTTTGTATATTTACTTCCGATCCTACATATCTGCGGCCCGATGGTTCGGTATGCCGTACCAATACGAATGTTCGTCTTATCACTGGCACGGCCGGTACGCGTTGCGTTACTGGTGATAAGGTTGTAACCTTGACGGTTGTCGACTCCATGCGTTCGACGGGAATTGCTCAGATCACCATCAAGGATAATGGGCCAGGTTGTGGTACGGCCGGTCTAGCACTTACTCCAAATGCTGTGTCTGTTAATGTGGAAGTTGGAACAAATGAAGCAACGAGTAATAACGTCGTAATAACTGGTGGATCGGGGTCATATGTTGTTACTTCATCAAATCCGCAGCTAGCGACTGCAACAGTTGCTGGTAATGTATTGACGATCAAAGGGGGGGTCGTGGCAGCGCCTCTTGGCGCCCCCGTAGATGTGACTGTAACAGTGCGTGATGCGAATAATCCAAGCTTAAATGCATCAGTTACCGTTACCGTAAGATAATGGTGTTCTGTTTTTGCGTCTTTAGATTTGGCGCCGATTGTTGAGTCAATAGCAAACCCCGGATGGCCGGGGTTTGTTGTTTTTTGTAAATAAAAAATCAAAAGAAACTGGTATGACATTAGGAAAGAGTATCACCGTTGGTCTTGAGGGTTCTTCCTATGATGTTGTTATTTGCTCAGACGGATTGAATAGGCTGGAATCTGCTGTTGCAAGCCTTGGTGCAGCTAGCGCTCTTGTGGTAACTAATCAAACGGTTGGCCCACTCTACGGCGCGCAATTGGTTGCGGCTCTAAAGAATTGCTATTCTTTCATTCATATCCTCGAACTCCCCGACGGCGAAGAACACAAGAACTGGCAAACGCTGAATCTCATCTTTGACGCCTTGCTGAAGCACGAATGCGACCGCAAGACGGTTCTCTTTGCCTTGGGCGGCGGAGTCATTGGCGACATGACCGGTTTTGCAGCCGCCTGTTACATGCGTGGTGTTCCGTTTGTGCAGGTTCCGACCACCTTGCTGGCGCAAGTGGACTCATCGGTGGGCGGCAAAACCGGCATCAACCACCCGCTGGGCAAGAACATGATCGGGGCGTTCTATCAGCCCCGTCTGGTGGTATGCGACCTTGCTACCTTGGATACCTTGCCCGAGCGAGAGCTTTCAGCGGGCTTGGCGGAAGTCATCAAGTACGGTCCCATCGCTGATATGGAGTTCATGGCTTGGCAAGAGGCCTCCATGGACGACTTGCGTGCCCGTGACCGCACGGCATTGGCGCATGCAGTAAGGCGTAGCTGCGAGATCAAGGCCTGGGTGGTCGGGCAGGATGAGCGTGAGTCAGGCCTGCGTGCCATTCTCAATTTTGGGCATACGTTTGGTCATGCCATCGAGGCGGGCATGGGCTATGGCGTGTGGCTCCATGGTGAAGCGGTGGGTGCTGGCATGGTGATGGCTGCCGAGCTGTCGCTGCGCATGGGTCTGGTGGACGAGAAGTTTGTTCTGCGGCTGCGCAACTTGATCCAGCGGGCCGGTCTGCCTGTCAAAGCGCCAGTGCTGGACCCTTCAGACAATGCGGGGCGCTACCTGGAGCTCATGCGTGTCGACAAAAAGGCAGAGTCTGGCGAGATTCGATTTGTGCTGATTGATGGTCCGGGCAAGGCGGTAGTGCGTTCGGCGCCCGATGCCTTGGTGCGAGAAGTCATCGATGCATGCTGGTGATGCGAAAAGTGCCAGCCTTTCGGACCGCTTGAGCAAGCAAGGCATGCGGTATGCATGAGGCAGGCTTGGCTGCCTATGCGTGCGATCCGGCGCAATCGCGTGGACGCAGGTACTGGGAGGAGCCCGCGCCAACGCGTACGCCTTTTCAGCGGGATAGGGACCGCATTGTCCATTCGACAGCGTTCCGGCGCCTGGTGTACAAAACACAGGTCTTCTTGAACCATGAGGGCGATCTGTTTCGCACCCGGCTGACCCATTCCATAGAGGTGGCCCAATTGGGCCGTTCGATCGCGCGCTCACTGAGCCTCAATGAGGATTTGGTGGAAGCGATCTGCCTGGCGCACGATCTGGGGCATACGCCCTTTGGCCACGCAGGGCAGGATGCACTTCATGCCTGCATGGCAGAGTTCGGTGGGTTTGAGCATAACCTGCAAAGCCTGCGCGTGGTCGATTGGCTGGAGCGGCGTTATCCCCAATTCGATGGCCTGAACCTGTGTTTTGAAACGCGGGAGGGCATTCTCAAGCATTGTTCCCAGGCAAATGCCAGGGCGCTGGAAGCGCAGGAGCCCGGTGGTGTGGGCGCCCGTTTTCTATTGCGTCAGCAGCCCAGTTTGGAGGCGCAGTTGTGCAACCTGGCTGATGAGATTGCGTATAACGCGCACGATATCGATGATGGCGTGCGCTCGGGTCTCATTTCGATGGAGCAGTTGCAAAGCATTCCTTTGTTCGAGTCGCACCGGCTCCAGGCGCTCGCTGAATATCCGGCATTGGCACGTTTGGAGTCGCAACGCCGCTTGTTGTACGAAGCCATCCGACGCATGCTCAGTGCACAGGTGTATGACGTCATCGAAGCCACCCGGCATGCCTTGCAGACCCAGGGCCCCAAGCATGTGGACGAGGTACGAGCCATGCCCTTGCTGGTGCGCTTCAGCGAAGAGATGCACGGGCAGTCCCTCGCGCTCAAACGTTTCTTGTTTGCCAACCTGTATCGTCATCCGCAGGTGGTTGAAACCACCAACAGCGCGCGACAAGTGGTGCGAGATCTCTTTGCTTTCTACATGCAGAAGCCCCAGGCCATGAAGCCCATCTTCGCGCAGCGCTGGGACGAGGCTGTCGGGCCCTCGGACCGTGCGCGGGTTGTGGCAGACTTCATCGCTGGCATGACCGACCGCTACGCGGTGAAGGAGCATGAGCGTCTGACCGGCCAGCGTCTGCTGGGCTGATGTTCACCAGCCAAGCAGTACCCCATTTCACCGCCCATGAAGCACATCACGCCCAAGACATCCAAAACCCGAACGGAACCATCGCTGCAAGAGTTGCTGCCTTCGTTGCGGCCTGGTCAATCGGTGGAGCTCTTGAAAGAGTTGCACATCCTCACCCGGGATGGGCGGCTGAACCAGGATTCGCGCCGCAAACTCAAGCAGGTGTACCACCTGTACCAGTTCATCGAACCCCTGTTGCAGGAGATGTCGACGGATGGGCATGCGCCTACCCTGGCGGACCATGGCGCAGGCAAATCCTACCTGGGCTTTATTCTGTACGACCTGTTCTTCAGGCCGCTGGGGCGCGGGCACATCTATGGCATCGAATCGCGCCCGGACCTTGTGGAGCGCTCTTGCCAATTGGCTGAGCGACTGGGATTTGCGCGCATGTCGTTCCTTAACCTCTCCGTCGCGCAGGCCACTGAATCGGCGACATTGCCCGCCAGCATCGACGTGGTCACCGCGCTGCACGCCTGCGATACTGCAACGGATGATGCCATCGCGTTTGGCCTCCAGAAAAAGGCGCGTGCCATGGCCATCGTTCCGTGTTGTCAGGCCGAGGTGGCTTCGCATCTGCGTCGCAACAAGGCTCTTCAATTGGCACGCACGCCCTTGGCGGAGCTGTGGCGCCACCCCTTGCATACGCGCGAAATCGGAAGTCAGATCACCAACGTGCTGCGGTGCCTGTACCTGGAGGCCAGTGGCTACCAGGTCACTGTGACCGAGCTGGTGGGCTGGGAGCACAGTCTCAAGAATGAGCTCATCATTGCGCGCTATACGGGCCAGCACAAACGCAGCGCGCGCGAGCGCCTGCAGCAGATCCTGCAGCAGTTTGGCTTAGAGCAAGACATGGCAAACCGGTTTGGTTTGCCATGGAGCGAGGGCGCAGAACTCAGCGGCGAAGCGTCATGAGGTTTTTGACTTCCTTGACCCCATGTGTCTGAAGGGCCACTGTCTCGGCCATCTGGCGTTCTTCCGCATTGCGGGCTTCGCCCAGCAGTTCGGCTTGGCCTTTGACGACATTCACACGGACCGTGTGGCGCAAAGCCTGCCGCTCATCCGCCTGGATGCGTGCCTCGACCCGGGCCGCCGTGTCCAGATCCATGGCGACTGCGCGGTGGCGCTGGTGGGGGCTGGCGACGTAGTTGCCGTTGGAAGTGCAAGCACCCAGTGCGGTGGCAGCCACCAGAGTGCTCAAGGCGATGTACAAGGGTTTCATGTCGGGTCTCCTGATCCGGAAGTATGGCATGGCTCACTGCTGCGCATGCAGCCACGGAAGCGCCTTTTTTAAGCCATGGCCCGACTCGCACGACTTTCGCTGCCTGGGCAGGTTCATCATGTCTTGCAACAGGGCAACAACCAGCAACCCATCTTCCTGGATGCGCAGGACCGGGATGCGTTCTTGGGTGGCTTGGCCGACAGTGCGCGCACGCATCGGGTGACCATTCATGCCTATGTGTTGCTGAGCGCCAGCTACCACTTGCTCATCACTCCGGCCACGGCGGAGGCTTTGTCCTTGATGGTGCAGGCGTTGGGGCGGAGCTATGTGCGCTACTTCAATCGCCGCCATGCCCGCAGCGGAACGCTGTGGGAAGGGCGCTTTCGCTCGTCGGTGCTGGAGGCGCCGGTCTATTTGTTGCCCGCCATGGTGGGCTTGGATTGGGCGCCGGTCCGCGCGGGACTTGCGGCGCAGCCGCAGGATTGGGCCTGGTCCAGCCATGCGCACTACCGCGGCTTGCGTGTGGATCGTTTGATCACGCCCCATGCCCAGTACTGGGCACTGGGCAACACACCATTCGACCGGGAGAACGCGTATGCGGAAATGGTGCGCACGGGCCTGGATGAAGCGCAATGGCAGCGCATGGAAGGCGCTGCGCGCGGTGGGTGGGCTCTGGGCAGTGAGCCCTTTCTGCAAGCACTGAACACCCAGGGTGCGACGCGCAGACTGACGCAGGCCCGGCCAGGGCGCCCGCGCAAATCCCACCCCCTTGATTGAGTCATACAGTGCTCCATCACAGGCAAACTGCCGTCGTATTTAATCTGTCCCCAAATAATTTGCCGGAGAGTTCTTTGCGGCTTTATTGGTATCTGACCCCGAATAAACTGCTTGCCATGGGATGTTGCAATGCACTAAGCTTGCGCTCCCCGCGTATGAATATGAGGAGTGCGCCATGACCACGGCCGCCGAGATTGAACACCTGAAAGCACACGGTCTGTATTCGACCGCCCATGAACACGACGCTTGCGGCCTCGGTTTTGTCGCGCACATCAAGGGCGTCAAGCGCCACGACATCGTGACGCAGGCGCTCAAGATCCTGGAGAACATCGACCACCGCGGCGCCGTGGGTGCCGACAAGCTGATGGGCGACGGCGCGGGTATCTTGATCCAGATTCCGGACCAGCTTTACCGCGAGGAAATGGCCAAGCAAGGCGTGGTGCTGCCTCCTGCCGGGGAATACGGCGTGGGCATGGTGTTCCTGCCCAAGGAGCATGCCTCGCGTCTGGCCTGTGAGCAGGAACTGGAGCGCGCCATCAAGGCCGAAGGCCAGGTGCTGCTGGGCTGGCGCGATGTGCCGGTCAACCGCGAGATGCCCATGTCGCCCACGGTGCGCACCAAGGAACCTATCCTGCGCCAGCTCTTCATCGGGCGCGGCTCCGATGTGATCGTGCAGGACGCGCTGGAGCGCAAGCTCTACGTCATTCGCAAGACCGCCAGCGCTGCCATCCAGGCCCTCAAGCTCAAGCACAGCAAGGAATACTACGTTCCCAGCATGAGCAGCCGCACCGTGGTGTACAAGGGCCTGCTGCTGGCCGACCAGGTGGGCCAGTACTACCTGGACTTGCAGGACGAACGCTGCGTCTCGGCCGTAGGCTTGGTGCACCAGCGCTTTTCCACGAACACCTTCCCCGAGTGGCCGCTGGCCCACCCGTACCGCTACGTGGCTCACAACGGAGAGATCAACACCGTCAAGGGCAACTACAACTGGATGCGTGCCCGTGAAGGTGTCATGTCTTCACCCGTGCTGGCGGCAGACCTGAAAAAGCTCTACCCGATCAGCTTCGCCGACCAGTCCGACACGGCCACGTTCGACAACTGCCTGGAACTGCTGACCATGGCGGGCTACCCCATCAGCCAGGCCGTGATGATGATGATTCCCGAGCCCTGGGAGCAGCACACCACCATGGACGAGCGCCGCCGCGCTTTCTATGAGTACCACGCCGCCATGCTGGAGCCCTGGGATGGCCCGGCTTCCATCGTGTTCACCGACGGCCGCCAGATCGGCGCCACGCTGGACCGCAACGGCCTGCGTCCCTCGCGCTACTGCATCACCGATGACGACCTGGTGATCATGGGCTCCGAGTAGGGCGTGCTGCCCGTACCCGAGAACAAGATCGTGCGCAAGTGGCGCCTGCAGCCGGGCAAGATGTTCCTGATCGATCTGGAGCAGGGGCGCATGATCGACGATGACGAGCTCAAGGCCAACATCGTCAACACCAAGCCCTACAAGCAGTGGATCGAAAACCTGCGCATCAAGCTCGACAGCATCGAAGCCGGCGAGGCCGCCGCCACGCCTGCCGCTGCCAGCTTGCCGCTGCTGGACCGCCAGCAGGCCTTTGGCTATACGCAGGAAGACATCAAGTTCCTGATGGCGCCCATGGCCCAGAACGGCGAAGAGGGCATCGGCTCCATGGGCAACGACAGCCCGCTGGCCGTCCTGTCCAGCCAGAACAAGCCGCTGTACAACTACTTCAAGCAGCTGTTCGCCCAGGTGACCAACCCGCCGATCGATCCGATCCGCGAGGCCATCGTGATGTCGCTCAACAGCTTCATCGGCCCCAAGCCCAACCTGCTGGACATCAACCAGGTCAACCCACCCATGCGCCTGGAAGTGTCGCAGCCCGTGCTGGACTTTGCCGACATAGCCAAGCTGCGCGACATCAGCCGCTACACCCAAGGCAAGTTCCGCAGCGAAGTCATCGACATCACCTACCCGCTGTCCTGGGGGCATGAGGGTGTGGAAGCCAAGCTTGCGTCGCTGTGCGCGCAGGCCGTGGATGCCATCCGCGGCGGCGCCAACATCCTGATCCTCAGCGACCGGGGCGTGGGCCCGGAGCAGGTGGCCATCCCTGCGCTGCTGGCACTCTCCTGCATCCACCAGCACCTGGTGCGCGAAGGCTTGCGCACCGCTGCAGGCCTGGTCGTGGAAACCGGCACTGCGCGCGAAGTGCACCATTTCGCCGTGCTCGCAGGCTATGGCGCCGAGGCCGTGCACCCCTACCTGGCGCTCGAAACCCTGGTGGACATGCACAAGGAACTGGG
>Ga0116193_1000708_pt1 | contig 29991 bp, 27 predicted proteins | sample AD_UKC115_MetaG_FD_89892 | JGI IMG/M metagenome (GOLD analysis project Ga0116193, IMG submission 89892) | Active sludge microbial communities of municipal wastewater-treating anaerobic digesters from Hong Kong - AD_UKC115_MetaG | ecosystem: Engineered > Bioreactor > Anaerobic > Digestate... | reverse complement strand
TTCCACTTCGACCACCGAACCCGCCGCGATCAGATCAACCTCGTAGCCGCCCAACACGCGTTCTCCGTCGAACTCGACCGTGACTCCCTCGGGGCCGTGCACCACCGAGGCGGGCACGTTCAACGGACGGTTGTCGAGCTCCAGTGAGTTGGTGAATCTCCAGATGGCAGCCTGCGTCCCGGCGATCGCCTCATGCTCGCTGATGTTGGCCGCACCCAGCGGGTAGCCGGCGGCGCGCAACCGGCGACTCAGCTCGGCCGCGGTCAGCCGCGGGAACGAGTTGCGCAGGATCCAGTCGACCTCGGCCTCGAACGCGTGCGCCCGCAGGTTCGGCACCGCCGACCAGGTGTCCATCCGGTAGTGCGACGGACGTGTCGGCGACTCCCCCGTGAAGTCCAGCGAGTACGCGTCGACACCCGGGTTGAGCCGAATCAGGTCGGTGCGGGCGGTGCTGCCGTCGACGAAGGTGACGGTGTCGACGGTCGCCGAGTAGGTGCCGCCGCGATAGCGCGTCAGGCGGGGCAGGTCGACGGTGGGCCGTGGGCGTACGCGGCGACGCACGGTGACCGCAGGACGGGAGGGCGCGAGCGGGTGGCCCGCGGGTATGGCGGAAAGATGTGGACGGATCATGCGAAGTTGACTTTCTGGGTTCTGAGCAGCGCGTTCGAGCGAACCGCCGGATACGGGCGGGCGAACGCAGAAGGGGATCGCAGCGTCAGAAAATCAACAACAACAGCGCACGACGAGGCAGCGCGAGAAGACCATGCGCGGCTGTGCGAGCTGATGCATGGGTCACACCCTACGGCACCCACGTCGTGACGAGCAAAGAGTTCGGCTCACGGTGCGCGGTTATGTTGTGCGCCGCAATCGCGCGTGCATGATCATGGGGGCACAAATTCACACGGTCGGGAGAGGACTTTTCATGACGTCGGCTCAGAACGAATCACAGGCACTCGGTGATCTCGCCGCACGGCAGCTCGCCAATGCCACCAAGACCGTTCCGCAGCTCTCGACCATCACGCCGAGGTGGCTGCTGCACCTGTTGAGCTGGGTCCCGGTCGAGGCCGGCATCTACCGGGTGAACCGGGTGGTCAACCCCGAGCGGGTGGCGATTCACGCCGAGGAGGCCGGGGAGGGCGAGGCGCCCCTGCCGCAGACCTACGTCGACTACGAGACCGCACCGCGCGAGTACACGCTGCGCTCCATCTCGACCCTGCTCGACGTGCACACCCGGGTTTCGGACCTGTATTCGAGCCCGCACGACCAGATCGCCCAGCAGCTGCGGCTGACTATCGAGACCATCAAGGAACGCCAGGAATCCGAGCTGGTCAACAATCCCGAGTACGGGCTATTGGCGCAGGTCACCCCCGAGCAGACCATCGCCTCGCGCGACGGCCGTCCCACCCCGGACGACCTGGACTCACTGATCACCAAGGTGTGGAAGACCCCGGGCTTCTTCGTGACCCACCCGCTGGGAGTGGCCGCGTTCGGCCGCGAGGCCACCCGCCGCGGCGTCCCGCCGGTGGTGGTCAGCCTGTTCGGCGCGCAGTTCCTGACCTGGCGCGGCATCCCGATCATCCCCAGCGACAAGGTGCCGGTGGAGAAGGGCAAGACCAAGTTCATCCTGGTGCGCACCGGCGAGGAGCGCCAAGGCGTCGTCGGCCTTTTCCAGCCCGGCCTGGTCGGCGAGCAGGCCCCGGGTCTGTCGGTCAGGTTCACGGGCATCAACCGCTCGGCAATCGCCTCCTACCTGGTGACCCTCTACAACTCGTTGGCCGTGCTGACCGACGACGCGCTCGCGGTGCTCGACGACGTCGCCGTGGACAAGTTCTATGAGTACAAGTGAGTACCGCTCGCTGAACGCCGAGAGCGAACTGCCGATCAGCGAGGCCGAACTGGCCGCGCTGGCCGGTCAGCTCTTGGCGGCGAGCTTCCGGCCGGGACCCGACACCCCGCCGCAGAGCGCCCCGGTGGCACCGCGCGGCAACGTGCCCGACGTGACTGCGGCGACGTCCGCGGGCACGAGTGCGGTCGGCGCCGCGAACCCGCTGACCCCGGCGGCACCGTTGGTACCCGCGGGCGGGGCCGAGTTCGCCGCGATCCCCAGCCCGACCTCCCCGGGTCCGGAAGCCGTTCCACCGCAGACGGTTCCGGTCGCCCCGCGCGGCCAGGTGCCCGATCTGACTTCGTTCGCGGTGCCCACGGGAATCGTCCCGACGACACCGGGTGTGATCGCCGGCGGCAGCCCGTCGGTGCCCGTCACCCAGCGCGGGCTGGCCACACCGGGCTGGCCGGCTTCGGCGCCGACCCTCGAAGAACGGAACCGGTTTGCCGACCCATCGACGGCCGAGCACAGCGATCCGGGGGACGAGCCGGACTATTACTTCCTGTCCCGGCCGAGTGCACCGGACCCGGTCTCCGTTCCGCAGATCCCCGACCAGCACGAGATCTTCGACGTCGACACGTTGCGCGCCGACTTCCCGATCCTGGCCGAAACGGTCAACGGCAAACCGCTGATCTGGTTCGACAACGCGGCCACGACGCAGAAGCCGCAATCGGTGATCGACCGGCTGAGCTACTTCTACGCGCACGAGAACTCCAACATCCACCGCGCCGCGCACGAGCTGGCGGCCAGGGCCACCGATGCCTACGAGGACGCCCGCGAGTCGGTCCGGCGATTCATCAATGCCCCGCGCAGCGAACAGGTCATCTTCGTGCGGGGAACCACCGAGGCCATCAACCTGGTGGCCGCATCGTGGGGCCGCAAGCACCTCGGTCCGGGTGACGAGATCGTGATCACCCACCTCGAGCACCACGCCAACATCGTGCCGTGGCAGGCGATCACCCAGCAGACCGGCGCGGTGCTGCGGGTGGCCCCGGTCGACGACGACGGCAACCTGCTGATGAACGAGTTCGAGCAACTGCTCGGCCCGCACACCAAACTCGTTGCCGCAACCCAGGTTTCCAACGCCCTGGGCACCATCACCCCGGTACAGCAGATCGTCGAACTCGGACACCGCTATGGCGCCCGGGTGCTCATCGACGGCGCGCAGTCCATCCCGCACATCCCGATCGACGTCCAAGCCCTGGGCGCGGACTTCTTCGTCTTCTCCGGGCACAAGATCTTCGGGCCCACCGGCATCGGAGTGCTCTACGGCACCGAGGAGGCCCTGGCCGACACTCCGCCGTATCAGCTGGGCGGCAACATGATCGCCGATGTGACGCTGGAACGGGCGATCTACCAGGGCATCCCGAACAAGTTCGAGGCCGGCACCGGCAACATCGCCGACGCCGTCGGGCTGGGAGAGGCGATCCGCTACGTCGAGAAGGTCGGCATCGAGCGGATCGCGGCCTACGAGCACGCGCTGCTCGAGTACGCCACTCCCCGGCTGGCCGACATCCCGGGGGTACGGCTGGTCGGCACCGCCCGGGAGAAGGCCAGTGTGCTGAGCTTCGTGCTCGCCGGTCACGAACCGCTGGACGTCGGTAAAGCGCTCAACGCCGAGGGCATCGCGGTGCGCGCGGGCCATCATTGCGCGCAGCCGATCCTGCGGCGGATGGGCCTCGAGGCCACGGTGCGGCCGTCGTTCGCGTTCTACAACACCTTCGACGAGATCGACGTGTTCATCCGGGCAGTTCGGCGCCTCGCCGAAGGCGGCGCATAACATCGGAAGAGTTCCGCGTATTCGCGGGTTGTTGCTTGAAGACTCGAGACGGGCACGGCGAGGAGACCTCAGCTATGGGCAAGATCTACGACAACGTCACCGAACTGGTGGGGCGCACCCCGCTGGTCCGGCTCAACCGGCTGGCCGACGGCCTGGGCGCTCAGGTGGTGGCCAAGCTCGAGTTCTACAACCCCGCCAACAGCGTCAAGGACCGGATCGGGGTGGCGATCATCGACGCCGCCGAGGCGTCCGGCGAGTTGCGGCCCGGCGGCACCATCGTCGAGGCCACCAGCGGTAACACCGGTATCGCCCTGGCCATGGTCGGGGCGGCGCGCGGCTACAAGGTCATCCTGACCATGCCCGAGACCATGTCGGTGGAACGCCGGGTGCTGCTGCGGGCGTTCGGCGCCGAGATCGTGCTGACCCCCGGTTCCGAGGGAATGGCCGGCGCGGTGGCAAAGGCCAAGCAGATCATCGCCGACACCCACAACGCGGTGGCGGCCGATCAGTTCGCCAACCCGGCCAACCCGGCCATCCACGAGAAGACCACGGCCGTCGAGGTCTGGGACGACACCGACGGCAAGGTCGACATCTTCGTCGCCGGCATCGGTACCGGTGGCACCCTGACCGGGGTCGGCCACGTCCTCAAGGAGCGCAAGCCCGGGGTGCAGATCGTCGGTGTGGAACCCAAGGACTCCCCGATCCTCAACGGCGGCGATCCCGGCCCGCACAAGATCCAGGGGCTCGGGCCGAACTTCATTCCCGAAATTCTCGACCGCGACGTCTACGACGAGATCGTCGATGTCCAGTTCGACGACGCGATCCGGGTGGCGCGCGCATTGGGCACCGACGAGGGCATCCTCGGCGGCATTTCGGCGGGCGCCAACGTGTGGGCGGCGCTGGAACTGGCGAAGCGCCCGGAGAACGCCGGCAAGCTGATCGTCGTCGTCGTGCCGGACCTCGGCGAGCGGTACATCTCCACCGCCCTCTTCGAACACATCAGGGACTGACCCACGGTGGCCCTGACCTCAGCGATCGCGTGCTTACGTGAGGATCTGGACAACGCGCGTTCGCACGACCCGGCCGCGCGCGGTGATCTGGAGAACGCGCTGGTCTATTCGGGTCTGCACGCCATCTGGTCCTATCGGATTGCGCACCGCCTGTGGGCGCGGCCGGCGACCAAGGGGTTGGCCCGGATTCTGGCCCAGGTGACCAGATTCCTCACGGGCATCGAGATTCATCCGGGAGCCACGATCGGGCGACGATTCTTCATCGACCACGGCATGGGCGTCGTCATCGGCGAGACCACCGAGATCGGCGACGACGTGATGGTCTATCACGGCGTGACGCTGGGCGGGCGGTCGCTGGCCCACGGAAAGCGCCACCCAACGATCGGCAATGGTGTCGCGGTCGGCGCCGGCGCGAAGGTGCTGGGGCCCATCACGATCGGCGACGGTAGCGCGATCGGTGCGAATTCCGTTGTCACCCACGATGTTCCGGCGGACTCGATCGCCACCGGCATCCCCGCAGTGGTCCGACACCGGACCGAGAAGCAGCGCGAGCCCCTGGTCGACCCCACCACCTACATCGACCCCGCGATGTATATCTGACACTCCGTCATCTCCATCTGTTCAGCGTCCTCTGCGAGGTTCACTCGCACAACGCCGCAGCCACCGCTGAACAGATGGAGATCCGGGTCAGCCCGGCGGCACCAGCATCGACTGCCAGCTGCGCGGGCCGGGTTCCACCGCCAGATCACCCTGGGTGTGCGGCCTGCCGTCCGGCCCGGTGTAGTTGCCGGTCGCGGGATCGTAGGGCACCAGCGCCGGTCGGGAATCGATGGGCGGCGGCGGATCACCGGGGGCGGTCACGCCCGGCGGGTACTGCGGGATGGGCTGACCCGAGTACGTCGCGTTCGGGTCGCCCTTCCAGTTGTAGCCATCGTTGAGTGGCACGTACTGTTCGTCGCTCTCGCACATCTCCACCGTCGGAGCACGCTTGCCGGGCTTCGTCTCGCACGGAATGTTGCGCACACCACGGACATTCAGCGCGGAGTCCTGCGGCACCCGGCAGTACAGCTCACCGGCCGGCCGGTCGGGTGCGTCGACCTCGCTGGGCGCACGCTGCTGGCGCACCGGCAGGAACCCGGTGTTGCACGGCGGCGGCAGGTTCAGGTTCAGGTTGAAGTCCAGATAGATCCCGCGGTAATCCTGCTTGACACCGGAGTCGGCCAGGGCGATCGCCGACATCACGGCGGTGCCCTGCGGGTAGAGCACCAACAGCTGCTCGAGGTCCGACCGATACGTCACTGCGATATCGCCGAGGCTCACGAAGTTCGCCAGCAGCACCGGCAGGGCGGGCGCGATCCGGTCGAACAACTGCTCACCCTCGTTCAGCGCGGGGCCACCGGCGTCGAGCAGACCCGCGAATGCGGCGTCCTGCGCCCGCAGCTGACCGGTGATGTCGGCCATCCGGTTGGCCCAGGTTCGGATCGAATCCGCGGTTCGCACCTGGGAATCCAGCACCGGCGGCGACTGGTCGATCAATGTGGTGATCGGTCCGGTGTTCTTGCCGGCATCGATCGCCAGCGCGGAGAAGCCGTCGACGATGCGACCCAGCTCCGGGCCCAGCCCGCCGACCGCGCGGGCCGATTCGTCCACCACGGTCCGCAGGTTGTCCGGCGGGATCGCCGTCAGCGCGGTGTTGGTGGCATCGAGCAGATGGCCGATGTCGACCGGCACACTGACCCGGGCCGTCGGGATGACCGCGCCGTCGGCCAACAACTTCGAGCCGTCGGCATCGGCGGCCGGGGTCAGCTCCAGGAACTGCTCCCCGACGGCCGAGCGACTGTGCACCGACGCCGACACATCGGCGGGTACCTCGATGTCCGAGTTCAGGCTCAGCACGGCCCGCACCCCGGTGGCGGTGACGTCGACGGATTTCACCCGACCGATCTCCGAGCCGCGGTAGGTCACCACCGACGTCGGATACAGCCCGCCGCCGGCCGGCAGGTCGACGGTCACCGTATAGCGCCCGATGCCCAGCAGCGCAGGCACTTTCACGAATCCGAACGCCATTACCGCAGTCGCAACCACGGTGACCGTGGCGAGGATCGCCAGCTGGGTCCAGACCTTGCGGGACAGTCTCAGCATCTCAGTACCCGCCGAAATGGTAGGGCGCGATCAGCGGGTTGCCCGACGTGTACGGGCTGGGCATCTGGCCGATCGTGCGTCCCCACTGCATCTCGAGTTCGGTCAGATCGCCCTCCCAGCGGGTGCCCGTGAACAGGCTGCTGTCGAGCCGGCTGAGGGTCAGATCGATGACGAGGGTGATGTTGGCGAAGTCGCCGCGGAACCAGTTCGGGATCGTGCTCTTGACCCACGGGTACGTCGACAGGAAGTCCAGCCCCTTGGTCAGTGCCGGCCCCGCGTCGGCCAGCGACCGCAGCACCGGCGCGATGTTGCGCAGGTTGTCGACGAGGGCCTGCCGAGACTGCTGGATGGCCGAGGCCGCGATGGCACTGAACTTGCCGAGCGCATCGATGGCATCGGCGATCTTGGTCCGCTGCTCGGCGAGCACGGCCAGCGCCTGCGGAATGGTGGTCAGCGCGTGGTCGACGGTGGCGTCCCGGGCGGCGACCTGACCGGCCAGTGCGTTCAGGCTGTCGGTGGCGGCGATGATGTCGTCGGTCTGCGCATTGACGTTCGCGATGAACGTGTCCAGTTGGGTGAGCAGGCTTCGCATTTCGTCCTCGCGGCCGGCCAGCGCCCGCGCGAAGGTCTGGTTGATCTCCTGTAGCTGCGCCAGTCCCCCACCGTTGAGCAGCACCGACACCGAGGCGAGGGTTTGTTCGGTGGTCGGGTACGCCCCCGCCGATTCCAGGCCGATCACCGAGCCGTCGTGCAGCTGTCCCTGCGGGGCCAGGCCCACGGGCGGCGCGAGTTCGATGTGCATCGACCCCAGCAGGCTGGTCTGGCCGACCTTCGCGGTGCTGTTGGCCGGCAGCTGAATGTCGCCGTTGATGCGCATGGTCACCAGGGCATGCCAGTCCTGCACCTCCACCCTCGTGACATTGCCGACGTTGACGTCGCCGACGCGCACCCGGGTGTTGGGCTGGATGGCGACGACGTCGGAAAGTTGCGCGGAGATGGTGTAGGACCCCGGGCCGTTGCCCTGGGTTCCCGGCAGCGCCAAGGAATTCGGGCCCCGCCATTGGCAGCCGGGCAGCGCGACCAGTGCCGCCAGCGTCAGGATCGCGGCGAGCACACGCTTCATCGTGTGCCTGCCGGAATCATCAGGCCGGGTAGGCCGGCGGCCGGGTCGGTGCTGACCGCGGGCGGCGGCGGCTGATTGGTCGGGGGCGGCAGGTCGGGGCGCAACCGGTCTTCGCTGTAGGTCAGCTCATTGGGCCGCGCCGAGGCGCCCGCGAACGGGTTGACGCCCAGCGGCGGGAAGTTGTACTGCCGGTTCTTGACGATCGGGGCCAGATATTGCACGCACAGCTTCGACGACCGCTCGTAGTTCTCCCGGGACGCGGCTTGGATTGCGCTGCAGACGAATTCGACGGTATTGGCGAAGTTGACCGGCGCGAGGATGCCGGTGACCGCGCTCTGGGCCGGCTGATAGATGTTCATGAAGTTCTGGAACACCGTCGGCGCGATGTGCAGGACTTGCTTGACGTCGCCCTGGCGGTCGTTGAGCGCCGTGGTGATCGACGCCAGGTGGTCCACCGTGGTACCGATGCCCTCCCGGTTGTCGGCCACGAAGCCGCGCAGATCGTGCACGGCGGCGTCGAGTCCCTGTGTGGCGTAAGCGATTTCGCCGGGCGTGTTGGACAGCACGGTGCTGACCTGCGCCAGATTATCGTTGAAGGCGCCCAACAGATCGGCGCTGGACGACAAGGCCGACACCAGCAGTTGCAGGTTGCGCACGGTGCTGAAGATGTCGGAGCTGTGGTCACCCAGCGCGGAGGCGGCCTGCGACAGTTTCAGGACGGTGTCGCGGGCGGTGTCACCCTGGCCACGAAGGTTTGCCGCCGCGGTGTTGATGAATTCGCCCACCGGACTGGGTCCCCCCGGCGTCGTGGGCTGCAACGAGTCGGTGAGCTTTTCGAGTTGGCCGCGGAAGTCGTCCCATTCGACGGGAACCGCGGTGCGGCTCTGGGGGATGACACCGCCGGCGGCCAGTGTCGCGCCACCGGTATAAGCGGGGACGAGCTGGACCGCCCGCGCGCTGACCAAAGACGGCGACAGGATCGCCGCCTGCACGTCAGCCGGCAGCGATACGTCCCGGTCGACCGAGAAGGTGACCTTGGCGGCCGCGGGTTGCGGCTCGATGCGGTCGACGGTACCGACGGCGACGCCGAGAACACGGACCTCGTCGCCGACGTAGAGGCCGTTGGTGTTGGCGAAGTAGGCCACGAAACTGTTGCGGCTGGCACTCTTCCACCACGGGGTGGCCACCACCGTCACTGCGGCAACCAGTAGCACCGCCAGGGCAGTTCCCAGGACACCACGAATCACTCTGTGCGACAACGTCACTGCCCCTGTCCCGGACCGGCGGGAAGTGCGGGGGGTCCGGGTGGCGGCCCTCCCAGGGCCGGAGCCGGCTCGGGAGCGCGGTAGGGGTAGCGCGGATCCCCCGGATTGCCCGTGATCGCATCCGGCAGCGTCAGATGTGGTTCACCGCCCTGCCCCGTCCGGGGGTACGGCACCGGCAGCGGCGGGGTCCCGGGCTGGCCGGTCTGCGGTTCGTCGAGCTGGGACGGCAGCAGAACGTTGGGGTCCAGTCCGAGGTCGGAGAACGCGGCATCGATGAACGGCTGGCTGAATTGTCCCGGCGCCAGGTTCACCAGCGACGCCTTGAAGAACGGGCCGGACCCGAGCACCTCGCCGAACGACATCGCGTAGCGGCGCAGCAGATACATGGTGCGCTGCAGTTCCTGTTTGCGGTTGTCCAGGATGCCGAGCACGCCGTTGAGCTTGTCCAGCGCCGGCGTGATCCGGCTGCGGTTGTCGTCGACCACCCCGGAGATCTGATGGGTGGCGGCGGTGATGTTGGTCATCAGTGCGTCGACCGAATCCCGTTGGGAAACCAGCTCGGCCAGCAGCGCGTTGGCATTCACGACGAGTCTGGCGATCTGGTCACTACGCTTGGCCAGCACACCGGTGACGGTGTTCGCGTCGGCGAGCAGGGCGCGCAGTTTGGCGTCCCGGTTGTTCAGGGTGTCGGAAAATCGTGACACCCCCTCGAGCGCCAGCTTCAGGTTGGGCGGTGTGTCGGCGAACGTGTCGGCGATGGTGGTCAGCGCCTTGGACAACTGGGTGGTGTCCAGTCCACTGATCGTGGTGGTCAACTCACCCAGGGCGGTGGGCAGGTCATACGGCGAAGTGGTGCGTTCCAACGGGATCGGGCCGGACAGCCCGCCACCTCCCCGCGGCGTCAGTTCGAGCATCTTGGTGCCCAGCACCGTTTCGGTCTTGATGGCCGCCTCGGTACGGTCGCCGAGTTCCACCCCGTCGCGCACGGTGAAGTCGACCCGCACCTTGGCGCCCTCGAGGTGGGCGCCGGACACCTGCCCGACGTTCACCCCCGACACCCGGACCTGGCTGCCGGGTTTGATGCCGCCGGCCTCGGCGAAATACGCCGAATAGTCGCTGGTGCGTTTGATGAAGGGCAGTCTGTCGTACGAGAACGCGGCGGTCACCAGTCCGGCGAGGATCAGCGTCCCGACGATGCCGACCGCCACGCGGTTGCGCTCGGCCAGGGGTTTGATGCTGGGTCGTCTCATTTCGGTTGGCACCGTCCTGTGTCCTGGCCGGCGAGCTTGACGTAAACCGGTTGGCCGCCCTTGCCGTTGACCTTGAGAATCGCGTCGCACAGATAGAAGCCGAAGTAATCGCCGTAGAGGCCCTGCCGGGACAGGATCTGGTAGGCGTCCGGCAACGTCCTGACCAGATCGTCGACGTAGTCCCGATCGGCCATGATCTGCCCCGCGAACCGGTCGGTCTGCACCACGGTGTCGTGCAGCGGTTGACGGGCCTCGGCGAACAGGTCCGCCACCGTACCGGCCGCCGCGTTGACATAGGCCGTGCCGGTGGCGATATCGGAGCGGCGATCTGCCAGTCCCGCAACGAGTTCCGACAGCTTGTCCAGCCCTTCGGCGAACTGGTCGTCGCGCGTGGCGAAACGTGCGAGCACGGTGTTGAGGTTGGTGATCACCTGGCCGATCAACTCGTCGCGGTCGGCCAGGGTGGTGGTCAGCGCCGACGTCTGCCCCAGCACCGAGGAGATGGTGGCGCCCTGGCCCTGGAACACCTTCAGCAGTTCCCCGGACAGCGCGTTCACCTGATCGGGGTCCAGCGCCCGGAACAGCGGGCGGAAGCCGCCGATCAGTGCGTCGACGTCGAGCGCCGGTGCGGTCTGCGTCAGCGGGATCGTGCCGTCCGCCGGCAACTCGCGCACCGACCCGGGTCCTCCTTCGAGCGCCAGGTAGCGGTCGCCGATCAGGTTCTCATACCGCACGACCGCGCGGGTGCCCTCGGTGAGCGGCAGGTTCCGATCCACCGAGAAATCCACCGTGACAGTGCCGTCCCGATGCAGTTCGATTGCCGTGACCTTGCCGACCTCGACGCCGGCGATGCGCACGAAGTTGCCGCCCTCGAGTCCCGAGACGTTGCTGAACACCGCGTGGTACTGCGCCCGGGAGTCGAACCGGAACTGCCCGAAGACGGCGATCAGGGCGAAGGTGAACACCGCGCAGGCGACGCTGAAAATCAGCACCCGAACCAGGGTGCGCACGGTCCGGCCTCTCATGGTTGGCCGCCGGGCGGTGGCGGGTACAGCGGGGTGCCGTCGGGGCCGAATTGCGCTGCGCCGTAAGCGGGTCCACCCGGATAAGCCGGCGCCGGACCCGGCGCGGGCGGCCCGGGGTAACGGATTCGCGGGGGTTCGGGGTTGGCCTTGGTGACCGGGAAGTAGTTGGCGAAACCGGGGAAGCCGATACCGGGGTTGGGCCGCAGATCCAGCCCGGTGCCGAAGCCGGTGTCGGTGACGAGGTACTTCACCGGGAAGTTCTTGCTGACGTCGGGCAGCGAGCCGCAACCCGGGCGGCCCCCGGGCCCCCCGGTGGCGTTGACGACCGGCAGGTTGTCCGGGAACCGGTATGGATCGTCACCGGCCAGCAGCGCGGCATCCATGATGACCGATTTCCCGTTGCCGCCCAACGCATCCCGGCCGCCGTTCTCCAGGAACCACTGCGCACCCTGGAACAGGCACGTGTAGGTGGGTGAGTACTTCGCCAGCAACGCGGTGGTCGGGTCCAGCGTGTTCATCGAACGCACCAGGTTCGGCTGGTTGCCACCGATGGTGTCGATGCCGGAGCGGGAGAAGCCGACCGCGGCGAGCAGCAACTCGTCGAGCGCCCCGGCATGGCCGCCGATGGTCGAACTCGTGGTCGAGAAGGAGTCCAGGATCGACAGGATGTCCTGCGCGGCATCGGAATACGTGCGGGCCGCTACACCGAATTTCTGCCAGTCCGCGCGTACGGTGTCCATCCGCGGATTGACCGCCGACAGCACGGCGTTGGCGCCGCTGATCGCCTGGCCGATGCGGTCGCCCTTGCCGCGCAGCGATTCCGCGACCGCACCGAGCACCGAGTTGAGCTTGGCCGGGTCGATGGCCTGCACCACGTTCTGCAGGTTCTCGAACACGGTGTTGACCTCGACGGTGACATTGCGCGACCGCAGGACGGCCCCTGCGGCCAACGGCCCGGGACTCGGATGATCCGGGGCGATCAGGTCGACGTACTTGGCACCGAATGCCGTGCTGGACTTGATCTCTGCTTCGACGTCGGCCGGCAGGTAGCGGAACGGGCCCGGGTCGATGTTCAGCGCGAGGCGCGCCTGGGTGCCCGCGACGACGGACTGCGCGCCGATGCTGCCCACCTCGCCGATCTGGACGCCGCGGAACTTGACCTTGGCGCCCGGTTCCATCACCAGCCCGGCCCGGTCGGACACCAGCGTCAGTGGCACCTGCGCGCGCAGCGTCCCGGAGAACAGCAGTGCGGTGAGGACAACCAGGGCCGCGATCACCAGCAGGAGCACCGGCGCCCACCAGATCGGGTCGATGCCGTCGCGGCGTCGTAATGTGTTGCTGTCCGGGGCCATATCCGTCAACCCGACAGGTGGAAGTTGCCGGACTGCCCGTACACCGACAGCGTGATGGTCAGCAGGACGAACACGGTCGCCGTCACCGAGGTGCGCACCGCGCGCCCGACGGCCTCACCCACCCCGGCCGGACCTCCGTCGGCGGTGAAGCCGTAATAGGTGTGGACCGCCATCACCGCGGCGGCCATCGACAGCGCCGCGATGAACGACCACATCAGGTCTGCCGGTTGCAGGAACGTCGAGAAGTAGTGGTCGTACACGCCGCGGGACTGTCCGTAGACCACCGTGGTGCCGAACCGGGTGGCCAGGAAGGACATCAGCACCGCCACGGTGTAGAGCGGGACCACCACCAGCACCCCGGCCACGATCCGGGTGGACGCCAGGTAGGTCACGGTGCGGATGCCCATCACCTCGAGGGCGTCGATCTCCTCGTTGATGCGCATGGCCCCCAGTTGTGCGGTGGCCCCGGCGCCGATGGTCGCGGCCAGCGCCACACCCGCGGTGGCCGGCGCGATGAAGCGGACGTTGAGGAAGGCGCCGAGAAAGCCCGTGAGCGCCTCGATCCCGACGTTGGACAGGGTGTTGTAGCCCTGCACCGCGATCAGCGCACCGGTGGACAGGGTGAGGAATCCGATGATCACCACGGTCCCGCCGATGACGGCCAGCGCGCCGGTCCCCATCCCCATCACCGCGATCAGCCGCAGCACCTCGGCCGGGTAGCGCCGGACCGCGTCGGCGGTGGCCACCAGTGCGTTGCCGTAGAAGGCGGTCTGCTCCCCCAGCTTGCGGGTGGCGTGGATGGCGTCGGAGACGATGGTCACGGCGCCACCTTGACGCCGAACGCGGTGGCCAGGATGTTGATCAGGAACAGGGCCATGAACGCGAACACCACCGTCTCGTTGACCGCGCTGCCCACACCGGTCGGGCCGCCGCCCACGTGCAGGCCCTTGTAGCAAGCGATCAGGCCCGCGGACAGGCCGAACAGCAGGGCCTTGACCAGAGAGACGATCACCTGCGGCAGGCCGGTCAACAGGGTCAGCCCGGCCACGAACGCTCCCGGGGTGACGTGCTGGACGAAGACCACGAACAGGTAGCTGCCCGTCAACCCGACGACGGCGACCACCGAGTAGAGCATCAGTGCGACGAAGGTGGCCGCGATCACCCGGGGTACCACGAGCGCCTGGATCGGGTTCACGCCAATGACTTTCATGGCGTCGATCTCCTCGCGGATGGTGCGGGCACCGAGATCGGCGCACATCGCGGTGGCACCCGCGCCGGAGACGACGATGGCCGTGACGACCGGACCCACCTGGGTGACCGACGCCAGGGCCGCGCCGGCGCCGGACAGATCACCGGCCCCGACCTCGAGCAGCACGATGTTGAGGGTGAACACGATCAGCACCGTGTAGGGGATGGACAGCATCAGAGTGGGGACGATGGATACCCGCGCCACGAACCAGATCTGGTCGATCAGTTCCCGCCAGGCCAGCGGCCGGCGGAACATCGCGCCGAACGTCTCACCGGCCAGGACGAAGAAGTCACCCATCGCCGTCATGGGTCGCCCGAACGGGCCTGCTGCCGTCGTCAAGGGGACTCCACTTCCATCGGTGCCGGGCGATGGGGAGTCTAGGAGCGCCCGCTGGCACCGGCGAGCGGGCAAGCCGGCCCGACGGCCCGATTTCAGCAACGACAACTCGGTGTCACCGCCGGGCGCATGCTTCTACGCTGGCACTACCCGGGCGGCGCCGGGGGCGGCACCCGCTGGTCGCCGGTACCGATCACGACGACTCGAAATGGTGGACCGACGGCTGCCGGCGCTGCGGGCGCGCGCCGATGGCGGGGTGAAAGTGAGCTGTGGGCAACGTATTCGGGGCACGTCCTCCAGCTAAGTCCGCACACCACCTCGGCGCGGACGATGACACCCGTCGAGCATTGGGTCCCCACCGGTGTACGACGCCCGGTCCAGCGGAGTGCGCCACCGGCACCACAGCGCAGCACGTGCCGGAGCTTGGCGAGCGGCGCGCGGGCGGCCACCGGAAGGGTTCGGATCAGGCCGATCCGAATGAAGCTGCGCCGGCGCCCCCTTCGGCATGGCGTGTACGCGGCGTTGGATCTATGGGGCCACGCCCTCACCGGCGCCGTCTACCGCTGAATCACTTGATCTTCGAAGCGATCTCGGTCGCCAGCCGGAGGGCCTGACCGTCGGTGTCCGTGCTGCATGCCATCACCTCGACGATGTGATTGGTGGCCGCGCCCAGCGCGTGCTGGCATGCCCAATCCCCGGCGTCGCGCTGCCTGGCGGTCTGCGACATCATGTGGCCGTCGATGCCGATTCCCTCGATGCTGAACACGAATTCGCTGTCGGCGTCGTTCACCGTGACGTCCTTGCCGATGCAATTGGTCCATTTCTGCACCGAGCGGTCGAAGAAGTCGACGGCCTGCTGGGCCGAGCCGAATTCCACGACCGACTGCTGCACCCAGTGGCCCTGCTCGGCATCCTCGTCGTCAACCTGGTCGGCGAGCACCTGGTCGGCCACACCGGTCCAGCCGGTGCCGTCGTAGACCGACTGCTCGGCGTTGTACAGCGCGCCGAGGCACTCCGGGTCGGAGATGTTCGACTGGTTGTCGTCGAGCGTGGTGGCCGAATCGCTCACCTCGATGTCCTGCGAACCCACGATCTTGTCGACGCGATCGGGCGCCAGGAGGTAGCTCTCCAGATCGGCCACGGCCGTCGGATTGGTGCCGCCGGCACGGTGCGCCTGCCCGGCGGTGGTGTGCACGCAACCGCTCAGGGTCACGGCCGACGTCACGGCCATCGCCCCGATCAGCACCCTCACCGCTGTCCCCCGCATCGCCCCAGCCTATTTCTTCGGCTTGTCGGCAGCGGCGTCGGTGGACAGCGCGGCGACGAAGGCCTCCTGCGGAACGTCGACCCGCCCGATCGTCTTCATCCGCTTCTTGCCCTCCTTCTGCTTCTCCAACAGCTTGCGCTTGCGGGTGATGTCACCGCCATAGCACTTGCTCAACACATCCTTGCGGATCGCCCGGATGTTCTCGCGGGCAATGATCTTCGAGCCGATGGCCGCCTGCACGGGAACCTCGAACTGCTGGCGCGGGATCAGCTCCTTGAGCTTGGTGGTCATCTTGTTGCCGTAGGCGAACGCGCTGTCCTTGTGAACGATGGCGCTGAAGGCGTCGACGGCCTCGCCCTGCAGCAGGATGTCCACCTTGACCAACTGCGCCTCCTGCTCGCCGGCCTCCTCGTAGTCCAGCGATGCGTAGCCACGGGTGCGCGACTTCAGCGAGTCGAAGAAGTCGAAGATGATCTCGCCCAGCGGCATCGTGTAGCGCAGCTCGACGCGCTCGGGCGACAGGTAGTCCATGCCGCCGAGCTCACCGCGCCGGGACTGGCACAGCTCCATGATGGTGCCGATGAACTCACTCGGCGCGATGATCGTCGTCTTGACCACCGGCTCGTACACCTCGCGCACATTGCCCTCGGGCCAGTCCGACGGGTTCGTCACGACCATCTCGGTCCCGTCGTCCTTCACGACGCGATAGACGACGTTGGGCGAGGTGGAGATCAGGTCGAGGCCGAACTCGCGTTCCAGGCGCTCACGGGTGATCTCCATGTGCAACAGGCCGAGAAAGCCGCAGCGGAAACCGAATCCGAGCGCCACCGACGTCTCCGGCTCGTACGTCAGGGCGGCGTCGTTGAGCTGGAGCTTGTCCAGCGCGTCGCGCAGGTTCGGGTAGTCCGATCCGTCCACGGGGTACAGCCCGGAGTACACCATCGGCTTGGGTTCGCGGTACCCCGTCAGCGCCTCCTTCGCGCCGCCGCGGGCGGTGGTCACCGTGTCACCCACCTTGGACTGCCGGACGTCCTTCACCCCGGTGATGAGGTAGCCCACCTCCCCGACGCCGAGGCCCGCCGAGGCCTTGGGTTCCGGGGACACGATGCCCACCTCGAGCAGTTCGTGGGTGGCGCCGGTGGACATCATCGCGATGCGCTCGCGCGGCATGATCTTGCCGTCCACCACGCGGACGTAGGTGACCACGCCGCGGTAGATGTCGTAGACGGAGTCGAAGATCATCGCGCGGGTGGGGGCATCGGGATCGCCGACGGGGGCCGGAATCTGCCGGACCACCTCGTCGAGCAGCTCGGCCACACCCTCGCCGGTCTTGCCGGACACCCGCAGCACATCGGACGGCTCGCAACCGATGATGTGGGCGAGCTCGCCCGCGTACCGCTCGGGGTCGGCGGCGGGCAGGTCGATCTTGTTGAGCACCGGGATGACGGTCAGATCCCGGTCGAGTGCCAGGTACAGGTTGGCCAGCGTCTGCGCCTCGATACCCTGCGCGGCATCGACCAGCAGCACCGCACCCTCGCAGGCCTCGAGTGCACGCGACACCTCGTAGGTGAAATCGACATGCCCCGGAGTGTCGATCAGGTGCAGGACCACTTCCTGTCCGGCGGCGTCGCCAGCCCGGACCTTCCACGGCAGCCGGACGTTCTGGGCCTTGATCGTGATGCCGCGTTCCCGCTCGATGTCCATCCGGTCCAGGTATTGCGCCCGCATCGAACGCTCGTCGACCACACCCGTCAGCTGCAGCATCCGGTCGGCCAGCGTGGATTTGCCGTGGTCGATATGAGCGATGATGCAGAAGTTCCGGATCTGCTCCGGCGCGGTGAACGTCTTGTCCGCGAAGCTGCTGATGGGAATCTCCTGGTCAGGGTGAGCACTGGGCCCGTTCAGCGTATCGACCCGGACCCGCTGCAGCACAATCACGCGGACGCGGGCGTCGCTATGCTTGGCGGCTATGGCGTCGCAGTGGAAGACGTTGCAGCAGGTTTTCCGGGTCACCGAGAATCTGGTGTTCAATGAGGCCCCCAAGTTCATCAAGCAACTGCAGAATCCGCAGGAACTGCAGCGCAACCTCCAGCAGGGGCTGGTGTTCGGCATCCGGCTGGGCCTCGAGGTGCTCGCCGGCGGGCAGTTCGACCCGCCCAAGGCCATCGCGGCCGGCCGGCCGATCACCGATCGGATGGTCCCCACCGCTCAGCGCGCCCGCCGGGTTTCCTACGCACCGGATCTCGACGGACAGGCCGACCCCGGCGAGATCGTGTGGACCTGGGTGGTGTTCGAGGACGATCCCACCCGCGGCAAGGACCGGCCCGTCCTGGTCGTCGGCCGCGACCAGCGCACGCTGCTGGGCCTGATGCTCTCGTCGCAGCACTATCACGCCGAGGATCCGCAGTGGGTGAGCATCGGCACCGGCACGTGGGACTACGAGGGCCGGCCGAGCTGGGTCCGGCTGGACCGCGTGCTCGACGTGCCCGAGGAGGGCATCCGGCGCGAGGGCGCCATCCTGGACCGCACCCGGTTCGAGGCCGTCGCGGCCCGGTTGCGCACCGAGTACTCCTGGAGCTGACCGCTCAGCGCGGCTGCCGCCACATGGCCCACATCGTGGGCCCATCGTCGGGCAGCTCCAACTCGCCGACGACCTCGAACCCGAACCGCTCGTAGTACGGCACGTTGTCGGGATTGCTGGATTCCAGGTACACCGGGGCGAACTCGGCGTCCGCGCGGGCCAGTCCGGACTCCATCAGCGCCTTGCCGTACCCCTCACCGCGATAGGTCGGGTCGCTGCCGATGACCGCCAGATACCAGTGCGGTTCCTCCGGGTGATGCCGCTTCATCATCACGTCGAGCTGCTGACCGCGCCGGTACTGCGAGCCGAAGGCGCGTAGGAACGCCGGCAGCATGCGCAGCTCCGCCATCCGCGACGACCGCCACTGCTGCGGCGGCGACCACAGGGCGGCCGCGGCGATGTGCGGGCCGTCGTCGGCGAACTCGACGCCGTCCGACGGCAAGTGGTGGTGGCGGGCCATGGTGGCGAACACCCGAGACAGCGCCCGGGCCCGCTCGCCCGGATCCGGCAGCACCCAGGTCATCACCGGGTCGTCGAAGAAGGCCCGGCCCAGGACATGGGCCAGCTCCTTGATGTCGGCCTTGCCGGCCGTCCGAACGGTGCGCGTAACCACGCGACCACTTTTACATACCGCACGGCCGGGTCAGCCCTGCGTGATGTACGCCTCCAACTGCTGACGCTCGGTCTGCAGCTCGTCCATCCGGGTCTTGACCACGTCGCCGATGCTGACGATGCCGGCCAGTCGGTCGTCGACGAGCACCGGAATGTGCCGGACCCGGTTCTGGGTCATCAGCTCGGCCAGGTCGTCGACGCTGGACTCCGGGCCGCAGGTGGCCACCACCGTCGACATGATCGAAGACACGGAACGTTTCAGCATGTCAGGGCCGTCGTGGTGCAATGTCCGCACGATGTCGCGCTCCGAGACGATGCCGACGACGGTGTCCCCGGCGTCGACGACCACCATCGCGCCGATGTTGCCCCAGGCCAGACCGGCGAGCAGCTCGGTGACCGTCGCGTCCGGGCCGATGGTCGCCACCTCCGATCCCTTGGCACGCAGCACGTCCACAATGCGCATCGGCAGCCTCCCCTTGTGTGACAGGAATCACATACCAGGCTAGGACGGTTCGGGCCGGCGGGAGGCCAACTCACCGAACAATCGGCCCGTGACGATCGAAATCACCCTTGTCGGCACCGGCAGCCCACTGCCCGACCCGCTGCGGGCGGGCCCCGCGACGCTGATCCGGGCCGGCGGGCAGAACCTACTGGTGGATTGCGGCCGCGGCGTGCTGATGCGACTGGCCGCCGCTGGTGTGGGCGCCAACGCCCTGACGGCCCTGCTGCTGACGCACCTGCACAGCGACCACATCGCCGACCTGGGCGATCTGATCATCACCCGCTGGGTCAGCACCTTCACGCCCGATCCGCCGCCGCTGCCGATCATCGGCCCTCCGGGCACCGCCGAGGTGGTGGAGGCGACGCTGCGCGCGTTCGGATTCGACATCGGCTACCGGATCGCGCATCACGCCGACCTGACCGCACCGCCGCCGGTCGAGGTGCACGAGTACACCGACGGCGTGGTGTGGGACGCCGCTGCTGAAGGACATGCCGGCGTGGTGGTCACCGCCGGACCCACCGACCACCGGCCCGTGGAACCGACGATCGGCTTCCGGGTCGAATTCGCCGGCACGGCGGTGGCACTGGCCGGCGACACCGTGCCGTGCGCGGGCCTGGACACCCTGGCACTGGGAGCAGATGCGTTGGTGCACACGGTGATTCGCGCGGACCTCGTCGAGGCGTTACCGATGCAACGGATCCGCGACATCCTCGACTACCACTCGTCGGTGCAGCAGGCCGCCGCCACCGCACAACGCGCCGGTGTCGGCACGCTGGTGCTCACCCATTACGTGCCCGCGATCGCCCCCGGGCAGGAGGACGCGTGGCGGGCGCTGGCCGCCGAGGAGTTCACCGGCCGCATCGAACTGGGCGACGACCTGCACACGGTGACGGTGTAGCCGTACCCCGACCTCCCTGGCGAGCGTCCGCATTTGTACAGCGGGACCGGCGTGCCCCTGTACCAACACGGACGCTCGCGGGAAGTTGCTGGGCGAGCTACGCCAACCGGGTGATCTCCACGACGACGTCGAGGTCGGTGGACCCCTCCCCGGAATAGATGCCCTTGAGGGGGGTCACGTCGGCGTAGTCGCGGCCCACCCCGACACTGATGTACTGCTCGTTGACCTCGGTGTCGTTGGTCGGGTCATAGTTCCACCATTCGCCGGTCCAGGCCTGGATCCAGGCGTGGCTCTGGCCGTCGACGACGTCACCGACCCTGGCGTTGCGTTTGGGATGCAGATAGCCCGACACATACCGGGCCGGAATTCCCATGCCGCGCAACAGGATCAGCGATAGGTGGGCGAAATCCTGGCAAACGCCGTTGCCCTCGCGCAGGGCGTCCAGCCCGGAGGAGTGCACCCCGGTGGTGCCGGGCACGTAACTCAATTCGGCCTGCACCCAGCGGGCCGCCTCGATCACCGCCTGCTGCGGGTCGTTGTACTTCGCGATCCGCCGGCCCACCCGTTCGATGCGCTTGCTGGCCGGGGTGTACTCCGTCGGCGTGAGCAGTTCGTAGAACCGGTCGATCGCGGCCTCGGATCCCAGGTCGTCCCAGGACGCCTCGACCTCCGGCGGCTCCGGCTTCTCGGTCTCCACCACCGAGGACGCGGTGACCTCCAATTCGGTGTGCGGGGCGTGCAGATCGAACGACGTCACCGCGGTGCCCCAGTAGTCGGTGTACCGGTAGGACCGGGTGGCGGGCACCGTCTCGACCCGGTTGAGGATGACGTTCTGCCGCGAATCCGACCGCGGGGTGAGCCGGGCCTCGTTGAACGACGCGGTCACCGGCGACTTGTAGGCATAGCCCGTCGCGTGCACCACGCGCATGCGCCACATCAGATCTCCCCCTCTTCGATGACCAGCGAGCGATGCCCGGCGTCGGTCCAGGCCACCCACGGCGCGGAGTGGAAGTACTGCTTCGCCAGTGCCTCCCCGACGTCGAAGCAGGTCTTCTGCAGGCTGGCCAGCCGGCTCTCCAGGGACTCGAGCAGATGCCCGGGCGGCAGGAACTCGAGCTCGCTACGGGCCCGGCCGAGCAGGCGTTGGGCCTCGGCCGTGGAGCCCACCCGGTTGTGCTGGCGGTGCAGCAGTTCGTCCAGGCTGTGCTCGGCCAGCTTCAGCGAGTAGAACACCGATCGCGGAAAGAGCCGGTCCAGCAACATGAATTCGACGACCCGGACGGCGTCGAGCACACCCCGGTAGGTACGCAGATAGGTGTCATGCGCACCCGCGGACCGAAGCACCGTCACCCAGGCCGGCGATGACGCGCTGTCGCCCACCCGGGACAGCAGCATCCGGACCGTCATGTCCACCCGCTCGATCGCGCGGCCGAGCACCAGGAACCGGTACCCGTCGTCGCGCGACAACGTCGAATCGGCCAGCCCGGCGAACATGGCGGCCCGGTTCTCGATGAACCCCAGGAACTCGTGCGGGCCCAACCGGCGCGCGGCGCGTTCGCGCTCACCCAGCGCGTTGTAGGTGGTGTTGAGACACTCCCACATCTCCGTCGAGGTGACTTCCCTTGCGCCGCGGGCATTTTCCCGGGCCGCCGAGATCGCCTCGACGATCGAGCAGCCACCGGAGGTGTCCCGCGAGAACGCCACGATATCGGTCAACGACCAGACATCCAGCGGTTGGTCGGGCGCTTCCATGCCCAACACCTTCAACAGCACCCGGGAGGTCTGGTCGGGGTCGACACTGGAGTCCTCGAGCAGCTGGTGCACGGTGACGTCGAGGATGCGCGCGGTGTCATCGGCACGTTCGACATACCGCCCGATCCAGTACAGCGATTCGGCGTTGCGGGCGAGCATCAGCGCATCACCCCCTGCTGCTGCTGCTGGCTCTGCTTGACACCGGGGACGGTCGGCACGCTCTGCGCCTGCTGCTGTTGGCGCTGCCGGCCACCCCCATCGGAATCGGTTGCGGGCCGGGCCTTTCCGTTCCTGGAGTTGCTCTTGGCAGCGGCCTTCTCGGACTTGGGTTTCTCGGTCACGTCCTCGTCGGGCAGCATGCGCACCACCTCGGCGGCCGCGAGCTCACGGTCGGCGACCGATGCCCGCGATGCCAGCACCCAGGTGTCCTTCGACCCGCCACCCTGGCTGGAGTTCACCACCAGCGAGCCCTCCGGCAGCGCCACCCGGGTGAGCCCGCCCGGCAGCACCCACACGTCGTCACCATCGTTGACGGCGAACGGGCGCAGGTCGACGTGCCGCGGCGCCAGGACGCCGTCGATCTTGGTGGGCACCGTGGACAGCTGCACGACCGGCTGGGCGATCCAGCCGCGCGGATCGTTCTGCACCTTGCGCCGGATGGTCGCGAGTTCCTTCTCGTTGGCGTCCGGACCGAACACGATGCCGTAGCCACCGGACCCCTCGACCGGTTTGATCACCAGTTCCGCGATCCGGTCGAGCACCTCCTCGCGCTCGTCGTCGAGCCAGCACCGGTAGGTGTCGACGTTCGCCAGCAGCGGCTTCTCCCCCAGGTAGTACTCGGTGATCGTGGGAACGTAGGTATAGACCAGCTTGTCGTCACCGATGCCGTTGCCGACCGCACTCGAGATCACCACGTTGCCGGCCCGGGCGGCATTGAGGACGCCGGCCACGCCCAGCACCGAGTCGGGCCGGAAGTGCATCGGATCCAGGTACTCGTCGTCGATGCGCCGGTAGATGACGTCGACCTGACGCTCACCCTCGGTGGTCCGCATGTAGACCGTGTTGTCCCGGCAGAACAGGTCGCGGCCCTCCACCAATTCCACGCCCATCTGGCGGGCCAGCAGCGAGTGTTCGAAGTAGGCCGAGTTGTAGACCCCGGGGGTGAGCACGACGACGGTGGGGTCGGCCTCGTTGGTGGCGGCGGCCTTGCGCAGCGCCCGCAGCAGGTGCGACGAATAGTCGCCGACGGCCCGCACCCGGTGGGTGGCGAACAGGTCCGGGAACACCCGGGCCATGGTCCGGCGGTTCTCCATCACATAGGACACCCCCGACGGTGAGCGCAGGTTGTCCTCGAGCACCCGGAAGGTGCCCTGGCCGTCCCGGATCAGATCGATCCCGGCGACGTGGATGCGCACCCCGTTCGGCGGCACGATGCCGGCGGCCTCGCGGTGGAAGTGCTCGCACGAGGTCACCAATCGGCGCGGGATCACGCCGTCGCGCAGGATCTCCTGGTCGCCGTAGATGTCGTCGAGGTACATCTCGAGGGCCTTGACCCGCTGTTTGATGCCCTTCTCCAGCCGCGACCATTCGGCGGCCGAGATGACCCGCGGCACCAGGTCGAGCGGGAAGGGCCGTTCCTGGCCGGACAGCGAGAACGTGATGCCCTGGTCGATGAAGGCCCGGCCCAGCGCGTCGGAGCGGGCCTCGAGGTCCTCGGCGTCGGCGGGTGACAATTCGGCGAAGATGCCCTTGTAGGGTCCGCGCACATTGCCCTGGGCGTCGAACATCTCGTCGAAGGCCTGCAGGTACTTGCCGCGTTTGTTGTAGCCGTCGAAAATCTTGTCGTGGTGCTTGGCCGCACGCGAGCTGCTCTGTGACTGGCGTCTGGCCTGACTGGGCAAGGTTCGAAGACTCACCTGTCACATGCTGCATCATGTCGGCCGTTTCGGCAGGCCAGGCGGCGCAGTCGGTGGGTCCTTCGCGGCCGCATTTTGGGAGTTGGCGGACCCGGCTGGTAACCTGAACAGTCGCTGCACACGGCGATGACCGAAGTGCGCACCCATCCAAGCTTTGAGAAACAGAAGGAACAAACGCGCGTGGCCAACATCAAGTCGCAGGAAAAGCGCATCCGCACCAATGAGCGCGCCCGTCTGCGCAATCAGTCGGTGAAGTCCGCGCTTCGCACGGCTGTCCGCGGGTTCCGTGAGGCCGTCGAGGCCGGCGAGAAGGACAAGGCAGCCGAGCTGCTGGTGTCCACCAGCCGCAAGCTCGACAAGGCGGCCAGCAAGGGCGTGATCCACAAGAACCAGGCGGCGAACAAGAAGTCCGCTCTGGCGGTGGCGCTCAACAAGCTCTGATCCCGCCCGGCCTCGAACGTGAGCCACCTCCCGTCGGTCGACGGAGGTGGCTTTCGTGTTTCGCGAGTGATTCTGGCCCGTCCTACCGGCCGCGGTCGGCCAGTTCGGCGACGCGGCGAACGGCGCTCTCGAGCGCATGATCGGCGTCCGCGGCGGCGCCCTTGACGTCGGCGTTGAGCGCCGCGACGATCCCCACCGCGGTGGCCACCGTGTCGCGGCTCCAGCGCCGGGCCTGTTTCTGGGCCTTCTGCACCCGCCAGGGCGGCATCTTCAGCTCCCCGGCCAGCCGGTACGGATCGCCGGACAACGGGCCGACCCGGGCGATGGTGTGAATCGCCTCGGCCAGCGCATCGGCCAGCACCACCCGCGGTTCGCCCGCCATCATGGCCCAGCGCAGGGATTCGGCGGCACCGGCCACGTCGCCGCTGACGGCCCGGTCGGCGATGTCGAAGCCCTTCACCTCGGCCTTGCCGCTGTGATATCGACGGACAGCGGCGACGTCGACCCGGCCCCCGGTGTCGGCCACCAGCTGCGAGCAGGCCGAGGCCAGCTCACGCAGATCGGAGCCGACAGCGTCGAGCACGACGGTGACGACGTCGTCGCTCACCTTCACCTTGTGTGCCCGGAATTCCGAACGCACGAAGTCGGCCCGTTCGGTGGCCTTGGTCAGCTTGGCGCACGCATGCACCTCGGCGTCGAGTCGGCGCAGCGTGTCGGCCAGCGCCTTGGCGCGGCCGCCGCCCGAATGCACCACGACCAGCACCGTGCCCTCGGGCAGTTCGGCGGCGGCCTCCTCGATGAGCGTCACCGCATCCTTGCCGGCCTCACCCGCGGCCTCGAGGACCACCACGCGCTCGTCGGCGAACAGCGACGGGCTGAGCAGCTCGGCCAGTTCGCTGGTGCTGACCTCGCCGGCCCGCAGCCGGTCCACCGGCACGTCGCCGGCACCGGCACCCGTGCCCGCATCGGCCCGGGCCGCGCGGAGCACGCCGGAGATCGCGCGCTCGACCAGGAGCTCTTCGTCCCCGAGAACCAGGTGCAGCTGACTGCTCACCCGACGATGGTGCCACGGGCGGCGGACACATCGGTGACCACCCAGGCCGCCGCACACAGTCCGGCCGCGCCGATCATCGCCCGGCGCCAGCGGGTCCGCCACAGCACCGGCACCGCCACCGCGGCCAGCCCCACCACGACGACACCGGCAGCCCCTGCCGGCACCGGGACGGTGGCCCCCGGGGCGGCCGCCGCCCACCGGGCGACCGTCAGCAGCCACCAGACGGCGGGTCCGCAGAACCGGATCAGCAGGGCCGCGCCGCCGGTCCACCACGTCGAGATGGCGGCCGCCGCGGTGCCGAGCACCGTGATCGGTGCGATCACCGGCGCCGCGGCCAGGTTCGCGGCCACCGCGACCAGACTGAACCGGCCCGAGATGCCGGCGATCAGCGGCGCGGTGACCAATTGTGCTGCCGCCGAGACGCTGACCGCGTCGGCGAGCGGTTTGGGCCAGCCCCGGCCGGTCAGCCGTGCCGACCATGCGGGGGCGATCACCACCAGGGCGGCCGTCGCCGACACCGACAGCGCGAAGCCGGCGTCGATCGCCAGCTGCGGTGCCACCGTGAGCAGCGCCAGCACGGTCCCGGCCAGCGCCGGGACGGCCTGGCGGCGCCGCGCCGTCAACACCGCCAACAACGACAAACCACCCATCAGGGCGGCGCGCAACACGCTGGCCGTGGGCTGGACCACCACGACGAAGGCCAGCAGCGCCACGCCCGCCAGCAGCACCGCGGCGCGCGGCCCGATGAACATCGCCGCCAGCAGCGCGGCACCGCAGACGATGGTCACATTGGCCCCCGAAACGGCCATCAGATGCGTCAGCCCGGCCGCCTTGAACTGCGCGGCGACCGGTGGACTGACACCACTGGTATCGCCGAGTACCAGACCCGGCAGGATGGCCGCCGGACCGGCGGGCAACGTCTCACGGGTGACCGCCGCGAACCGGTCGCGGACCACACCGGCCAGGCGTTGCACCGGCGAGGCGGTACCGAACGCCGGATCCCCCACCGCCGTCAGCGCGGCCACCGTGAGATCCCGGCGCCGCGGCCGGCCGACGCGCGCGCGGAAGCGCACCGGCCGGCCCGCCGTGACATCACCGAACGCCGTGCCCGAGGCAAAGACGACGACCATGCCGCCGGACCCCTGGGGGCCCAGCCGGTTCAGGTTCGCCCGGAACATCAACCGGCCGTTGCCCAGCGGGCGGGGATGCTCGCTGGGGGTCACGGTGACCTCCGCGGCCGCGCCGTAGCGTGCCGCCAACGGGTGGTCGCGGATCATGTTGTTGCGCACCATGATCGCCGCGCCGAAGCCGGCGCCCACGACACCGGCGGCCAACACCGCGGCGACCACCGGGGCAGGCAACCGGCGCCGTGCCAGCGCGGCCGCTGCGGCGGTGAGTGTGCACAGTGCCGTCAACGCGGGACCGGCGGGTGTCAGGACGCCCAGCGCGCTCATCAGCCAGCCGGTCAGCGCGGCGGGCACCAACCGGACGTCGAGTGCCGGGCCGTCGCGCGGGGCGGGGTGGCTCACACCCGAACCAGATCCCGCAGCCGGTCCAGCCGCGCCGGACCGATGCCGTCCACGTCGCCGAGCTGCTCGACGCTGGCGAACCGGCCGTTCTGCTCCCGCCAGGCGACGATGGCCGCCGCGGTCACCGGGCCGATTCCGGGCAGTGCGTCGAACTGCTCGACGGTGGCGGAGTTGAGGTCCAGCGGGGCGCCCGGGCCCGGCGACGCGGCGGTAGTGGTGGGTTTGGGTCCGGCCGAGGCCGGCGCCCCGCCGCCCACCGAGCTGCCCAGGACCCGCGGCCCGTCGGGTGCCGGTGCGATCCCGACGAGGACCTGCTCGCCATCGGACAACCGGCGAGCCAGGTTGAGCCCGACGCTGTCGGCGCCGGCCAGCGGACCACCGGCCGCCGACAGCGCGTCGGCCACCCGGGCGCCGGGCGCCAATGTCACCAGTCCCGGTGTCCGCACCAGGCCGACCACGCTGACCACAACGGGCACGTCGGCCGGGGGCGCCGCGGAGGTGGGCGGGCCGGGTCGCGAAGAGGTGGTCGAAATCGGTTGCACCGGAGGTAGTTTCGCCGATACGACCGGGTGTGGGTCGGATCGGACCAGCGTGAAGACGGTGACGAGCACCGCCACGACCGCCAGAGCGCCCAGGGCGAGTACACCGGCCCGGCCCGGATCGGCGCGAACCGCTGTGAGCCAGCTCGTGCCACTGCCCGGCGCGCTGTCGGGCAGCCACCGCGGCAGCAGCGACCGGCCGTCTTCCGCGGCACCGTCGGCACTGGACTCGGCGGCGTCGCCGGCACCGTCGTGTTCCCGATCCGGATGGTCCGCACCGGCAAGGCGGCGCCGCAGCAGGCGCGCGGGTGGTTCGGTTGGCATGCCCCGACCGTAGGGCCGGCCCGGGTCGCCGAAGGTCCCCGTCGCGGCGCGCGCGACCACGGCTGTGGAGAAGGTCCGAACTGTGCAACAAGCGACCGCGAAGTCCGCCCCGAAGTGCCGGTCACGGCGAGTAACGTCGGGTCTGTGGTGACCCATACGCAGCGGCGGAGCCCAGGACTGCGGGAGCGCAAGAAGCTCAAGACACGCAGCTGCCTCATCGAGGCGGCGCTGACCGTAGCGGAGCGGCAGGGTTACGAATCGACCACCGTGGAACAGATCGCCGACACCGCCGAGGTCTCGGCGCGGACCTTCGCCCGGTACTTCCCCACCAAGACCGGCGTGTTCGAGTCGCTGCTGCACGAAGTCACCGTCGCGACCACCGCCGAACTCGAACGCGTGCCCGCCGACGTCGCCCCGTTGCGCGCACTGCTCGCCGCGAAGCTCGCGGTGCTCCGGAGCAGTCCGGAGACACCCGGCCGGCTCTCACCGCACCGCCTGGTCCGACTGCTTCATATCCTGAGCAGTTCGCCCAGTCTGCGGCTGCTGGCCGTACAGGTGCGCACCCGGGACACCACCAGGGCCATCGCCCGGCGGCTGGACAAGCCCGTCCACGACCGCAGGGTGCGGCTGACCGCCGAGATCTGGGCCATCGTGGTCGGCGACGCTCTCGAAGGGCTCGGCGAAAAGCCATTCCGGACCGCCGACGACTCCGGGGTCATCGCCAAGTTCGAGCGGCTTCTCGTCGCGAACTTCGACGCGCTGATCGGGATCGCCGACGAACTACACGAGGAGACACGTGACCGGTAAGCCCCTGCGCGTCATTCAGTGGACCACGGGCAATATCGGGCGCCGCTCCCTGCACGCCATCATCGGCCGGCCCGATATGGAACTGGTGGGGGTGTATGCCCACGGCGCCGACAAGGTGGGCCGTGATGCCGCCGAGCTGGCCGGCCGGTCGGAGCCCACCGGTGTGCGGGCCACCAACTCCATCGACGACCTGATCGCCCTGGCACCCGACGCCTGCTGCTACAACCCGCTGTGGCCGGACATCGACGAGCTGGTCCGGTTGCTCGAGGCCGGGGTGAACGTGTGCTCCAGCGCGGCGTGGATCACCGGGGGCAAACAGACGCCGGCCGACCGGGAGCGCATCCTGATCGCCTGCGAGACCGGGAAGTCCACCATCTTCGGCAGCGGCGCGCACCCCGGGATGACCAATATGGTCGGGATGGTGCTCTCGGGCGCGTGCGAACGCGTCGACGAGATCCGCATCACCGAATCGGTGGACTGCTCCACGTACGAGTCGGCCGGCACCCAGTCCGCGATGGGCTTCGGCTGCGATCCGGACACCCCCGGGCTGGCCGACAGTGTCCGCCGGGAGAGCGAGGTGTTCGCCGAGTCCGCCGCCATGATGGCCGACGCGATCGGCGCCGACCTGGACCGGATGACGTTCGACGTCGAATTGACCACGGCCACGGGCGATTCCGACCTGGGCTTCATGAAGATTCCGGCGGGGACGGTCGGCGGTGTGTACGGCTATCACCGCGGCTGGGTCGGTGAGCGCAACGTCGTCTCCGTCGGCTTCAACTGGACCATGGGCCAGCACGTGACGCCGCCCAAGCCACTCGAGCACGGCCACGTCATCCAGGTGTTCGGGGTGCCCAACATGCGGACGGTGCTGCATTGCCTGCCCCCGCGGGACTGGACCGAGCCCGGCTTCATGGGGCTCGGCATGATCTACACCGCGATGCCGGTGACCAACGCCGTGCCCGCCGTCGTCGCCGCCGCGCCGGGCATCGTCACGCTGGCCGACCTGCCGCCGATCACCGGCCGCTTCGCACCCTGACCTCACACGCCGAAACGTACGAACGGGCGGAGAAGTACGAGAGCCGCCCGCCGAAACGTCGAACTCGGTCGGTGGATCCACCCGCGGCGCACGGTGGCAGCGTGGTGTGGGCGACCCCGAAATAGCGGATCAGACCGATCGGCCGGTCAGTCACTCCTCCAGGACGGCGACGGCCAGCGCCCCGGCACCCACGTGCAGAGCGAGTACCGGACCCAGGTCGGTGACGATCACCGGCGAGCAGGCCGGCAGCCGCCGCTCGAGCACCTCGGCGAGCCCCGCGGCACCCCCCGGGTCCGCGACGTGATGCACGGCGATG
>Ga0116193_1000707_pt1 | contig 29999 bp, 26 predicted proteins | sample AD_UKC115_MetaG_FD_89892 | JGI IMG/M metagenome (GOLD analysis project Ga0116193, IMG submission 89892) | Active sludge microbial communities of municipal wastewater-treating anaerobic digesters from Hong Kong - AD_UKC115_MetaG | ecosystem: Engineered > Bioreactor > Anaerobic > Digestate... | reverse complement strand
TCGCGGTATGCCGTGGACAGCATAACGGCGGGCTCGCGGGCGTCCTCGATGAAGACCACCGGGTTGAATGCGCCGAGGGGCACGGCGCGGCCGGTCTTGGTGCCGAGCACGGTCCGTTTGTTCCAGCCGTCGGCGACCAGCCGCTCGGCCAACAGGTGAGCCAGGGTGGTCTTGCCGACACCGCCATCGCCCCGCAGGATGACACCACTGTGCTCCGAGTGAGTTACCAGCGCCCCCAACGCAACCCGAAACTCCTCGGACCGTGCCACGAAAGGCCACTCCGACACAGCTCGCCCTCGGGTGATGTCCCCATCGGCACTCGCACGATGGTTGGTCAGCAAAGTCTACACACCGGGGTGCAGAGCGCGGTTCAGGGCGGCCAGGCCGCGGTCGAACGCCTCGGCGGCGACGGGCGAGACCAGTGCCAGGCTGATGTAGCCGTGGATCATCGTCGGCTCGTTGCTCAGTGTGACGGGAACGCCTGCGGCGGTGAGCATTTCGGCGTACTTGGCGCCGTCGTCGCGCAACGGGTCGTGTTCGGCGGTGCCGATGTAGGCGGGCGGCAACCCGGCCAGGGATTCCGCGTTGGCCGGTGCCAGGTCGGTGGGCAGCGACCCCGGGTCGGCGAAATCGAAGTCCGGTACGTACCAGTGCAGGAACGCGGCGCTGACGTCCTCGCCGAGCATCGGCGCGCCGGCGTTCTCGGTGAACGACGGCAGGGACAGGTCGCCGACGGCCACGGGGTACCACAGCAGTTGGAAGATCAGCGGTGGCCCGCCGTTGTCCCGGGCCCGTAGCGCCATCACCGCCGACAGGTTGCCGCCGGCCGAATCACCGGCAACGGCAATGCGTTTCGGGTCGCCGCCGAGGTCGGTCACGTTCTCGCCGACCCACTGCAGGGCAGCCCAGGCGTCCTGCACGCCCTGCGGATACGGATGTTCGGGAGCCAGCCGGTAGTCGACGGACACCACGATGGCCTCGGCGCCGACGGCATGGGCGCGTGCGACGTGGTCATGGGTGTCCAGGTCGCCGATGCACCAGCCGCCCCCGTGGTAGAAGACCACCACTGGCAGGTCGCTGTGCTGCTCGATCGGCGGCCAGTAGATCCGGACCGGAATGTCGTCGATGTCGCCGTGGCCGACGACGCGTTCCTCGATGCGCATCTGCGGTAGCAATTCGGCCGGCGGTTTGACGGCCCGCAGCCGTTCGCGTGCCACCACGGCACCGTCGTCGATGGAGAATTCCAGCGGTACGGCGTCCATGACCTTCTTGATGACGGGATCGATGCCCGGGCGTGTCATGCATTCACCATAGGTGCGGCGCCCGCCGGCGCGGGCGCGCGCGTGCAGTACCTTCGGCAGATGCACAGGTGGTGGCTGGCCGCGGCCGTCGTCGGCGCGGTGTACGGGGTCGTGCTGGTCGCCATCTGGTCCAGGGTGGCCCCGGGCGCTGCGCTGACGGGTCAGTTCTGGGCCCAGCCCGCGCTGAAGTCGGCGATGGCGGTGTTGCTGGCGGTCGCCGTCCTGGCCCATCCCATCGCCCGGGAGCGTCGCTGGCTGCTGCCCGCGCTGCTGTTCTCCGCGGCCGGCGATTTCCTGCTGGCGATCCCGTGGTGGCCGCCGTCGTTCGTCGGCGGGTTGTCGGCGTTCCTGCTGGCGCACCTGTGCTTCCTGGGTGCGCTGCTGCCGCTGGCCGCGCCGACCCGGCCGCGGGTGGTCCTGGGTGCCGTCGTGGTGGCGGCGTGTGTCGGCCTGCTGGTGTGGTTCTGGCCCCATCTGGCCGCTGACGGCCTGACCGTTCCGGTCACCGTCTACATGCTGGTGCTGGCCGCGATGGTCGGTTCCGCGCTGCTGGCGCGCCTGCCCACGCCGTGGACGGCGCTGGGGGCGCTGTGCTTCGCCGTTTCGGACGCGATGATCGGGATCAGCGAGTTCATCCGGCGGGACCAGGCGCTGGCGGTGCCGATCTGGTGGGCGTACGCGGCCGCGATGGTGCTGATCGTCGCGGGCCTGATCTTCCGGCGTTCGTCGGTCGGTTCTGCTACACCGTCCACGTGACCACCGAGCGGCAGGCGGCCGAGCACGAGCCGATCGTGCGGGTGCTGCCGATGCTCGGTGTGCCGCACCTGGATCGCGAGTTCGACTACCTGGTGAGCGCCGAGCAGTCCGACGACGCCCAGCCGGGGGTGCGGGTCCGGGTGCGGTTCCACGGCCGACTGGTGGACGCGTTCGTGCTGGAACGGCGCAACGACACCGACCACGACGGTCGGCTGGGCTGGCTGGACCGGGTGGTGTCGCCGGAGCCGGTGCTCACCGGGGATGTGCGCCGCCTGGTCGACGCCGTGGCGGCCCGGTACGCGGGTACCCGCGCCGATGTGCTGCGGTTGGCCGTGCCACCGCGGCACGCCAAGGTGGAACGTGAAAGTGTTTCGCCACCAATACTTGCCGATCTTCCGATGCCGGACGTGTCGGGCTGGGATTCGTATGCCCGAGGCGGCCAGCTGCTCGACGCGCTGCACTCCGGGCGGGCGGCCCGGGCCATCTGGCAGGCCCTGCCCGGTGAGCGATGGACGGATCGGCTGGCCGAGGCGGCCGCCGCCACCATCAGCGGCGGGCGCAGCGTGCTCGTCGTGGTTCCCGATCAGCGGGACGTCGACGCGCTGTCGGCCAGTGCGCTGCCGCGCTGCGGCCCCGACGGCGTCGTCGCGCTCTCGGCCGGGCTGGGGCCCGCGGCACGCTACCGGCGCTGGCTCTCCGTGCTGCGGGGGCAGGCGCGCCTGGTGATCGGCACCCGCAGTGCGGTTTTCGCACCGGTGCAGAACCTGGGCCTGGTGATCGTCTGGGACGACGGCGACGACACGCTGGCCGAACCGCGGGCCCCCTACCCGCACGCCCGCGAAGTGGCGATGCTGCGCGCGCACCAATTGCGCTGCGCGGCGCTGATCGGCGGGTACGCCCGCACCGCGGAGGCACAGGCGCTGGTCCGCAGCGGCTGGGCGCACGACGTGGTGGCCACCCGGCAGACCGTGCGGGCCCGCGCGCCGCGTGTCGTACCGCTGGACGACGGTGGCTACGCCGACGAGCGGGACCCCGCGGCGCGCACCGCCCGGCTGCCGTCGGTGGCGTTGCGGGCGGCCCGGCAGGCCCTGGCCGACGGCCATCCGGTGCTGGTCCAGGTACCGCGCCGCGGCTACGTGCCGTCGCTGGCCTGCAACCGGTGCCGGAACATTGCCCGCTGCCGGCATTGCACAGGGCCGCTGGCGCTGAGCGCGGCCGGTAGTTCGGCGCAGTGCCGGTGGTGCGGGCGGGCCGACGCCGCCCTACGGTGTGCGCGCTGCGGTTCGGCCGAGGTGCGCGCGGTGGTGACCGGCGCCCGGCGCACGGCCGAAGAACTCGGTCGCGCGTTCGCCGGGGCGCAGGTTGTCACGTCGTCGGGTGAGTCGATGGTCGGTGAGATCGGTGCGGGCCCGGCGCTGGTGGTGGCGACGCCCGGCGCCGAGCCGCGGGCACCGTCGGGATATGGCGCGGCACTGCTGCTCGACAGCTGGGCGTTGTTGGGCCGGCAGGATCTGCGCGCCGCCGAGGACACGTTGCGGCGCTGGCTGTCGGCGGCCGCCCTGGTGCGCAGTCGCGCCGACGGCGGAGTCGTCGCCGTGGTCGCGGAGTCGGCCATCCCGACCGTGCAGGCACTCATCCGGTGGGATCCGGTCGGGCACGCCGAGGCCGAACTGGATGCCCGGGCCGAGGTCGGTCTGCCACCCGCCGTGCATCTGGCGGTGCTGGACGGACCGGCCGCGGCCACCGACGGGTTGCTGCGGGAGTGCCGCTTCGCCGGGGATGTCGAGGTGCTCGGGCCGGTGGACCTGCCGGTCGGGGTGCGCCGGCCCGCCGGCGTCGATGCGCAGCTCGAGGTGGTTCGGATGCTGGTCCGGGTTCCGCGGGGGCAGGGCCTGGCGCTGGCCGCCGCCCTGCGCCGCGCGACGGCCGTCCTCAGCGCGCGTCGGGAGAATGTGCCGGTGCGCGTCCAGATCGACCCGCTGCACATAGGGTGATGGGCATGTCGGGGGTCCGCAGGGCGATCTGGTTGACGATCGCGGCGCTGTTCGTCGTCGTCGGGGTGTTGTGGCCGTTGCCGTTCTCCGGTTTGTCGCAGGCCGGGCCGGCCAGCGATCCGGTCACCATCTCCGATTTCCAGGCCGACTTCCGCATCGATGCGGCCGGCAACCTGGATGCCGTCGAAACCATCACCGGTGAGTTCCCCGGCGACCGGCACGGCATCTTCCGGTACTGGGATGTCGCCAACCCCAACGATTCCGGGGTCCGGCAGGAACCGAACGTCATCTCGGTGCTGATGGACGGAGCGCCGATGCAGTACAAGATGCTGTGGGAGGACGGGGATCGGTTCCGGGTCGCCAAGATCGGCGATCCGGGCAGCTACCTCGACTACGGCACACACGTCTTCGAGATCCGCTACACCATTCCCGGCGTCATCGATCCCGGTACCACCGGGGAGCACAAGGAGTTCGCCGGTTCGACCGGCGACACCGGGCGGCAGTCTCCCTCGGTCTTCTATTGGAACGTCATCGCACCGTCGTGGAACAACCAGATCGAGCACGCCGATATCACCGTCACCCTGCCCGCGCCGATCACCGGGGCCCAGTGCTCGGTCGGCAGCGGGGTCGGGCGTGCGTGCACGGACCTGACGATCGGCGGCGACGCCGGACGGACGTTGACGGTCAGCGCGACCGACCTCGCGCCGCGGACCCCGGTCACCGTTCGCGCCGGCGTCGACATGGCCACCCCGGCGCGGGTGGAGTTGCCGTGGTCGTACAAGTGGGACCGGATCCTGGGCCGGTCGATGCGCGGCGTCATCTGGGTGGCGGCGCTGACGCTGGCCGGCGCGGCCGCCGGGCTCCTGATGTACCGCTCGACCGTGGAGAAGCCGCCCCCGTTCCCGCTGCAGTACGAGCCGCCGGCGGGCATCGGTCCGGTGCAGAGCGAGTACATCCGGACCGAATCGGTTGGCCCGCAGGCGCTGACGGCCACGCTGTTCCACCTGGCCGACCGGCAGCTGATCGACCTGCGCCAGACGAGCAAGAAGAAGTGGACGCTGCGCTATCTGCCGAGCCCGGAGTGGGCGTCGGTCGACCCGGTCGCCGGCGCCGTGGCTGCCACCCTCGGCATCGAGCGACCCGGTGGGGAGTTCAACGCCGGCGGCGGTGTCAAGGCCGGTGAACGCCTTACCGAGGCGAAGGGCACCATCGGTGCGACGGTGCACACCTGGGCCCGCTCGGGTGGGTTCACCGCGCCGCACCGGGTGGAGCACTGGGTCCGGGTCGCAAATCTGGTCGCCCTGGTACTGGCGGTCACCGCGGCGATCCGCTGGCTGTTCCCGGCCACCATGTGGGTGCTGCCGTTTGCGGCCTTCTTCCTGTGTTCGGCACTGTCGTGGCGTTCGGGGGTGGGCACTCGGCGCACCCCTGCGGGGCGCGAATTGTGGTCGCGGGCAGGCGGTTTCCATCGCATGCTGGTCACCGATTCGGCGGAGGCGCGGTTCGATTTCGCCGCCCGCAAGGATCTCTATGCCGCCTACCTGCCGTTCGCGCTGGCTGCCGGCGCCGCCGCCCTGTGGGCCAAGAAGTACCAGGCGATGATGGGAACGCCTGCCCCGCAACCGGATTGGTACCACTCGTCGGATAGGTCCTCGTCGTGGTTCGGCGGGGATTCGTCCGGTTCGGTGAGTTTCGACAGTTTCGAGTCGGCGTTGTCGTCGTCCATCGGCGCCTACACCGCGTCGCAGTCGTCGTCCTCCAGTGGTGGTGGCGGCGGTGGCGGCGGGGGTGGCGGCGGTGGCGGTGGTGGCGGCGGCGGAGGAGGAGGTTCCTGGTGAGGTGCTCATGATGAGATTCGTGTTGGTGCTGGCGCTGCTGGTGGTGGTGGCCATCGCGGTCGGATTCGTGTTGGGCTACAACAAGATCCGGTCGGCAGACGTCCGGGTGGACGAAGCGCTGGGCGGCATCGACGTGCAGTTGACCCGGCGGGCGTCACTGATCCCGGCACTGATCAGCACCGTGGGCACTTTCGCGGCGCACGAGAAGGCGATCCTGGATCACGTGTCGGATGCCCGGGCAGCGCTGACGTCGGCTACCGCCGGGAAATCCGTCGCGCAGCGCAGCGCCGCCGAGCAGCAGTTCGACAACGCAGTCGGACAGGTGATGGCGCTCGGCCAGAGCTACCCGCAACTGAACTCGTCGAACAACTTCCTGGACCTGCAGCGCAACCTCGCCGACACCGAGGACAAGCTGGCGTTCGCCCGGCAGTACTACAACGATGCGGTCGCCACGCTGAACCGGCTGGTCACCACCATCCCGTGGATGTTCGCCGCCGGCATGGCCGGGGGCAGGGAACGCGAGTACTACAAGGTCCCGAGCTGACCGGCGGTCGCGGCGTGCGAGGACGGTGCGCGACGCACCCCTAGACTGGCCGGATGCGTTTGGTGTTCGCCGGTACCCCCGAACCCGCACTGCCGTCGTTGCACCGCCTGATCGCCTCCCCGCACCACGACATCGTCGCCGTGCTGAGCCGACCGGACGCGGCCGCCGGCCGGCGCGGTAAACCGGCCCCGTCGCCGGTGGCGGCACTGGCGGCCGAGCACGGGATCCCGGTACTCAAGCCGCCGCGGCCGAACACCGCCGAATTCGTCGCCGAACTGGCCGCGCTGGCCCCCGACTGCTGTCCCGTGGTGGCCTACGGCGCGCTGCTGGGCGACGAATTGCTCGCGGTGCCCCGCCACGGCTGGGTGAACCTGCACTTCTCGCTGCTGCCGGCGTGGCGGGGTGCCGCGCCGGTGCAGGCCGCGATCGCGGCCGGGGACACCGTCACGGGGGCCACCACGTTCCAGATCGAGCGCAGTCTGGACAGTGGGCCGGTGTACGGCGTGGTGACCGAGACGGTCAGGCCCGATGACACCGCGGGCGATCTGCTGGGCCGGCTCGCCGAATCGGGTGCGGGTCTGCTCGAGGCGACGCTCGACGGGATCGAGGACGGTTCGTTGACCCCGGCGCCGCAACCCGCCGAGGGCATCAGTGTGGCGCCGAAGCTCACCGTCGACGGGGCGCGGGTGCGCTGGGAGCTGCCCGCGCACGTCGTCGAGCGGCGGCTGCGCGCGGTCACCCCGAACCCGGGTGCGTGGACGATGATCGGTGACACCCGGATCAAGCTCGGTCCGGTGACCCTGGCCGAGGAGGCCGACCTGGCGGCGGGGGAGATCCGGGTCGAACGCAACCGGGTACTGATCGGAACCGGTTCGGGCGCAGTGCAATTGGGCACAGTTCAACCGCCGGGGAAGAAGCCGATGAATGCGGCCGACTGGGCGCGCGGTGCCCGCCTCGACGTGCCGAGGGCCTCGTGAGCGATCGGCGGCCCACCCGCGGGCCGGGCCGGCGTCCGCAGCGCACACCGCTGGACCCGGCCCGGCGGGCCGCATTCGACGTGCTGCGCGCGGTGAGCGAACGCGATTCCTACGCGAACCTGGCGCTGCCGGCACTGCTGAGGGAACGCGGGATCGCCGGGCGGGACGCGGCATTCGCCACGGAGCTGACCTACGGCGCCTGCCGCACCCGCGGCCTGCTGGATGCGGTCATTGTGGCCGCCGCCGGCCGGCCCGTCGAGCGCATCGACCCCGTCCTGCTCGACCTGCTGCGGCTGGGGACCTATCAGCTGCTGCGCACCCGCGTCGAACAACATGCCGCGGTGTCCACCACCGTCGAGCAGGCGGCCATCGAATTCGATTCGGCGCGAGCCGGTTTCGTCAACGGCGTGCTGCGCACCATCGCCGGGCGCGACGAAGCCTCCTGGGTCGCCGAACTGGCGCCCCCGACGGCCGGGGATCCCGTCGGACACCTGGCGTTCACCCACGCACATCCCCGCTGGATCGCGCAGGCATTCGCCGACGCGCTGGGCGGGCGCGCGGGTGAGCTGGAGGCGTTGCTGCGCAGCGACGACGAGCGTCCGCTCGTGCACCTGGCCGCCCGCCCGGGCGTGCTGACCGCGGCCGAACTCGCCGAGGCGGTCGGGGGCGAGCTGGGCAGGTATTCCCCGTTCGCGGTGTACCTGCCGGGCGGGGATCCCGGCCGACTGGCGCCGGTGCGCGACGGCGCCGCGCTGGTGCAGGACGAGGGCAGCCAACTAGTGGCCCGGGCGCTCACCGAGGCGCCGCTGGTCGGTGCCGACGGTGGACGCTGGCTTGACCTGTGCGCGGGCCCGGGCGGCAAGACGGCCACCCTGGCCGGCATCGGCGCCGGGCAGGGCGCCCGCGTCACCGCGGTGGAGCCCGCGCCGCGCCGCGCCGACCTGGTGGAACAGAACACCGCCGGACTACCGGTCGACGTGGTCCGGGTCGACGGCCGCGACTCGGGACTGCAGCCGGGTTTCGACCGTGTCCTGGTCGACGCACCCTGCACCGGCCTCGGCGCGTTGCGCCGCCGGCCGGAGGCCCGCTGGCGCCGGCAGCCCACCGATGTGCCCGAGCTGACCCGGCTCCAGCGCGAGCTGCTGACCGCGGCGATCGAGCTGACCCGTCCCGGCGGCGTCATCGTCTACGCCACCTGTTCCCCGCACCTCGCCGAGACCGTCGGGGTGGTGGCCGACGCCCTGCGCCGCCACCCGGTGACGGCGTTGCCGACCGGTCCGCTGTTCGCGCCGGCGGCCGACCTGGCGGCCGGCGACGGGTCATACACCCAGTTGTGGCCACACCGGCACGGCACCGACGCGATGTTCGCCGCGGCCCTGCGCAGGGAGCAATGACTGGCGGGGTGGGACTCGCGGCGGGCGAAAATGATTAAGGTGAGCGCATGAATCGCCCGCTGATCGCCCCGTCGATCCTGGCCGCGGACTTCGCGCGGCTCGCCGAGGAGGTTGCCGCCGTCGAAGGTCCGGCAGGCGCCGACTGGCTGCACGTCGATGTGATGGACAACCACTTCGTGCCGAACCTGACGCTGGGCCTTCCGGTGGTGGAGAGCCTGTTGAAGGTCACCGACATCCCGATGGACTGCCACCTGATGATCGACGACCCCGACCGCTGGGCACCGCCGTACGCCGAAGCCGGCGCCCACAATGTCACGTTCCACGTCGAGGCGACCGACAACCCGGTGGGCGTGGCCCGCGACATCCGGGCCGCCGGCGCCAAGGCGGGTCTGTCGGTCAAGCCGGGCACACCGCTGGATCCCTACCTGGAGATCCTGCGCGACTTCGACACCCTGCTGGTGATGTCGGTGGAGCCGGGATTCGGCGGGCAGTCGTTCATCCCCGACGTGCTCGACAAGGTCCGCACCGCGCGGCGACTCGTCGACGCGGGGGAGTTGACCATCCTGGTCGAGATCGACGGCGGCATCAACGCCGACACCATCGAGGCCGCCGCCGAGGCCGGGGTGGACTGCTTCGTCGCCGGTTCGGCGGTCTATGGTGCGCAGGACCCGGCGGCGGCGGTGACGGCCCTGCGTCATCGGGCCGCCGCGGTGTCGCCGCATCTGACGGTATGACGGACCTCGCGGTCGCCATGCGGCTCGCCGTCGAACAGGCCGACGGAGTCAAGGGCGACACCTACCCGAATCCCCCTGTGGGAGCGGTGATCCTGGATGCGGCCGGCCAGATCGCCGGCGTGGGAGCCACCGAACCCCCGGGCGGCGCGCACGCCGAGCTGGTGGCCCTGCGCCGGGCCGGGACCCGCGCTGCGGGCGGCACCGCGGTGTGCACCCTGGAACCGTGCAACCATCACGGTCGCACGCCGCCGTGTGTGGACGCGCTGTTGGCGGCCGGCGTCTCGACCGTGGTCTTCGCCGTCGCCGACCCGAACCCGATCGCGGCCGGTGGCGCCGACCGGCTGCGCGCCGGGGGTATCGAGGTCGTCTCGGGCGTCGAGGCCGACCTGGTCGCCGGCGGTCCGCTGCGGGAATGGCTGCACAAGCAGCGCACCGGTCTGCCGCATGTCACCTGGAAGTACGCCACCAGCGTCGACGGCCGCAGCGCTGCCGCCGACGGATCCAGTCAGTGGATCACGTCGGAGGCCGCCCGGGTCGACGTCCACCGCCGGCGCCGGGCCGCCGACGCCATCGTGGTGGGAACGGGCACGGTCTTCGTCGACGATCCGGTGCTGACCGCGCGGCTGCCCGACGGCAGCCTGGCCGACCGCCAGCCGCTGCGCGTCGTGGTCGGCATGCGTGAGATCTCCTCGGAATCAAGAATTCTCAATGACGATTCGCGGACCATGGTGATCCGCACGCACGACCCCCACGAGGTGATCCAGTCGCTGCGCGACCGGACCGACATCCTGCTCGAGGGCGGGCCGGTACTGGCCGGAGCCTTCCTGCGCGCCGGCGTGGTCGACCGGATCCTGGCCTACGTCGCGCCGATCCTGTTGGGCGGGCCGATCTCCGCCGTCGACGACGTCGGGGTGACCAGCATTGCGCGGGCGCTGCGGTGGCGGTTCGACGGCGTCGAGCAGGTCGGCCCCGATCTGCTGCTGTCGATCATTCCCGACGCCCGGGGCTGAGGGGTGCCGGAACCACCGCGCCGTGCGCCTGCATTGGGCGAGTGAATCACGAAGTCCATCAACGATTTTCGCGAACCAAATCGCGACGTTCCGGTCGATCAGGCGTACGACGTCAGGTGAGCGCCCATGACCGCTACGGTGGTGCGGCAGAACGCCGGCAGATCGCCGGGATTTCGGCTGGAGATCAGTGTGTTCGGTCCGGCCGAACACACCACGACCTCTTCGTCGACCCAGTTTCCTCCGGCGTTGAGGATGTCGGTGCGCAGGCTGGGCCAGGAGGTCAACATCCGTCCGCGCACCACGTCCGCCTCCACCAGGGTCCACGGCGCGTGGCAGATCGCCGCCACCGGCTTGCCCGAGTCGAAGAACGCCTTGGTGAAGCCGACCGCGGCCCGGTCGGTGCGCAGCTGATCGGGATTGGCCACTCCGCCGGGGAGCACAAGGCCGATAAAACCGGTGACGTCGGCGTCGTCTGCGGCGATATCGGCATCGAACACGTCGGCCGCCGTAAGGTGCTCGAACGCCTGCACCTTGCCCGCCACCGTGGACACCAGGATGGGCGTTCCGCCGGCTCTCTCGACGGCTTGCCACGGATCCGTCAGTTCGCGCTGCTCGACGCCCTCGGGTGCCACCAGGAACGCGACCTTCTCATTGTTCAGCTCATTCGTCATCCGCGACGGGTACCCACGGCCTGGGTGAATACACGTCGGGGGATTCGGCGTGGGTGTGCCGGCCGGCGATCAGTAGCCCGACGAACGCGCCGACGATGCAGATGATCATGGTGATCCCGAACATCTCGCCGTACTGGTCGGCGAACGCCTCCCGGTAGCGGGTGGCCTCGGCCGCGATCTTCGCGGGCAGTGAGTCGGCGTGCGGCGCCGGCTTGGTGGCCAGGATCTGGTTGAAGCGGTACAAGCCCCAGGCGGACAGCGCCGCGACGCCGACGAGCATGCCGGTCATCCGCGCCACCACCACCAACGACGACGCGATGCCGTGCTGGACGGCGGGCACCACCCGCAGCGCCGCGGATGTCAGCGGGCCGATCACCAGGCCCAGGCCGAAGCCGGCGAGCACCAGATCGGTGCTGAATGCCGGCAGTGTGATGAAACCCAGATCATGTTGTGCGGTAAGCACATTGACGCCCCAGTGAGACACCAGCCAGTAGGCGAGGGCCGCGATGAGCATCCCGACGAACACCACGGCGCGGTCTCCGATGCGGGTGGCGATCGCACCGCCGATCAACGCCCCGACGGGCAGCGCCGCCAGGAACCAGGTCAGTTTCAGCGCGGCGTCCACCTGGTCCAGGCCGAGGACGCCCTGCCCGAACAGTTCGACGTTGACCAGGGTGACCATCAGCGCCGCGCCCGCGCAGACCGAGGTGCCCAGCGACGCCAGGAACGGCCGGAACGCGACGCCGGCCGGGTCGATCAGTTTGGTGCGGGAGTATCGCTCCCAGGCGAAGAACGCGATGCCCGCGACCACCGCCGCCGCGACCACCGGCAGGCCCCAGTGCGGCAGCACCTGCTTGCCGTCGGGCGCCGGGTTGTACAGCCCGACCACCGTCAGCCCGAGCGTGATCGCAAGCAGCACACCGCCGATCACGTCGACGCGCTCGCGCGGTCCCGCGCCGCGGTCGTGGGCGGGCACGCTGAAGTGGATCATCAGCATGGCGATCGCGGTGAGCGGCAGGTTGATCCAGAACACGTCGCGCCAGGTGTTGAGCACCGCAACGACGGCGATGCCGTACAGGGGGCCCAGCACACTGCCGAGTTCCTGCGCGGCACCCACCCCGCCGAGCACCGCGGCCCGGTTGCGGGCCGACCACAGATCGGCGGCCAGGGCCAGTGTCACCGGCAGCAGCGCCCCGCTGGCCGTGCCCTGGATGACCCGGCCGACCACCAGCGTCGTCAGGTCGTTCGACAGCGCGGTGACCACCGAGCCCACGGCGAAGCCGGCGAGCCCGAGTTGGAGCACCAGCTTGCGGCCGAAGCGGTCGGAGGCCCGGCCGAGCAGCGGCATTGCCGCGATGTACCCCAGGAGGTAGCCGGTGATGATCGGCGCGACCTGCTGGATCTTGTTGATCGGGATGCCGACGTCTTTCATGATGTCGGTCATGATCGACACCACGACGTAGGTGTCGACGGCCCCGAGCAGGACGGCCAGACCGCCGGCGCTGATCGCGGTCCAGCGCCTGGTCTCTGCCCGCATCAGAGCTGGGGCTTGGCGACGGTGACCGGCTTGTTCCAATCCGACAGCGTCATCTGGACCGCGCTCCCGCCGCTGGGCTGCAGCCGGGCCTGGACCAGATTGTGGTCGCCGTCCGGCTGGATCCAGGCGGTGCCCGCAATCGGGCCGGTGACCTTGAGCTGCGGCAGGATCTGGTTGGCGGCCTCGGCGCTGACCTGGCCGGTGACCTTGACGGTGTCGATGCCGTTGATCTTCTCGGTGGTCTCCGACTTGGGATCGGAGAAGTTGCCCAGCACATTGGCCAGGCCGGTGTCCGGACGCAGGATGGTCGAAGGGTCGTAGATGTCGGCCGCCGGGCCCATGTCCAGCCAGTTGTTCGGCGACAGCGCGGCGAACAGGGTGCCGTCGGTGACGACGATATCGGCGTCGAGATCGGAGCCGCCCATGGTGATGGTGGCCTTGGCGGATGCTGCGGTGGCGGGCACGTTGGTCAGGTCACCCGACAGGCTCTTGACCGGTAGGCCCTCGATCTTGCCCTCGACGGTGATCTCCACGTGCGCGCTCTCGAGGCCCTTGGTGGTCTGGGCGGACTGCTGCAACAGCGTCGCGGCATCCGGCAGCGAGGCTGTCGACCCGCCACCGGACGATCCGCCCGAACATCCCGCGACCACGGCGGCGCAGAGCGCGGCCGCGCCGATCGTGCGGGTCAGGGCGGAATACCTGCGTTGGCGTGTCTGCATGCCCTGCATCGTAGTGGCCGTGCCGGACAGCTAGGTTTACAGGCGTGTTCACCGGGATCGTCGAAGAGTTGGGTGAGGTCGTCGGCAAGGACGAGCTGGTGGATGCCGCGCGCTTCGTCATTCGTGGCCCCGTGGTGACCGCCGATGCCGGCCACGGGGACTCGATCGCCGTCAACGGGGTCTGCCTGACCGTTGTCGAGGTGCTGCCCGACGGCCGGTTCAGCGCCGACGTGATGGCCGAGACGCTCAACCGCTCGAGCCTGGCCGGACTGTCGGTCGGTTCGCCCGTCAACCTCGAACGTGCCGCGGCGCTGAACAGCCGGCTCGGCGGTCACATCGTTCAGGGGCATGTCGACGGCACCGGATCGGTGATCTCCCGCACACCTTCGGAGCACTGGGAGGTGGTGCGCATCGGCCTGCCGGAACCACTGTCGCGCTACCTGGTGGAGAAGGGGTCGATCACCGTCGACGGCATCTCGCTGACCGTGTCGGACCTGGGTTCGGACTGGTTCGAGGTGTCCCTGATCCCGACCACGCTGGCGATGACGACGCTGGGTTCTGCGCCGGTGGGGACCACGGTCAACCTCGAGGTCGACGTCATCGCGAAATATGTCGAGCGGCTGCTGGGTGAACAGGGGAAGCAAGGTTAGTGGCGCGGTGGTTCATACTGGTTGGACCCTTCACCAAGGCTCACAGTTCACTTAACGCACAAGGTGGCTCCAATGACGAGGCTGGATAGCGTCGAACGGGCGCTGGCCGACATTGCCGCGGGCAAGGCCGTCGTCGTGGTCGACGATGAGGACCGCGAGAACGAGGGCGACCTCATCTTCGCCGCCGAGATGGCCACTCCCGAACTGGTGGCGTTCATGGTCCGCTACACCTCCGGCTATCTGTGTGTGCCGCTGGACGGAGACATCTGCGACCGGCTCGGACTGCTTCCGATGTACGCGGTGAACCAGGACAAGCACGGCACCGCCTACACCGTCACCGTCGATGCGAAAAACGGTGTGGGAACCGGTATCTCGGCCTCCGACCGCGCCACCACGATGCGCGCGCTGGCCAACCCCGGGGCCGTGGCGCAGGACTTCACCAAACCCGGGCACGTCGTGCCGCTGCGCGCCAAGGACGGCGGCGTGCTGCGCCGCCCCGGGCATACCGAGGCCGCCGTCGACCTGGCCCGGCTGGCCGGCCTGCAGCCGGCCGGCGCGATCTGCGAGATCGTCAGCCAGAAGGACGAGGGCGCGATGGCGCAGACCGACGAGCTGCGGGTCTTCGCCGACGACCACGATCTGGCGCTGATCTCCATCGCGGACCTCATCGAGTGGCGGCGCAAACACGAGAAGCACATCGAGCGGATCGCCGAGGCGCGCATCCCGACCCGGCACGGCGATTTCCGTGCGGTCGGATACAAGAGCGTCTACGACGACGTCGAGCACGTCGCCCTGGTCCGCGGCGAGATCGCGGGACCGCACAGCGACGGTGAGGACGTCCTGGTCCGGGTGCACTCCGAATGTCTGACCGGCGACGTCTTCGGTTCCCGGCGCTGCGACTGCGGGCCGCAGCTGGACGCGGCGATGGCGATGGTGGCCCGTGAGGGCCGTGGCGTGGTGCTCTACATGCGTGGGCACGAGGGCCGTGGCATCGGGCTGATGCACAAGCTGCAGGCCTATCAGCTGCAGGACGCCGGAGCGGACACCGTCGACGCGAACCTCGAGCTCGGACTGCCCGCCGATGCCCGCGACTACGGGATCGGTGCGCAGATCCTGGTCGATCTGGGCGTCCGGTCGATGCGCCTGCTGACCAACAACCCGGCCAAGCGGGTCGGCCTGGACGGTTACGGCCTGCACATCATCGAGCGGGTTCCGCTGCCGGTGCGGGCCAACGCCGAGAACATCAAGTACCTGATGACCAAGCGTGACCGGATGGGCCATGAGCTGACCGGGCTGGACGAGTACCACGAGTCCAACACGATGGAGAGCTACGACGAGGCGGCGTACCTGTTGGGTGAGCGGCACCGCCCGGGAGTGAGCGAAGAATGGCCGCCGCGATTCGACGATGCGGGGCTGGGGACCGGCCCCGCGGAGGAGTGAGCGAATGAGTGGTGGCGCCGGGATCCCCGAGATGCCCGAGTTTGCCGACGACGCAGCGGACCTGTCATTGGCCATCGTCGCGAGCACCTGGCACTCCACGATCTGCGACGCGCTGCTCGACGGCGCGCTGCGGGTGGCCAAGTCCGCCGGTGTCGCCGAACCGACCGTCGTCCGGGTGCTGGGTGCCATCGAGATCCCGGTGGTGGCCCAGGAGCTGGCGCGCACCCACGACGCCGTCGTCGCCCTGGGCGTGGTGATCCGCGGCGGGACACCGCATTTCGACTATGTCTGCGATGCGGTGACCCAGGGTTTGACGCGCGTGTCGCTGGACGCGGCGACCCCGGTCGCCAACGGGGTGCTGACCACCAACACCGAGGAACAGGCGCTCGACCGGGCCGGGCTGCCGGGCTCGGCGGAGGACAAGGGCGAACAGGCCGCGGCAGCCGCGCTGAGCACCGCGCTGACCTTGCGGGTTCTGCGCGCGGCCGAATGAGCCCGTCCGAGCCGGGCTGGGATGTCACGCTGCGCCCCCGCCTGACACCGTATTTCGCCTACGGCGCCGCGTTCGTCATCGCGGCCGCCCATGTGGCCGTCGGGTTCCTGCTGAAGATCGGTTCCACCGGCGTGGTCTTCCAGACCGCCGACCAGGTGGCGATGGGTCTGCTCGGCGTCGTGCTGGCCGGCGTGGTGCTGCTGTTCACCCGGCCCCGGCTGCGCGTCGGGCCGGCCGGGTTGTCGGTGCGTAATCTGCTGGGCGACAAGCTGGTTCCCTGGGCGGCCGTGGTGGACGTGTCGTTCCCGGCGGGAGCGCGGTGGGCCCGCGTCGACCTGCCGCACGACGAATACGTCCCGCTGATGGCGATCCAGGCGGTCGACAAGGGTCGCGCGGTGCACGCGATGGACACCGTGCGCGCGCTGATGGCCGAGTATCAGCCGCCGGCTCCTGCGTGAGGTCCGGTCCACGACGGCGTCGGCCACTCCGGCGCGGCGGTCGTGTCTGCCCTCTCCACTAGGCTGGAACGCGTGCCTGATCCCGCGACGTACCGTCCGGCACCCGGTTCCATCCCGGTGGAGCCGGGCGTCTACCGGTTCTCCGATCAGCACGGCCGCGTCATCTACGTGGGCAAGGCCAAGAATCTGCGCAGCCGGCTGACGTCGTACTTCGCCGACATCGCCGGACTGCATCCGCGGACCCGCCAGATGGTTACCACGGCGGCGAACGTGCAGTGGACGGTGGTCACCACCGAGGTCGAGGCGCTCCAGCTCGAATACAACTGGATCAAGGAGTTCGACCCGCGGTTCAACGTCCGCTACCGCGACGACAAGTCCTACCCCGTGCTGGCCGTCACCGTCGGCGAAGAGTACCCGCGCCTGTTCGTCTACCGCGGTGCCCGGCGCAAGGGGGTGCGGTACTTCGGTCCGTACTCGCATGCCTGGGCGATCCGCGAGACGGTGGACCTGCTCACCCGCGTCTTCCCGGCCCGTACCTGTTCGGCCGGAGTTTTCAAGCGGCACAACCAGATCGGCCGGCCCTGCCTGCTCGGCTACATCGACAAGTGCGCGGCGCCGTGCGTGGGACGGGTCAGTGCCGACGAGCACCGCAGGATCGTCGAGGACTTCTGCGACTTCCTGTCGGGCAAGACCGACCGCTACGCCCGCGAGCTCGAGCAGCAGATGACGGAGGCCGCCGAGGCGCTCGACTTCGAGCGCGCCGCCCGGCTGCGCGACGACCTGTCGGCGTTGCGCCGGGCGCTCGAGAAGCAGGCGGTGGTCCTCGGCGACGGCACCGACGCCGACGTGGTGGCCTTTGCCGAGGACGCGCTCGAGGCCGCCGTTCAGGTGTTCCACGTACGCGGCGGCCGGGTCCGGGGTCAGCGCGGTTGGGTGGTCGAAAAGCCCAGTGGGCCAAGTGATCCGGATGAGTCCGTCGAGGCGCAGCTGGTCGAGCAGTTCCTCACCCAGTTCTATGGCGAACAGGCCGAACTGGGCGGCGCTGCCGATGAGGGCGGCTTCACCGGCGACGAGGCCACCAACCCGGTCCCGCGTGAGGTGCTGGTGCCCTGCCTGCCGCCGAACTCCGACGAGCTCGCCGCGTGGCTGTCGGGGCTGCGGGGGTCGCGCGTGGTTCTCCGGGTCCCGCGCCGCGGCGACAAGCGGGCGCTGGCCGAAACCGTGCAGCGCAACGCGGCCGAAGCGCTGCAGCAACACAAGATGCGCCGGGCTGGTGACTTCAACGCCAGATCCGCTGCGCTGCAGAGTATTCAGGACTGCCTCGGGCTGGCCGATGCACCGCTGCGCATCGAATGCGTGGACATCAGCCACGTGCAGGGCACCGACGTCGTGGCCTCGCTGGTGGTTTTCGAGGACGGTCTGCCGCGCAAATCCGACTACCGGCACTACTCGATCCGGGAGGCAGCCGGCGACGGGCGCTCCGACGACGTCGCCTCTATCGCCGAGGTCACCCGCCGCCGGTTCTGGCGGCACGTGCAGGACGCCAAGGATCCCGGCGAACTGGCGCCGGAGGGCAGGTCACGCAAATTCGCCTACCCGCCCAACCTCTACGTCGTCGACGGCGGCGCGCCCCAGGTGAACGCGGCCGCGGCGGCGCTGGCCGACCTCGGGGTCACCGATGTGGCGGTGATCGGATTGGCCAAACGGCTCGAGGAGGTCTGGGTGCCGGGCGAGCCGGACCCGGTCATCATGCCGCGCAACAGCGAAGGTCTCTATCTGCTGCAACGCATCCGGGACGAGGCGCACCGATTCGCCATCACCTTCCACCGGAGCAAGCGCTCGAAGCGGATGACCGCGTCGGCGCTGGATGCCGTCCCGGGTCTGGGCGAGCACCGGCGCAAGGCGCTGGTGACGCATTTCGGATCGGTGGCGCGGCTGCGCGACGCCTCGGTGGAGGAGATCACCTCGGTTCCCGGTATCGGCGTGGCCACCGCGACGGCAGTCCTGACCGCGCTCGGCGCCGGGCCGTCGGCCGCGGATTCTGCGGGATCGGCGGCAGGCGAGCCGACGCTCGGCAATGATGACGTTGCGGAACAGGTGACGCGATGACAGACAGAGCAGACGAAGTGACCTACGACGAATTCGGGGCACTGGAACCGGGTTCGGGTATCGATGTCGTTCTGGTGACCGGACTTTCGGGTGCCGGCCGCGGAACGGCCGCCAAGGTGCTCGAGGACCTGGGCTGGTACGTGGCGGACAATCTGCCGCCGGAGTTGATCACCCGCATGGTCGATCTGGGTCTGGCCGCCGGATCGCGCATCACCCAGCTGGCCGTCGTCATGGACGTGCGGTCGCGGGGATTCTCCGGCGACCTGGACTCGGTGCGCTCGGAGCTGGCCACCCGCGGCATCCGCCCACGGGTGCTGTTCCTGGAGGCCTCCGACCAGATCCTGGTCCGGCGTTACGAACAGAACCGGCGCAGCCACCCCATGCAGGGGGAGACGACGCTGGCCGAGGGCATCGCGGCCGAACGCGCCCTGCTGGCGCCGGTGCGCGCGGCCGCGGACCTGGTGATCGATACCTCGGCGCTGTCGGTACCGGCGTTGCGCGAGATCGTCGAACGGTCCTTCGGCGCCGAGTCGGCACCGACCACCAGCGTCACCGTGGAGTCGTTCGGCTTCAAGTACGGCCTGCCGATGGATGCCGACATGGTCATGGACGTCCGGTTCCTGCCGAACCCGCACTGGGTGGACGAGCTGCGACCGCACTCGGGTCAGCATCCGGCCGTGCGGGATTACGTGCTCGGTCAACCCGGCGCGCAGCGCTTCCTGTCGACCTACCATGAGCTGCTGGGACTAGTGGTGGACGGGTATCGGCGGGAGGGAAAGCGGTACATGACGGTTGCCATCGGCTGCACCGGCGGCAAGCACCGCAGTGTCGCGATGGCCGAGGCGCTGACCGGGTTGCTGTCGGCCGACCCCAATCTCGCGGTGCGGGCCCTGCACCGGGATCTGGGTCGCGAATGAGCTTCGGAGTCGAGCGTTGAGTCGCCGCATCGTCGCGCTCGGGGGTGGGCACGGCCTGTACGCCACGTTGTCGGCCGCCCGCCGGTTGACCCCGCACGTCACCGCGGTGGTGACGGTCGCCGACGACGGCGGTTCGTCGGGCCGGCTGCGCAGCGAACTCGACGTCGTGCCGCCCGGCGATCTGCGAATGGCGTTGGCGGCGTTGGCATCCGACAGTCCGCACGGTCGGCTGTGGGCCACCATCATGCAGCATCGCTTCGGCGGCAACGGGGCCCTCGCCGGCCACCCCATCGGGAATCTGCTGCTGGCCGGCATCAGCGAGGTCCTCGGTGATCCGGTGGCCGCGCTCGACGAGGTGGGCCGCATCCTCGGGGTCCGCGGCCGCGTGCTGCCGATGTGCCCCATCGCCCTGCAGATCGAGGCCGATGTGGCCGGGCTGGAATCGGACCCGAGGATGAGCAGGGCGATCCGCGGGCAGGTTGCCATCGCGACCACCCCGGGCAAGGTCCGCCGGGTGCGTCTGCTGCCCGGCAATCCGCCGGCCACCCGCCAGGCCGTCGACGCCATCATGGACGCCGACCTCGTCGTGCTGGGGCCGGGCTCATGGTTCACCAGTGTGATCCCGCACGTATTGGTGCCCGGGCTGGCCAACGCCCTGGCGGCCACGTCGGCGCGCCGGGCGATCGTGCTCAACCTGGCCGACGAGCCGGGGGAGACGGCGGGATTCTCCGCGGAACGGCACCTGCACGTGCTTGCCCAGCACGCCCCGGACTTCACCGTCCACGACGTGATCATCGACGCGGGCCGGGTGGCCGGCGAGCGTGAACGTGAGCAGTTGCGCCGAGCGGCCGCGATACTCCAGGCCGACGTCAGGTTTGCCGACGTCTCGAGACCTGGTACACCATTACATGACCCCGCGAAGCTGGCGGCGGCGCTCGACGGTGTCCGTGCGCCCGGCTCCGTGCCCGCGGCACCCACCATCCCGACGCCCGCGCCGGGCGCTGACGTACCGAGCCCTAGCCGACCGAGAGGTGACGATCCGTGGCGATGACGGCCGAGGTCAAGGACGAGCTGAGCCGGCTGGTGGTCAATTCCGTCAGCGCACGCCGCGCCGAGGTGGCAGCCCTGCTGCGCTTCGCCGGGGGCCTGCACATCGTCGCCGGCCGGGTGGTTGTCGAAGCCGAGGTGGATCTGGGCATCATCGCGCGCCGGCTGCGTAAGGACATCTTCGATCTGTACGGCTACAACGCCGTCGTGCATGTGCTGTCCGCCAGCGGAATCCGAAAGAGCACGCGGTATGTCGTACGCGTCGCCAAGGACGGCGAAGCGCTGGCGCGCCAGACGGGACTGCTGGATCTGCGTGGTCGCCCGGTGCGCGGCCTCCCGGCCCAGGTGGTCGGCGGCAGCGTCGCCGACGCCGAGGCCGCCTGGCGCGGGGCGTTCCTGGCGCACGGTTCGCTGACCGAACCGGGCCGCTCCTCGGCGCTCGAGGTCAGCTGCCCCGGTCCCGAGGCGGCGCTGGCGCTGGTCGGTGCGGCCCGCCGGCTCGGCGTGAGCGCCAAGGCGCGCGAGGTCCGCGGCGCCGACCGGGTGGTGGTGCGCGATGGTGAGGCCATCGGCGCGCTGCTGACCCGGATGGGCGCCCAGGACACCCGGCTGACCTGGGAGGAGCGCCGGATGCGCCGGGAGGTCCGGGCGACGGCCAACCGGCTGGCCAACTTCGACGATGCCAATCTGCGGCGTTCGGCCCGGGCGGCGGTGGCGGCGGCCGCACGGGTGGAGCGGGCGCTGCACATCCTCGGCGATGGCGTGCCCGACCATCTGGCCGCGGCCGGCAAGCTGCGCGTCGAGCACCGGCAGGCCTCGCTGGAGGAGCTCGGCCGGCTCGCCGAACCGCCGATGACGAAAGATGCTGTGGCAGGGCGCATCCGGCGGTTGCTGTCGATGGCTGACCGCAAGGCCAAACAAGACGGGATCCCCGACACCGAGTCGGCGGTGACCCCGGAACTGCTCGACGAGGCGTAGCGGCCGGCGGAGAACCACCACCCTTCCTCCGCGAGTGTGCGTGTCGGTACGCAACACGCCGCGGCGCGACGTTCCTGAGTGCACTTTCGCGGTCGACCCGATTCGCCGAACCCGCCGCCTCCGGCTCGAACATCCGCGAGAATCCCCGGATAGCGTCCGCTCAGGGGAGGGTGGGGCATGGCGGTGAGGCCACCGACGGGCACGGTGACGTTCCTGATCACCGACCTCGAGGGATCGACGCGCCTGTGGGAACAGGACCCCGAGGCGATGAAGGCGGCGATGGTCCGCCACGACGTGCTGGTGGAATCCGCCATCGCCGCCAACCGTGGCTATGTCTTTGCGCGCATGGGCGACGGGATGGCCGCGGCCTTCGCTACCGCGGGCGACGCGATCGCGGCCGCCGCGGGCATCCGCACGGCGCTGGCCGGCGAACGTTGGCCGACGACGGGCCCGTTGCGGGCGAGGGTCGGGCTGCACACCGACGAGGGCGTCGTCGTCAACGACACCTACGCCAGCCAGCCGGTCAACCGCTGTTCCCGGCTGATGACGGCCGCGCACGGTGGCCAGGTCGTCATCTCGGGCGCAACCGAGGTCCTGGTGCGCGACGAACTTCCAGATGGCCTGGAACTGATCGACCTCGGGGAGCATCGGCTCCGGGATCTCGGCCGTCCGGTCAGGATTTTCCAGCTCGGTCATGCCGGGCCGCGCGAGGAGTTCCCGCCGCTACGCAGTCTGGACTCCTTCGCCGGTAATCTGCCGGCGCAGGTGAACTCGTTCGTCGGACGGACCGCAGATGTAGCGAGAGTTCATGCGGCACTGGATGATTCGCGGATCGTCACGATCACCGGCGTCGGAGGTGTCGGTAAGACCCGATTGGCGATCCAGGTGGCTGCCGGACGGCTGCCGCGCTACCCGGACGATGTGTGGTTGATCGAACTGGCCGCCACGCGCGATCCGGACAGTCTGGCCGACGTCGTGGCCGAGGCATTCCGCCTCACTCCGCGCGCCGGTCGATCCATCGAGGATTCGCTGATCGATCAGTTGACCGGCAAGCAACTCCTGCTGCTGCTGGACAACTGTGAACACCTGCTGGGGGCGGTGGCGCGGCTGGCCGGTCGTATCGAGCGTCGGTGCCCGGGCGTCGTCGTGTTGGCGACCAGCCGCGAGGGCATGGCGATCGACGGGGAGCAACTGATCGCCCTGCCACCGCTGCGGACCGGCGAGCCGGGGGAGGCGATCGAGGAACTCGTGCGCACCGATGCGGTGACGCTGTTCGTCGAACGTGCCCGCCAAGGGCGCGCCGACTTCACGATGACGTCCAACAACGCCGCAGCAGTGGTGGAGATCTGCCAGCGACTCGACGGTGTGCCGCTGGCGATCGAGCTGGCCGCCGCGCGCGTGATCGCCTTGAGCCCAACCGAACTCGCGCAACGGCTGGATCGGCGATTCCAGGTCCTCGCCGGCGGGCGCCGCGGGGCGGTCGATCGACACGCGACACTGCGCGCCGCGATCGACTGGTCCTATGAGTTGCTCAGCCCCGCCGAACAGCGATTGCTGGCACGGATGGCAATCTTCAGCGGGGGCTGCACGCTGAACGCGATCGAGGATGTGTGCAGTGGAGACGGCGTCGAACCCGCAGAGGTGCTCGACGGCGTCACGGGACTGGTGGCGCGTTCGCTGGTGGTCGCCGAGGACACGATCCTGGGAACGCGCTATCGCTTGCTCGAGACGATCCGGCAGTACGCCGAGGAACGCCTGGCCGGCGCGGGGGACCTCCAGGTGCTGCGCACCCGCCACGCGCGGTGTTACGCCGCGCTGTGCGCGCGGGCCAATGAGAACTTCTACGGTCCCGAACAACTCGTGTGGGCGCGGCAGGTCAACGCCGAACGCGACAATCTGCGCGCGGCACTGGCGAATGCCATCGACGCCGGTGACGCTGAGCTCGCCGTCGAACTCGTCGCCAACCAACCCCATCAGGAGCGGGCCGAAGGCCCGACCGGGGAGGTCGTCAACGTGCCGGTATCGCAGGTGTTGGATCTGCCCGGCGCAGAACGGGAACCGGGATATCCGCAAGTGCTGGTGATGGCCGCGTATGTCGCTCAGCACACCGGTGATTGGGACGCGGTGAACGAATTCTGCGATCGCGCCGTCGAAGCCGACCGGCGGCTGCCCGTGGCGCAGCGCAGCGACCGCGTCGAGATGGATGTGTGCAGCCTGCAGGCCCAGGCTTACCTGGCCGGGGGCAACTACGTCGCGGGTCTCGAGGCCTATATGCGTTCTGCTGATCTGGCCCGCGCCGCGGGATATGTCGGACTGGCCGCCATCTTCCTCGCCTACGGGGTCAGCTGCGCGGTGCTGGGCGGCGACGAGCAACGGGCGATCCAGACTGCCGAGCGGTCGGTCCGGCTGGCCCGGCGCTCCGGAATGCCGAGCGCCATCGTGCTCGGACTCAACGCTCGGGCGTTCGCTCTCGCCGCTCAGGATCCACCGCTCGCGCGGGAGTTGCTGACCGAGAGCCTGGCCCTCGGCAGTTGCCCGGGCGAAGAGGTGTCCTCGGGCCTGCTGACCGCGACCATGGTGGCGGCCCGCTTGCGGGATTGGGAGCTCACCCTTGCGCTGGCGACCCAGACCATGCGGCTCTGGCGCTGGAGTGCCGCCCTGATGCAGACCGCGCCGTGCCTGTCCCTGTGTGCACGGGCGCTGGCCGAGGAACACGCCGAGGTAGCCGGCGTGCTGCGCGGGGCCGCCTACGCCGCATATCACGCAGCCAGCCCGATCGATGCGCCCAACGCATCACCGGCCGCGGACACAGCGCATTTCAACTTCGTGCTCGAAGCCCTGCGGGAGACCGGCGAGATCGTCACCGCTGCGTTGGGCCGGGAGCGTCAACGCGAACTGCGGATCGAGGGCGCCGCGTTGTCGATGGACGAGGCGGTGTCCTACGCGCTGACCAATGGTTGACGTTTGACGACCAAACAGCACAGCGACAAGGCGACCGCACTAGGCTGATCGGCGAGCACTGGAATCGACCAAGGAGACACAAGTGACCATCCGGGTAGGCGTCAACGGATTCGGGCGTATCGGGCGCAACTTCTTCCGCGCTCTGGACGCGCAGCAGGCCGCGGGCAAGGCCAAGGACATCGAGATCGTCGCGGTCAACGACCTGACCGACAACGCGTCGCTCGCGCACCTGTTGAAGTTCGACTCGATCCTGGGCCGGCTGCCCTACGACGTCAGCCTGGAGGGTGACGACACCATCGTCGTGGGCAACACCAAGATCAAGGCGCTCGAGGTCAAGGAAGGCCCGGCGGCCCTGCCGTGGGGTGACCTCGGCGTCGACGTCGTGGTCGAGTCGACCGGCATCTTCACCAAGGCCGAGAAGGCCAAGGGCCACCTGGCCGCCGGGGCCAAGAAGGTCATCATCTCCGCGCCGGCCACCGACGAGGACATCACCATCGTGATGGGCGTCAACGACGACAAGTACGACGGCAGCCAGAACATCATCTCCAACGCGTCGTGCACCACGAACTGCCTCGGGCCGTTCGCCAAGGTGCTCAACGACGAATTCGGCATCGTCAAGGGTCTGATGACCACCGTGCACGCCTACACCCAGGATCAGAACCTGCAGGACGGCCCCCACAGCGATCTGCGTCGCGCCCGCGCCGCCGCGCTGAACATCGTGCCCACCTCTACGGGTGCGGCCAAGGCCATCGGTCTGGTGCTCCCCGAACTGAAGGGCAAGCTCGACGGATACGCGCTGCGGGTGCCGATCCCCACGGGCTCCTGCACCGACCTCACCGTCGAGCTGAAGAAGGCCGCCACCGCCGCCGAGATCAACGCCGCGATGAAGGCCGCCGCCGAGGGCCCCCTGAAGGGCATCCTGAAGTACTACGACGCCCCGATCGTGTCCAGCGACATCGTCACCGACCCGCACAGCTCGATCTTCGACGCGGGCCTGACCAAGGTGATCGACAACCAGGCCAAGGCCGTCTCGTGGTACGACAACGAATGGGGCTACTCGAACCGCCTGGTCGACCTGGTCGGTCTGGTCGGCAAGTCGCTGTAGGGGCGAGCGCAGCGACGGGAGATACGAAACGTCATGAGCGTCAAGACACTTGACGATCTGCTGACCGAGGGTGTTGAAGGTCGGGGCGTGCTGGTGCGCTCCGACTTCAACGTCCCCCTGGACGGCACGAAGATCACCGATCCGGGGCGGATCATCGCCTCGCTGCCCACCCTGAAGGCGCTCTCGGACGCGGGCGCCAAGGTCATCATCACCGCTCACCTCGGCCGGCCCGACGGGGCGCCGGACCCGAAGTACTCGCTGGCCCCGGTGGCCAAGGATCTGGGTGAGCGCCTCGGCAGGCACGTTCAGTTGGCCGGCGACGTGGTGGGCACCGACGCGCTGGCTCGCGCGGAAGGCCTCACCGACGGCGACATCCTGCTGCTGGAGAACATCCGCTTCGACCCGCGGGAGACGTCCAAGGACGAGGCCGAGCGGGACTCCCTGGCCAAGGCTCTGGTCGAACTGGTCGGTGATGATGCGGCATTCGTGTCCGATGGGTTCGGTGTGGTGCACCGCAAGCAGGCCTCGGTCTACGACGTGGCCAAGCTGCTGCCGCACTACGCCGGCACGCTGGTGGCCACCGAGGTCGGCGTGCTGCGCCAGCTGACCGAGTCGCACGAACGGCCGTACGCCGTGGTGCTCGGCGGCTCCAAGGTGTCCGACAAGCTCAAGGTCATCGAGAATCTCGCCACCAAGGCCGACAGTCTGGTGATCGGCGGCGGAATGTGCTTCACCTTCCTTGCCGCGCAAGGACTTCCGGTGGGCACCTCGCTGCTCGAGAAGGACATGGTCGACACCTGCAAGAAGCTGCTCGAGGACTACGGCGACGTCATCCACCTGCCGGTGGACTTCGTGGTCACCGAGAAGTTTGCGGCCGACTCACCACCGGAAACCGTTGCCGCCGACAGCATTCCGGAGGGCAAGATGGGCCTGGACATCGGACCCGAATCGGTCAAGCGATTCACGGTGCTGTTGTCGAACGCCAGGACCATCTTCTGGAACGGCCCCATGGGCGTGTTCGAATTCCCGTCGTACTCCGCAGGCACCAAGGGGGTGGCCGAGGCCATCATCGGTGCCACCGCCAAGGGCGCCTTCAGCGTGGTCGGTGGCGGCGACTCGGCGGCCGCGGTACGCACCCTGGGCCTGCCCGAGGATGGCTTCAGTCACATCTCCACCGGTGGCGGCGCGTCGCTGGAATACCTGGAGGGCAAGGAACTTCCCGGTATCGCGGTATTGGAAACCTAGGAGCTGAACGTGTCCCGTAAGCCGCTCATCGCCGGTAACTGGAAGATGAACCTCAATCACTTCGAGGCCGTCGCCCTGGTACAGAAGATCGCTTTCTCGTTGCCCGACAAGTACTTCGACAAGGTCGACGTCACCGTCATCCCGCCGTTCACCGATCTGCGCAGCGTGCAGACCCTGGTCGACGGTGACAAACTGCGTCTCACCTATGGCGCGCAGGATCTCTCGCAGCACGAGTCCGGCGCCTACACCGGCGAGATCAGCGGTGCGTTCCTGGCCAAGCTGGGCTGCACGTTCGTCGTCATCGGGCACTCCGAACGGCGCACCTACCACGGCGAGAGCAACGAACTGGTGGCCGCGAAGACCGCCGCGGCACTGGCGAACGGCCTCACGCCGATCGTCTGCATCGGCGAGGGTCTCGAGATCCGTGAGGCGGGCAACCACGTCGAGTACAACGTCGAACAGCTGCGTGGGTCCCTGGCCGGGCTGAGCGCCGAGCAGATCGGCACCATCGTCATCGCCTACGAGCCGGTCTGGGCCATCGGCACCGGCCGGGTGGCCAGTGCGGCCGATGCGCAGGAGGTGTGTGCGGCGATCCGTGCCGAGCTCGCGCAGTTGGCCACCCCGGAGATCGCCGCGACGGTGCGGGTGCTCTACGGCGGATCCGTGAACGCCAAGAATGTCGGCGAGATCGTCGGGCAGGCCGACGTCGACGGCGCACTGGTCGGCGGGGCGTCGCTGGACGGCGAGCAGTTCGCCACCCTGAGCGCCATCGCCGCGGGCGGACCGCTGCCCTGACCGGTTCTTGCCGCGAGCGTGCACCCATATGCGAATACGGCCCTGTATTCGCATATGGGTGCACCTTCGCGGTGGATTTAGAGCCCCAAATCACCTCCGTGTAGGCTGGCCGGCATGGAATTGGCCCTGCGGATCGTGCTGGTGATCACCAGTCTCCTGGTGGTTCTGCTCGTTCTTCTGCACCGCGCCAAGGGCGGCGGTCTGTCGACCCTGTTCGGCGGCGGTGTGCAGTCCAGCCTGTCCGGCTCCACCGTCGTGGAGAAGAACCTCGACCGGTTGACCCTGTTCATCACCGGTATCTGGCTGGTCTCCATCATCGCGATGGGCCTGCAGATCAAGTACGGCGCCTAGCGCCCGGCCCGTGCGTCTGGGCCTGCCCGGGGACGACGAGGACGACGACCTCGACGACGACGTGGTTCCCGCCCCCGAAGGTGTCGCCGTCACCACGCGCTACCACCCGTTGATGTTCGGCTATGCGCTGTGCACGCCGAACATCCTGGTCGACGGGTGCCCGGTGCCGGTGGTCGGCTGGGGCCGGGTGATCATCCCGGCGGCGCCCGGAGAACACCACATCCAGGTGGATATCCCGCTGTTCGGAACCCGTCGCGTCGGCGCTGCCGAATGTACCGCCACGGTGACGGCGGGCACATTCACCGAACTGGGGTACCGCGCGCCGCGTGGCGGCTCCGCGCCGGGCTGGGTGGGACCTCGCAACTCGGGCTGATCAGCGGCTCTCGTCATGCGGTCACCTGGCGGTGCCGGGATACTGGAGAAATGGCAGAAGCCCCCGACACCGCCCTGGAACCGATCGGCGCCGTCCTGCGAACGAAGGTCGGCCGCGAAGCCACCGAACCGATGCGCGAGGACATCCGGTTGCTCGGCGGGATCCTCGGCGACACCGTCCGGGAGCAGAACGGGGCGGAGATCTTCGACCTGGTGGAGCGCGCCCGGGTCGAATCGTTCCGGGTCCGTCGTTCCGAGATCGACCGGGCCGACCTTGCCGCGATGTTCGACGGGATCGACGCCGCCACCGCGATTCCCGTCATCCGCGCCTTCACCACCTTCGCGCTGTTGGCCAACGTCGCCGAGGACATCCACCGGGAGCGCCGCCGCGCCGTTCACGTCGCAGCGGGGGAACCGCCGCAGGAAAGCACCCTGGACGCCACCTACCTGAAGCTCGACGGCGCCGGCCTGGACGCCCAGACCGTGGCCGACGCGCTGCGCGGCGCGCTGGTCGCCCCGGTCATCACCGCGCATCCGACCGAGACGCGGCGACGGACCGTGTTCGACACCCAGCATCACATCACCCAGCTGATGCGGCTGCACGCACGCGGCCACACGCACACCGACGACGGGCGCAGCATCGAGGCCGAGTTGCGCCGCCAGATCCTGACCCTGTGGCAGACCGCGCTGATCCGGTTGTCCCGGTTGAAGATCCAGGACGAGATCGAGACCGGACTGCGCTACTACCCGGCGGCCTTCTTCGAGGTCATCCCGCAGGTCAACGCCGAGGTCCGCGACGCGCTGGCGGCGCGCTGGCCCGATGCGCAACTGCTGAGCGAGCCGATCCTGCGCCCCGGATCGTGGATCGGCGGCGACCGCGACGGCAATCCGAACGTGACGGCCGAGGTGGTGCGACTGGCCAGCGGTAGCGCCGCGCACACCGCGTTCGCACATTACTTCCGCGAGCTCACCGCGCTCGAGGAGGAGCTGTCGATGTCGGTCCGGCTGGTGCATGTCAGCGCCCAATTGGACACCCTGGCCGACGCACTCGACGAGCCGGCGCGCGCCGACGAGCCCTATCGTCGTGCGCTGCGCGGCATTCACGCCCGGCTGACCGCCACCGCGCTGGCGATCCTGGATCGCCAGCCCGAACATGAACTGGATCGCGGGCTCCCGCGCTATGACACGCCGGGCGAGTTCTTGGCCGATCTTGATGTCGTCGACGCATCGTTGCGTGCGAACGGGAGCACCCTGCTGGCCGATGACCGGTTGGCCCGGCTACGAGAAGCCGTGCGCGTCTTCGGTTTTCACCTGTGCGGCCTGGACCTGCGGCAGAACTCGGAGATGCACGAACAGGTGGTCGCCGAGCTGTTGGCGTGGGCCGGCGTGCATCCCGATTACGCCTCGCTGCCCGAGGATCAGCGCGTCGAGATCCTGGTGCGCGAACTGTCCACCCGCCGGCCGCTGACCACCGCGGACGCCGAGTTGTCCGAACTGGCCCACAAGGAACTCGACATCGTCCGGGCGGCCGCGCGCGCCGTCGATCTGTACGGGCCGTTGGCCGTGCCGAACTACATCATCTCGATGTGCCAATCGGTGTCGG
>Ga0116193_1000704_pt1 | contig 30086 bp, 27 predicted proteins | sample AD_UKC115_MetaG_FD_89892 | JGI IMG/M metagenome (GOLD analysis project Ga0116193, IMG submission 89892) | Active sludge microbial communities of municipal wastewater-treating anaerobic digesters from Hong Kong - AD_UKC115_MetaG | ecosystem: Engineered > Bioreactor > Anaerobic > Digestate... | reverse complement strand
TTTTCTAATTGTATTCTTAAAGCACCTGCTACAGCTGCCATTGTAAATCCTGAATTTGGACTTGGAGAATTTCTAGCATCCCTTCTTAAAATTTTATAGCTATTTTTACCATCCATTTTTAAATTATATGCTGATAATATTACCATTAATCCAGCAAATCTGGAAGGAATATAATTTAAAATATCGTCCAAATGTGCTGGAAACCAACCAATGTTAGATAATTTTTGATTTTTATATCCTACCATAGCGTCTAAAGTATTGATGGTTCTATATATTATTGTTCCAATTAAAGCTAAAAATATCACATAATAGTAACTTAATCCTAAATAAATACCAATTAAACCAAACAATAAAAAATAAAATACATAAGATACATAAGAATCTGTTATGTTTTCTGTCATAGATTCAATAGTTGCAGATATAATTGGTTCTTCACTTAAATTACTTGTATCTCTACTAACTAACATTGAAATAGAATTTCTAGCTTGATCTAATCCTTTATTCATATCTTCTTTAACATTTAATGAAGAGCTAATTAGAAGGTTTATAGAAAACATTCCAGATAATAAAATTGATATTAAAATACCAAATATACTAAATTTAAAAATAATATAATAATTTAATATTAAATAATTATATAATAATATATTAAAAAATATTGATAAAAACAAGTTTAAAAATAAACTAATAAATATTATTAAGGAATAAATTATAGTTTGTAATATAATATTAATTAATAATGTAGTTATTGTTAAGAATATGCCTGAGAACTTATTTTTAATTTTAAGTAATGGTTTTGAAAGTTTATCAATAATTTTACCAATAATTACTACTGGATGAATTTTATTTGGTAATTCTCCTATCATTAAGTCTAATAAGATACTTAAAATAAGTAGTAAAATTAAATATATATTAAAATTATTGAAAATAAATTGAATAAAATAATTAATCATTATATTATATTTTATAAATAGATATATATTACTTTATTTATTAATTAAATAAATTTATTAATAAAAAATAAATTAAGGAGATTTATTAAAAAATGATTGATAAAAATATAATCCAAAAATGGTTAGTTGATGAGGGTATGTTTAAAAATGAAATACCAGATAATAATTCAAATTTTCATTTTGTTGTAAATTATCCTGAAAACCATGTTATGGATTTAATCCAACCTTTAGGTAAAAATGATATGATTTTAATTGGATGTGCAACTGAAATAGATCCTAATCAAATTGATTTAATTAAAAATGCTAAAAAAAAGGTAAAACAAAATTTTATTTGGGATATTCGTTTTACTTTAAATAATTTTTTATTAGATTTTGAATTAGCACATCCAAATGATGAATTACAAAGATTTGTAATTACTGATGAAATATATGAAGATGGATTAACTAAAAATAGTTTAATGATGTCTATAAAAAAGGTATTTAAAGGTAAATTACAATGTATATGGATGTTAGATCGTACTTTTGGTGAGAACCCTAATATTATTGAGCATCATAATGATAATATGTATGCTTAATTTTTTTATTTTTTTAAAATTATTTTAAGAGAGAGAGGACTGTTTCAAGTGAAACATATTTTTCGATATATTAAGACTTAAGAGGTGTATTTCATTTGATAAAAAAGTTGAAATTGACCTCTCATACTTGAAAAATAAATGTTGAATTTACTTACTTCTTTATCTTTATTTTTGAATTTAAACCTTAATTAATTATTTTTTAAAAATTATTTACACTTGAAATATATGTCTTCATTTTCAGTTTTTTTAAGATAATTATTTACACTTGAAATACATCTCTGTCTCTTTTAAATTTTTCTAAGATTCAATTTTAATAAGGATTTTTATTCATTTTATTTGGATTTTAAAGATTTTATGATATTTAATTTTTAAATTTTTAAATTGTATAATTATTAAAAATTTTTTATTAATTTTTAAATTTTACACTTGAAATACATGTCTGGAATTTTGAAATTTATTATTATTATTTTTAAATTTATTTTTAAAAAAAATTTTTAATAATCTTATAAATTATTTAATTATAATATACTCTATAGACACTTTATTTTTAGCTAAAATAAAGATATTTATTTACATATATTGGATTTAATTTAAATTTTTTTATTTAATTTTATAAATTTTATAATTTTAAATTTAATTACAGTTGAAATTTTACATAAGGTTTAAATATTATTATAACATAAATAATGTGTATGAAGTTACAGTTGAAATTATTCTAATTTCAATCTGATTTTTATTCTTATAAAAAAGATAAAATTTATAAAATTTAAAATTCTTAATTAAATAATTTATGGCGATGAAATGACTAATATATTTGACAATTTAGAAGGAGAAGATTCTGTATTTAGAGATATAAAACCCTTAGATCATAGATTTCTCCCAGAACATTTACCACACAGAAGAGAACAAATAACATCAATTGCAAAATATTGGGTTGAAGCATTAAATAATGTTACTCCCTCAGATATAACTATTTATGGAAAAACTGGAACCGGAAAAACAGCAGCTGCTAAATTTGCTAAAGAACAATTAAAGGAAGCAGCTTCAACTAAAGATGTTTTTATAAAAGTTGAATATATTAGATGTACAGATTATACTACAGAATATCAAGTAATTGCTCATTTATGCCAAAAATTAGGTAGAGATGTTCCACATAGAGGATGGACAAAGGCTGAAGTTATAAATACTTTTAGAGATATTTTTAAAACTAATGCTTTTGGAAAAAAATTAATTTTAATAGTTATTTTAGATGAAATAGATATATTGCTTGAAAAAGATGGGGATGGTATTCTTTACACATTAACCCGTACTGAAAATGTGTCTATTTTATCAATTAGTAATTATTTAGATTTTAAAAAATTTATAAAACCTAGAGTGATGAGTAGTTTAAGAGATCGTGAAATAGTATTTCCACCTTATAATGCGGACCAATTATCTGATATATTAAGAGAAAGATCTAAATTATCTTTTGATGAGGGTGTTTTAGATGATGATGTAATTCCTTTATGTTCTGCTATGGCTGCTAAAGAAGAAGGAGATGCTAGATATGCTCTAGATTTATTAAGAACTGCTGGTGAGTTAGCTGATGAACGTGATTCTAATGTTATTCATGGTAGTTTTGTTAGAGAAGCTAAAGATAGAATTGAACATAATAAAATAACAGATATTATAGTTACATTACCTACTCAACAACAAAGAGTACTTGAAGCTTTATTAAATCTTACTAAAGAAAATGAAGAAATTACATCAGGAAAATTATATGATGCATACAAATTAGTTTCTAAAGGAGATTCTGTTACATATAGACGAATTTTTGATTTTATTAATGAATTAGAAATGCTTGGAATAATATCTACAAATACAATTTCAAGAGGTCGAGGTAAAGGTAGAACAAATATTATTTCTTTACAATGTGACAACGATTTATTAGAGAGTACTTTGTACTCTATTTAAATCTATTATTTTTCATAATTTTTTATAATATTCTTTAGTATAGCCATTCTAACGGGAATAGCATTATAAGCTTGCTCAAAGTACTTATTATATTTAGTATTATCTACATCTGTAGATATTTCATCAATACGTGGCAATGGATGCATTACTATTAAATCTTTATCTTTTATTAACTCCTTATTTATTAAATATGCTCCTTTTATTTTTAAATAGTCTTCAATATCTGGAAAACGTTCTTTTTGTATTCTAGTAACATATAAAACATCTACATCATTAATAACATCTTTAATATCTGTTGTTTCTTTAATATTTATATTATTTTTTTCTAAATCATGAATAACATTTTTAGGCATCTTCAATTCTTCAGGAGATACAAATGTCATTTTAGCACCGTACATAGCTAATGCATATACTAAAGAGTGTACAGTTCTACCATATTTTAAGTCTCCTATTAAAGCAACATTTAAATTTTCAATAGTTCCAAAATGTTTTTTCATGGTATAAAGATCTAATAATGTTTGAGTTGGATGTTGTCCAGCACCATCACCAGCATTTATTACTGGAACATCAACTATTTCTGATATAAATTTTGACACACCTTCTAAATCATGTCTTATAACTATTGCATCTGCATAACTTTCTAACATTTTTGATGTGTCAGCTAAACTTTCACCTTTTGCTACAGAGCTAGTATCACTGTTTTGAAAACCAATACAATTCCCTCCTAATCTTTTCATTGCGGTTTCAAAAGATAAACGTGTTCTTGTAGATGGTTCAAAAAACATCATTCCAAGTATTTTACCTGATAATACATCAGATTTCTCACGTGATTTGGCGATATTTTCTAATTTGCTAGCTTCGTCTAATATAAAATTTATGTCTTCTTTATTGAAGTCTTTAATTGATATTACATTTTTTAGATTGAAAATTTTAATCAAATCCCTTTTCATTTTTATCTAATTTTTAATTTATTTATTTCATTTATGAAATTTTGGATATTTTCATATTTTAATGAGGGTAATTCTTCATCATTTTTCAGATAACTCTCAATTTCATTTTTCATTAGTTTTTTAGTAACTAAATTACCTTTTTCAGGATGAATTTCATTCCCAAAATTACCTGTAATTCTTGCAGATTCTACAAGACCTTTAGTAAAAGAATCTCTAAAATATTTTTCTATATCTTTATCATTGTTAGTTAAGATGAATAATCCTAAATTTTTTCCTAGTAATGTTTTAAGATTTCTTGATGTATATTGTTTAATTTCACTTTGAATTCGTCCACGATGAATAGATCCACCAATAATTATAAAGTCATATTTTTGTAAACAAGCTGGTTTAGCTTTGTTAATAGGTATTCTCACACTCTCTCCTTTAATACCGTTTGATAATATTTTTGCAACTTTATGTGTAGTACCATATGTAGTTCCATAAATTATTGCAGTTTTCATAGTTCATCCTCTAATTTTGTAGTGTCTTCTATTAAATAATTAGTTAAGGTTCCAATATTATCAATTTGTAGACTAACTATATCTCCTTTGTTCATTGAACTAACACCTGGGGGTGTTCCAGTTGCTATAATATCGCCTGGATTTAAGGTCATTACATCAGATATGTATTTTACTAATTCATATGGTGAAAATATCATATTACTTGTGTTAGAATTTTGTTTAATTTTATTGTTTACAAATAATTTTATATTTTGATTTAATGGATTCATTTCAGTTTCAATAAAAGGTCCTATTGGAGCAAATGTGTCAAAACTTTTCCCTCTTGTCCATTGTTCATCATTTATTGTAATATCTCTAGCTGTTACGTCATTAATGTTAGTATAACCAAAAATATAATTTTTAGCTTCTTTAATTCCTATTTTTTTTGTTGTTTTTCCTATAACTACTGCTAATTCTCCTTCATAATCCACCCTATTAGATATTTGTGGATAAATTATATTATCTTCATGCCCAATAACAGTAGTTGAAGGTTTTATAAATAATCTAGGTTCATTTGGAAGTTTTAAATTCATTTCTTTAGCATGATCTTTGTAATTTAATCCAATACATACAATTTTAGAAGGTTCTACAGGATTTATAATTTTAATATCTTCTAATGAATGAGATTTTATCATATCATTTTTTAAATCATTTATATTAATGTTAAAGTAGTTTAAAATATCTTTTTTAAGTTCAATAACTTTTTTACCATCAAAATAACCTGTTTTTATCTTATTCTGATTTTTAAATCTTAAAAATTTCATTTTAAATTCCACACTATTTAATAATTCTTTCAATTGGGACTACTAATATATCGTGAGCTCCTGCTCTTCTTAATTTATTTATTAATTCAAAAACTTCTTCTTCACTAACTACAGCTTGGACTGCTACTGTGTCTTCTTCTGATAATACTTCTGATATTGTAGGCCCTGTCATAGCCGGCATTACTTTTTTAACTTTATTTAAATCTTTACTAGCCACATTCATCATTATTAATTTTTGATTTTTAGCATCAAGTACTCCACAAATACTTGTTGTGATTTCATCAATCAATATTTGTTTTTCATTATAACTTTTTTTATTAGTAATAAGTTTAATAGAGCTTTCTAGTATAGTATCAACTATTTTTAAATGGTTCATTGCTAAAGTAGTTCCTGTACTAGTTAAATCTGTTATAGCATCAGCTACACCTATGAATGGTGCTATTTCAGTCGAACCTGTTAGTTTAACTATTTTTAAATTTAAATTTTTTGATTTTAAATATTTTTTTGTTAAATTTGGAAATTCGGTTGCTATTGCCATTCCATTTTTTAAATCAGTGCATTTATTTATATTGGATTCTTCAGGGGATGCTAAAACGAGTTTTGTTTGTCCAAAATTTAAATCTGTTAAAATTTTAACATCTGCATTATTTTCTTTTATTAAATCTAAACCTGTTATTCCCATATCAACTATTCCTTCAGAAACGAATTCAGGAATATCTGCAGCTCTTGCAAACATAACATCTATATTTTCATTATATGTTGATGAGAATAGTTTTCTATTTGTCGCATCTTTTAATCCTAATCCCGCTTGTTCAAGCATATTAATTGATGGATCACTAATTCTACCTTTTGAGGGTATTGCGATTATAAGTTTCATTTTTAGATATTTCTCCTAAATATTTATTTTTCAGTATTATAATTTTATTTTCTTTTATATTGTATAAATATTTGATTATAATTTATTTATAATAAGACGGCATATAGATTAATATATAATTAAATTTTGGTGTGTTAATGGAAACTAAAACTATATTAATTAAAGATACTACTATATTAAATCCTAATTCAAATAATGTAAGGGAATTTAATGGTTCTGTTTTAATTGAAAATGATAAAATTGTCAAAATAGATGATAAAATTGATGTAAGTGCAGATAAAGTTATAGATGGAACTAATCAATTTCTGATGCCCGGATTGGTTAATACTCATAATCATATTTCAATGAATTTATTTAGGGGTTTAGCTGATGATCTTGAGCTCGATACTTGGTTAAATGATAATATTTGGCCTATGGAATCTCATTTAAATGCTAATTATTGTTATATTGGGGCTCTTTTTGCTGCTGTTGAAATGATTAAATCAGGTACTACTACTTTTAATGATATGTATTTTTATATGAGTAGTGTTGCTCAGGCTATAGATAAAGCAGGTATAAGAGGAGTTTTATCTTATGGTATGATTGATTTTGGGGATGCTGAAAAAAGAGAAAATGAATTTAAGGAAAATATTGATTTAATCAAAGATTTTAACAATACTGCTGATGGAAGAATTACTTGTAGATTTGGTCCACATTCAACTTTCACTTGCTCAAAAGAGCTTTTAGAAAGAGTTAGAGAAGAAGCAAATAAATATAATGTTGGAATCCATATTCATATGAATGAAACTCAGAAAGAAATAAATGATGTTATTGAAGCAACAGGTATGAGACCATTTGAGTATTTAGATAGTTTAAACTTTTTAGATTCTGATGTTTTAGCTGCTCATTGTGTTTGGTTATCTGATAATGAGATTAATATTTTAAAAGAAAGTAATGTTCAAGTGTCTCATAATCCATGCAGTAATATGAAATTAGCATCTGGTATATCTCCTGTTTATAAATTGATCAATAATGATATTAATGTTTCTATAGGAACTGATGGTGTTGCTTCTAATAATAATCTTGATTTATTTGAAGAAATGAAGTTTGTTTCTCTTCTTCAAAAAGTTAATACTTTAGATCCAAAAGTTTTACCTGCAGATGAAGTATTTAACATGGCTACAATTAATGGGGCTAAGGCATTAGGTTTAGATAATAATATTGGTTCTGTTGAGGTAGGAAAAAAAGCTGATTTAATTTTGCTTGATAAAAAATCTATTAATATGACTCCTGCTAGTAATATTCCTAGTTCTAATATTGTTTATTCTGCTAATGGGTCTGATGTTTTAACTACTATTTGTAATGGGCAAATTTTAATGGAAAATAGAAAATTAACATTTTTAGATGAAGAAAAAATAATGAATCTTGCTAGTGAAGCAATTGAAGAAATGAAATCTTTATAAATTTAATTATTTATTTTTTTATTTTTTTTATTAAAAAATCTATAAATTTCTCTATAGATTAGTTAAAATTTATATTTTATGGATTAGTAATTTTAAAATTAGTATTTTTTTATATTAGGTTCATATGTTATTGCACCACCAATACAATAACATATTTTCCCGAACCTAATCCACCATTTTTTTCACCATTTTTTAAAAAAAGTACTATACATAATATTATTTTATATATAGCAATACTCTATTTGTATAAAATAGTATTTATACCTTTCAGTTTTAATTTCAATTTTTTTTATCTTTGTAAGAATCTTATATTATATTGACTCATAACAATACTTTTTTTCCATTCATCTTTTGTTTCAGGAAAATCTTCTCTAAAATGAGCTCCACGACTTTCTCTTCTTATAATGGCTGATTTTACAACTAATTTTGCTACATCAATCATATTGATTAATTCTAATCCATCTATCAATGATTTGTTATATTGTTTTAAGTCTGGAATGTTCATATCTTTTGTCTTTTTTTCTAAGTTTAATATGTTTTTTAATGCTTTGTTTAATCCTTTTTCGTTTCGAATTATAGATACATCATTCCACATTATATTTTTTAATTCTTGTTTTAAATCTACTGGATTGTAAGTACCTTTTTTTATTAAACTTTTTATTCTTGATTCCTCTTGTTCTACTAATTTATTATTAGTTTCAAATTCAGAGTTTTTGCAGATTTTTGCTGCATTTTCTCCAGCTCTTGATCCAAATACTTGTGTTTCTGCTAAAGCATTTCCACCTAATCTATTTGCACCATGAACTCCTCCAGAAACTTCACCTGCAGCAAAAAGATTTTCTACATTAGTTTTACAATTTTGATCTATTTTTAATCCACCCATAAAGTGATGGGCTGTGGGTGCTACTTCCATTTTTTCGTTTTTAATATCTACTCCAACATCCGCAAACTGTTCTACCATGGTTTCTAGTTTTTTATCTATAAGTTCATCAGGTAAATGTGATATATCTAAATACACTCCACCTTTTTCAGTTCCTCTACCTTCTCTAATTTCATTGTAAATTGATCTAGCTACTACGTCACGGGTTGCTAATTCTTTTCTTGGATCATATTTTTCCATAAATCTTTCGTTATTTATATTTAAGAGTATTCCTCCTTCTCCTCGAACAGCTTCTGTTACGAGTACTCCTGCTTTAGATTTTGGAAATATCATGCCTGTGGGGTGAAATTGAACTTCTTCCATATCTAATACTTCAGCTCCAGCATTAAATGCTAAGGCATAACCATCTCCATTTTTTTGGATTGTATTGGATGTTACTGGATAGAGTTGTCCTGCTCCTCCGCTTGCTATTATAACTGATTTAGCTTGGAAATAAATTGTTGATGAGTCTTTTAATTTTAATCCTACTGCTCCAATTACTTTTGGAAAATTTTGATTGTTTTCACTTAATATTAATGAAGTTATCATTACTTCATCCATAGTTTCAATTTTTCTTTTAATGATTTCTTCTTTAAGTGAGGTTATTATTTCGTGCCCGGTTCTATCGCTTTGGAAGCATGTTCGTAGGTATGTTTGACCACCAAAAGGTCTTTGGTTAAGTTTACCATTTTCTTGTCTGTCAAATAATGCACCGTATTCTTCTAAATCTAATAATCTATCAGGTGATTCATCTACTAAAATTTCAACTAATTCTGAATCATTTAAATAACTACCTCCTTTTAAGGTATCGTTAAAATGAATTTCTTTAGTGTCTTCAGGATTTACAGCACCTATTGCTGCATTATATCCTCCTTCAGCCATTCCAGTACATCCAGATTTAAATGAAAGTCCTTTTGAAACGATTAATGGTTTTAGTCCTTTTTTAGCTACTTCTATAGCTGCTCGACTTCCTGCTCCACCAGAACCAATAATTAATACATCTGTTTGGTAAACTTCACTTTCCATTTGACTCATCTACTATTTTTTTTTAACCTAAAAATTATATTATAAATTTTTAAGAATTTTCTTTTTTATATTTTATAATATCTTCAATGGTAACAATTGGTAAATTTTTTTCTTTTGAAAATTCTATAATTCTTGGCATTCTTGCCATTGTACCATCTTCGTTTGTTATTTCACAAAGCACTCCTATTGGTTTTAATCCAGCTAATTCCATAATATCTACACTGGCTTCTGTGTGCCCATCTCTTTCAAGAACTCCACCAGATTTTGCTCTTAAAGGAAATACATGTCCGGGATGATGTAAGTCTTCAGGTTTTGCATTATCTTTACTAGCAGTTTGAATTGTTTTAACTCGATCTGCAGCAGATACTCCAGTAGTAACTCCTTCTGCAGCTTCTATTGTTATTGTAAATGCAGTTCCATATGTACTTGTGTTATTTTCAACCATCAAAGGAAGATTTAATTCATCTGCTTTTTCAGGTTTTAAACATAAACAAACAATTCCACTTCCTTCTCTTATAAGAAGGGCCATTTGTTCATTTGTTAAATTTTCAGCTGAAAAAATCATATCTCCTTCATTCTCACGATTTTCATTGTCAGTAACAATGATTCCATTCCCTTTTTGTATAGATTTTAATGCTATTTCTACACGTTCTTTAGGGGTGCCTTTTAACATTTCTTCATGATTCATAGTAATGTCTCCTTAATAGTTTCTTATACTAGAACCAGGGCTTTATAAAAAAAAGATTAAATACTTTAATTAATTACATATGTATTTTTTCAATTCTCTTCCATCCAGACTATCACTGTCGGTTTTGGATTTTCACCAAATCAACATCATATTATTTTCAAGATGCTCGTGGACTTTACAATTATTATTTTTTGATTCACCACCGGTGGAGAATTTCACTCCGCCCTGAGAACATTATTTTAAAACTTTGTTATTAATACTTAAAATAATTTATTATATTAATATAAAATAAATATATAAAATAAAAATTATAAATTTATAGTAGTACTTAATTATTTTTTATAATTTTTTTAAATTAAACAAAATTTTACTATATTACTTTATTCAAAATTAAAACGAATTTTAGAGGTATTTCATGGAATTAAAAGGAACTGTTACTACAGGTTATGGAAAAGGTGCTTATTTTATTGGACAAGAATTTTACAAATCAAAATTTAATGAAAAATGTGGATTTATACCATTTCCTGGAACATTAAATATTATAGTACCAGAAGATAAATTAGAAGAGATTAACTCAATAAAAAATAGTTGTAATAATATAATTAAAGCTGATGAAGGATTTGGTGGTGTAAAATATATTAAATCATTATTAAATGATGAAATTACTGGAGCTATAGTATTTCCAGATAAAACTACTCATGAAGAAAATTATTTAGAATTTATTTCTAAGGATAATTTACGAGAAAAATTAAATTTAAAAGATAAAGATATTGTTAAATTATCTATTGATATTTAAAATAAGTTTTAATTTCATTAAAACTTAAATATCTATTAAATATTGGTTTACTACTCATATTAGCAATTTTTTCAATATTAAGATATTCTTCAATAACATTCAATGCCACTATACTAAATAAATCATATCTTATTTCAATTTCAGGAGTTCCACCTCTTTCCTCAAGTTTTACTTTAGGAATAGCTAAAACTTCATTAATTCCTGTTTCTTTTTTTATATAGGGAACTATATTATTGAATATGTTCATATCATAAACTTTGTTAAATAAAATACCTTTAACATCTATACCTAATTTTTTAAGCATTTTAGCATGTGAAGCTAAATCAACTGCTGCAGATTCAATTCCTCCTTTATTAACTCCGGACATTAATAACATTGGGATATTGGAGGATATACCTATTTCAGCAGCAGAGTAAGGAACTTTTTCATTTAATAATCCTGTAAAAACACTCATTACTCCTTCTATTAAAACAATATCATATATGGATGTTTTTAATTTGTTTAAAATATCTTTTATGTCCATCCAACCTAAATGACCTATTTTTATTGAAGTATAATCTTCCATTTTACCATTTGTTAAATATAATGAAGGAACTGTATCTCTCACATCAGGTCCTACTTTTAATACTGCAACATTTAAACCCTGTCTTCTTAAAGCACCAGCTAATCCGGTACATACAAAGGTTTTCCCTGAATCTGATCCTGTACTTCCAATAATAAGACAAGGAGGCACTTCATTTTTATTTTTTTTAAATTTATTTAAAGGATTATTATCATTTAAACTTAATTCTTTAATTGGTATATTTGATTCAACACCTAATTCTCGATTTAAATCTTTTAACAATTTTTTGTTATTATTATAAATAGATTCAATATCTTTTTCATCAGCATCTAAAAATTTAAATAAATTGTTAACTATTTGAGGATTTTCATCTAAGATATTATGAATCATTGTTCCAATAACATTACCATCATCACTGACGGATCCAGATATAATTTTATTTTCATTATCTCCATAATTCATTCTTTTAATAGGAGAATAAAATAAAGTTTTGGCATTTCCTTCAACATTACCGTAAGTATGACAATGAAAACCTGTAATATCATCATTAACATTATCTGTAAGGAAACATTTTGATGCAACTTCTGCAATTATTCTATCATTACTAATTAATGGTGAAAATTCAACATTTAAAATACCTAAACCTTTTTTAATTATAGGTGTTGGTGATTTTCTTCCTATATCAATTTTGTTTCCTAAAACCTGATAACCTGCACATATTCCTATTATTGGTTTTCCTTCATTTGCCATTAATTTTATTTCATTAAATAATTCATCATCCATTGAATTGGATTCAATTAAGGTTCCTCCTGGTAAAATCATAGCATCTAATTCATTATGTGCAGGTAAACCATTTATCAATCCATTAGATTTAACAAGATTTGTAGGTAAATTACCAAATTCTTCAAATCCAGGTACTGCGCCTTTAAGATATGTTAATCCTATTTTCAATTTTATTCTATCCTAAAAATTAATTAAAAAAAATGTAAAAAAAGTTAAATAAAAATTTAGTATTAAAAATTAATTATTTTCTAAAGCAGCCATTACTTTAATAATTTTTTCATCATCTAATGGTTTAGCTTGTAATTGTAAACCTACAGGGATACCATCTACTTCACCAGATTTAATACTTCCAGCAGGAATACCTGCAAGATTAGCTATAACTGTTAAAGTATCATAAGCATACATTTCCATAGGTGTTAAGGAATCTCCTATTTTATGTGGAAGTTTCGGTACTGTAGGGCCTACAATTAAATCTACATCTTCTAGTAATTCATTTATATTGTTTCTAATAAGTGATCTTGATTGTAATGCTTTTTTATAATATTTTCCACTAAATTCTTTTTGTGAAATATATGAACCCATTTTTATTCTTCTTAAAACTTCGTCTCCACATACTTCTTCTATTCTGTAACCGTATTTTCTACCATCATATTTTCTTGTTGCAGAAAAGAATTCAACATAATTAATTAGATAGTATGTAGGTAAACATAAATCAATATAATCAAAGTTTATTTCTACTATTTCAGCACCAAGTTTTTCTAATTTTTCAATTGATTCATCAATAATTTGATTAATATTATCATCAGTTACATCTCTAAATTGTTTACATTTAGCTATTTTCATACCTTCTAATGGTTTTTCACCACTTTGTTTTGTAGCTATTTCAGTAAAATTAGGTGCATCCCATTTTAATGTAGTACATTCTGAAGGATCGTATGAAATAATTGTATCTAGAGCTAATGCTATTCCAGTTATATCATTAGACATTGGACCTATTTGATCTAAACTCATAGCTAAATCTAATAATCCTTGTCTTGATACAGCTCCATAAGTTGGTTTAAAACCTATGACTCCGCAATGGGATGATGGATTTCTTATAGATCCTCCTGTATCTGAACCTAAGGATATGTCACACATGTTAGCTGCTACTGCTGCAGCACTACCTCCACTTGAACCTCCAGGTATTCTTCCTGGTGCTGCTGGATTGTCAGTATATCCATACATGGATGTTTCTGTTGAGCTTCCTGCAGCAAATTCATCCATATTTGTAATTCCGATTATTATTCCATCTTCTTCTTTAATTTTTTTAACAACAGTTGCATCATAACTACCTATGTAATTGTCTAATGTTTTTGATGCGGCTGAAATTATTTTATCTTCAATGTTGATATTTGCTTTAATTCCAAATACTATTCCAGCTAAAGCCCCTACTTTTTTTCCATTTTTGATTTTTTCATCTACTTCTTTTGCTTTAGCTAATGCGTCCTCTTCGTTAATGTATACAAATGCGTTGATACTTCCATTTTTTTCATTTATTGTTTTTAAATAATTTTTTAAGTTTTCTTCTGCGGTTAAATCTTGATTTTTGATGGAATTTAATTTTTCAATAATATTCATTAAAACACCTGAATTTAATAATATTTAATAATTATGTTAATTTTTTTGTTAATTAATAATAATTAAATTTGTTTTTTAAGTTTAAATAATTTAGTAAAAAATTATTTTTATTTATTATAGAAAATTTATTATTCATTAAAAATATAATTAATCTTAATAATTATAATTAAATTAAGTGATTTAATGGAAAAAAAGGCTGTTGTATTTGATAATTCAGGAACTTTGCTAGAAAGATATAGGGTTATTAAGAATCTGGGTAATGGCGAATTATTTACTAATATAAATTCACTTCAATTGATTGATGATATTGGTGATGCAGCTTTAGTTATACTTCAATTTAATACTGCTTGCTTATCAAAATTAGATCCAAATTTTAGGATTTATGATTTAATAAAAAATTATAATATAGAATTTGACATTAGTTATTCAAATTATCCTTTTTATAAAAATGAAGTATTAAATATTTTAAAAAATGATTCTTCTACTATAAGTGATATAACTGATGGATTTGATATTTTAAAGAAAAAAGTGAAAAATATGCATTTATGTAATGGTTCTGCTGTTATATTAGATATTCGAAACCAAAAAATAGGTTATACTATTACTTCCGCTGGTAGATTATTCCCTAATGTAATTTCGACGGTCAATACTTTAAAAAATAGGGGAATTGATGTTTATATAGCTTCTGGTGATCGTTCTGGAGCTATAAAAAAACTAGCTGAAATTATTAAAATTGATGAAAATAATGCTTTTCCCACTGCTAGTTCTAGAAAAAAATGTGAAATTGTTACTCATCTTCAAAATGAAGGTTATAAAGTAATGATGGTTGGTGATGGACCTAATGATATTATGGCTTTTAAAAAAGCAGATATATCTGTTTTAACTCTTGAACAAAAAGAAGAAGTTTCTTCTAAAATGTATAAATCCGCTGATTATAATATTAATGATATTTCGGGTGTTTTAGAAATAGATTTTTAAATATTCATTTTTTCCAAAACTTTTTTACTTTTTAAAACCTTTTCATAAGTATTTAACTCTAATATTCCATTTTTAACTTGTTTTAATAGATTTAAATCTAGAGTTCCTTCACCTAATATTGTGTGTTGATCTTTAATTCCATTATTATCACTTAAATGACAATATGATCTATTAGGTATTTTTAAAAAATCTGCAGTATTTTTGCATGTGTTTGCATGACCTAAATCAATTGTAACTGAGCATCCGGTTTCTTCAACAATTTTTGTTAGTTCTTCAGGTTTTGTACATAAAAATTTAGGTTTTCCAGGCATATTTTCTACTGATAATTTTGTTTCCATTCCTTCTGCATATTCTACACACTCTTTAATTGATTCAGTTGCTAATTTTAAACCCATTTGTCTTATTCGGTCTTCTATTCTACCAATTTGGCCTGGATGTATAGTAATAGCTTTTGCTCCTATTTCATTTCCTAAATCTAATGCTTTAAGTGTTTGTCTAATTGATTCTTTTCGAATACCTGAATTTATACTTGCTAAGTTTAAATCTACTGTCGGTGCATGTAAATAATAATCGAAGTTATAGGATTTAAATGGTTCTAACATTTTTTTATTTTCTAAAAGGTATTCTGGACCATAAAATCCTTCTGTTAACATTTCTATAATTTCAAATCCATCATTTTTTCCAATTTCTAACATTTCATTAATTGGTTTCATAAATAATGCTAAAGTTGAAAAACCAACTTTCATTTTATTACCTCCTTGAAAATTTTTAAGTTTTTTTAATTATTTATTATTTTATTTTCAAAAGCTTTATATATTTGAATATTATATAATCTGATATATCAAAATTTTATATATAAATTTTTGTTATATTATAAAATTTGATATAAATTTTAAAATAAATTTTGGAGGTTATGAATGGATATAGAATTTTTTGATAATGATGCCTCAATTGAAGAGATGAAAATAAATAAAAATATCATAAAACACATTAATAATGGTTTATATCGGATTATTATTTTATGGGAAGTCAATAAAGAACCTATTTATGGTTATGGAATTATGAAAAAGATTGATTTGTTTTTTGAGAATCAAATTGAGCAAGGCATAATTAATAAGTCTAGTCCTAGTAAAATTTATCCTATCCTTCAAAAAATGGAAGAAATGGGATTAATTCATGGATATTGGGATGAAAATAATAATAAAAAAGTAAAATTTTATGAAATTACTCCTAAAGGTATTAATGTATTTAATCATATTAAATTTAATTGGCATGAAATAGGTTCTAATCCTATCTGGAAAGAATTTATTCATGACATGATTTTAAATTCTTTTAATGAAGAGAATTTAGAAGATGGTAATGAGGTGAAGAAATGAAATATGCTATAGAAACTTTTGATTTAACAAAAAAGTATAAAGACTTCACTGCTGTAAATTCTATAAACTTTAAAATTCCTAAAAGCTCTATCTTTGGAATGTTAGGTCCTAATGGTGCAGGTAAAACAACAACAATTAAAATGTTAACTTGCTTAGCCCAACCAACTTCAGGGACTGCTAAAGTTGAAGGATATGATGTAAAAGATAATCCTAATGAAGTTAGAGAAAAAATTGGAATGGTTCCACAAGCTGTTAGTTTATATAAAGATTTAACAGTTGAAGAAAATGCTGAATTATGTTCAGATTATTATGGAATTCCAGAAGATGAAAAATTTGATAGAATAAATGATTTAATGGAATTAGTTGATATTAAATATGCTAAAGATAAACGTGTTGGTCAATTATCTGGTGGACAAAAACAAAAAGCATCATTAGTTGCTAGTTTAGTTCATAGACCAGATATATTATTTTTAGATGAACCTACTATTGGTTTAGATCCAACAACTAAACGTGTATTATGGAACCTTATACAAGATTTAAATGATAGTGGTCACACTATAATTCTATGTTCACATGATATGCATGAAGTAGATATGCTATGTGATAATGTAGGAATAATTAGTACAGGTAATATGGTTGCATATAATACTCCTCAAGGATTGAAAGATGATTTATTATCTGAACAAAAGAAAGAGCATGAAAAATATATTCAAAATGTATTAGGTAAAATTCAAGAAGAAAGCCCTGAGAAGTTATCTGCCTCTGAAATTAACAATATTTCTAGTAATGGTAATGTTTCTTACTTGAAAAAAATGTCATTTTTACTTGAAAATAGTAATGAGGATATTATAAATTCATTAAAAAATATACAACAAGTTCATAGTGTGGATATAGCTAAAAATGGTAGAGTTAATCTAAAAATTGAAGGATTTGATGATAATATTGTAAATGATGTAATTAAAACTATAATTTCTAAAAATGGTAAAATCAGTTCAATTTCAACAGAAGAGCCATCATTAGAAGATGTATTTATTAATGTTACTTCAGAGGTTGATGAAGATGCTAGAGCATAACATTTTTACTTTTAAGGTGGTATTATGATTGAATTTAAAAAACTAAAGTGGATGGTTAAAAAAGAATGGTTAAGTTTAAGAAGACATCCTGGTAGGTTAGTTTCAATTATAGCATTTCCAATAATTATGATTTTATTATTTGGATATGGTATGGGTGGAGATTTATCTAATTTACCTGTTGTTGTTGTTTCTCAAGATCATGGTAATTTGACTGATTTAACTTTAGATACTATTAAAACTACTGATGTTTATCATGTAGTAAATATTACAACTAGTACGAGTGATGCAAAAGCAATGGTTGATTCAGGACAAGTTAAAGCGGCGATTATATTACCTCCTAATTATGATAGTTCGGATGGTGAGCAAAAAACGGCAACATTATACTTAGATTCTTCCGATCAAATGGGTTCACAAGTTTTAATACCAGCTACTCAAGGTATTTTTAATCAACTTTCTATTAAACAAGCTATGAGTCAACAAGCAGCATTATCAAGTTCAAGTAATGCAACTGCAACTAATACTAGTGTTATTACAGAAGATGCTGATACTAGTGGTTCTTTATCTGCAAGTTTGGATAGTGCAAAATCAACAATTAATTTACAAATTAATAAAATTTATGGTAATATAAAATATATGGACTTCTTAGTTCCAGCAATATTAGGAATGACTATTATGATGTCATGTATGATGGGTATGGGAGCATCTATAGCTGGTGAACGAGAAACTGGAGAGTTAGCTAGATTATTTATGACACCTACTAGTGTTGCAACAGTAATAGGTGGAAAAATAATTGGAAAATTAAGTGTTGAAATGTTTAGAGCCATAATATTATTAATTGCTGCAATTGTTTTATTTAGTGTAACAATTAAGGGTGGAATTATTCCAACATTGATCTTATTGTTTATTGGTGCTTTATGTTTTGTTGGATTTGGTATCATGTTGTCAGCAAGAACTTCAACTCAAGAAGATTATTCCCAATTGGTTATGCCTTTTTCAATGCCAATGATGTTTGTATCTGGTGTATTTTATCCAATTGAAACAATGCCTTGGATATTACAAAAACTAGCTTACATATTCCCTTTAACTTATTTAAATGATGCTATGAGAGCGGTAATGATTCAAGGTCAATCATTAGGGGATGTTTGGTTAGATATTGTTGTATTATTAGGATTCACATTAATTTTCTTTGTAGTAGGAGTATTAAGATTTAATCGGGATGTTTAAATGGAGATGAATTATGTCTAAAACTAAATCAATTTTAATAATAATTATGGTATTAGCCATATGTATTAGTCCAATTTATGGGGCGTCTAATGATTGGGCAATGTTTCAGCAAAATGTAAATCATGAAGGTTTTATTGAAGAAGCAACTGATTATGTATCTAATTTATGGTCATATAATATGGGAAGTCCTATTAATTCCACACCGGTTATTCATGGTGATATGATATATTTAGTTTCTACTAATGGTTTTTTGAAAGCTATTAATATGGAGGATGGTAGTAATGATTGGTCAATAAATTTAGGTACTAATGTTACTGCATCTCCAGTAATTCAAAATGGAATTTTATATATTGGTGGTGAAGATGGGTACATGTATGCTTATGATATTAATAATCAAAATTTAAAATGGAAATTTGATACATCTAAACCTATTGAATCTACTGCATCAGTGACTAATGGTACTGTTTATTTTGGGTCTGATAATGGGCATATTTATGGTCTTAATGCAGCTGATGGTTCAAAAACTACTGATATAAGTGTTGGTGGTAAAATTATTTCTTCACCTTCTGTTGTGAATGATACTATCTATGTAGGTTCAACAAATAATAAAATTGTAGCACTTAATATAAATTCAGGTAATCAAACTTGGACTTATACTACAGGTGATGAAGTTAGATCTTCACCTGCTGTTGTTAATGGTACAGTATTTATAGGTTCATCTGATGGAACATTATATGCTTTAAATCAAGCTGATGGTTCAGTTAATTGGAAATATGATTCAGGTAATAAAATATTATCTTCTCCAACAGTAGATGAATATAATAATAATGTATATTTCGGATCAGATTCTGGAAATATTTCTTGTGTTGATATGAGGGATGGTAATTTTAAATGGGCTTATACTACTGGTGCTGAAGTTCAATCAACTCCTGCTTTGTATGATGGAGGAGTTGTTGTTGGATCTAATGATGGTAGTGCTTATGTATTGAATAAATATACAGGAGCTAAAAATTTTTCATTTAATCCAGGATATTATGTATTTAATTCTCCAATAACTGCTTCACCTGTAATATATGGTGATAGTTTATTTATTAGTGGTCATGATGGTTATTTATATGCACTAAACGATCAAAAATTAGAGTCCCCTGGAAGTATATTTTTATATTATGTGTTTGCTATAATAATTGTTTTATTAATAGCTTTATATTTGGTTATTAGATTTATAAAAAATCATAATAAAAAAGCTAAAAAAAATAAATTAGTAAATAAAAATAAGGTTTCTGATGATAAGATTGAAGCTGAAGTGATTGATAAAGAAAATCAGGAGAAATTATAATATTATTTTTTTAGCTAATTTCCCTTTATTAGGGTTTTTAGCTAAATTTTTTTGTTATTTATTAAAATCTTATTTGTTTAATACTATTTTTATGGTTGATATATTTGTTTGTTTTCCTTCTCTATTTTCAACAGATTCTGTTGATATATGTATATCTTTTATTTTAATATCTTGAATAAATCTATTTCTAACTATTTCTGCCACATCAACAGCTTTATTTATAGCTCTTCCACGTGCTTTTATTATTATTTCACTAGCACCATTATTAACTTGTGTTACTACAGCGAGGACATAGTTCATTACTGGTTTATTTCCTATATATACATTGTTTTCTTCTACCATTTTATTAGGCCTCCGATGTGTTTTTTATAGTTTTAATATATTATTTCGTGTTAAGAGTATATAAAATTTGTTAAATTGTTTATAAACTATTTATATTCAATTATTTTATAATAAAAAGAATAATATTCATTTAATTATGTTAATATTGAATAGTTTACAGTGAATTTATAAATAAAATGAATTTAATTGTTATCAATTTTGATTAATTTTTCATGTTCTTTTTAATAAAAATTATTTTATTAATAGAATTGATAACAGCTACCACACTTGCCATTATTACATCATCATTAGTAGCTCTACCAGTAGCTTTATTACCATTTTCATCGGAAGTTATTACAAAAACTTCAGCTAATGCATCAGTTCCACCAGTTATAGCTCCTAAATGATAATCCTCAAGATTTATATTTATTTTTTCTTGAACTAATGATTTAATGCCATTTAAAGCAGCATCTATAGGACCTACACCAATTTCGGATGTTTCTTTAATTTCATCATCAATTAATAATTTAACTGTTGCAGTTGGTGAAACAGATTCTCCACTAACTACGGTTAATCCTAATAATTTAATTGCTTCTTCTTGTGCAGTACTTATTTCAGTAATTGCAATAGATTTAACATCTGCATCAGTTAAGGTTTTTCCTTTATCACCTAAACTTTTTATCTGATTATACACAGAATAAAATTCATCATCATTTAAATCTAAATTGAAACTTTCTAATTTAGCTCTTAAAGCATTAACACCTGTATGCTTACCTAAAGCTATTTTTCTTGATTGACCAACAATTTCTGGAGGTATTGGTTCATATGTTTCTGTATTTTTAAGAATTCCTTGAACATGAATTCCTGCTTCATGTGCAAATGCATTTTTTCCTACTATAGGTTTGTTTGGAGACAAATTAAATCCGCTAATTTGACTAACAAAATCGGATAAACTGTATAATTGGGTGGTATCAACATCTAAATCTATACCATATCCTATTTTAAGAGCCATAATAAATTCTTCTAAAGATGCATTCCCTCCTCGCTCTCCTATACCATTAACTGTTAAATGTGCTTGTGAAATACCCTCTTCCATTGCGATTATTGAATTTGCAACTGCTAAACCAAAATCATTATGAAAATGAACACTCATAGGAACCTTAATATTGGGTTTTAACTGTTTGATTAATTGTCTTGTTGTAATTGGAACAAGTATACCTACAGTATCTGGAATATTAATAATATCAACACCAGCTTCTTCTGCAACTTTATAAACTTTTAATAAATAATCAAACTCAGTTCTGGTTGCATCTTCAGCTGAGAATTCAACAGTTAATCCGTGATCTTTAGCATATTCAATTGTATTAATAATTTTTTCTAAGATTTCTACTTTAGACATTCGTAATTTATAATCTCTATGAAGTGCAGAGGTTCCTATAAATGTGTGTATATAGTTTAAATTAGAGTCAATAACAGCATCTACATCTTTTTGTAATGTTCTTGATAATCCACATAGTTTTGCATTCAAACCTAAAGTTTTTAACTTTCTAGCAGTTTTTCTTTCTCCTTCAGAAACTATAGGAAATCCTATTTCTATAGTATTTACTCCTAGATTATCTAATTTTTGAGCAATTTGAATTTTTTCATCTGCTGTTAAAGCTATTCCTGGAGCTTGCTCACCATCTCTTAATGTTGTGTCAAATAAGTTAATGTGGTCTGAAAAATTTGTATTTTTCTTTAATTCCTCTATGTCCACGGTATACACAATAATTCCCCTATAATTTTTAATTTTTTATAAATTTTTATTATAATAAAATTTTATTTTCCCTTTTTGATTGTGAAGAGTTATATTTTTTCTTTTATATAATTTATTTTATTTTAGAAAGTGCCTATTGCTAAAGTTAAGAAATTTCTTAAGCCTGGTGCTAAACCTAATACAAATATTGTTAATTTTAATAATCCATTAATAGTTTCATCATCTATATATTTATCTACAAGGTATAATGCTAATGAAATAACAATTATTTTTAAAGGAAACATTGTTGCTGCAGTGTTAATATAAGAATGTATGAAATTTGGTAGTACATGCTGTTCATAATATCCAAAATAATCAACTGCTATAAATGTAGAACTTGCATCAAAAAGATGGGCGGAAATAATAGATAAATTTATTTTATCCTTATATAATGTCCACACTTTCCCAATTAAGTAAAAAATAATTGTAAATATTCCCCAAATTGATATTATGTAAATTAATGGAGTCAAATTTATATGAGGGATAAGGGTAATTGGTATTATTGCTAAAATTAATCCAATTATAAATATTGTATACTTATAATTGATTTTTTCTTTTTCATTTAAGTAATATCCAATTAACAGTGATATGATGGTTAAAATTCCTATTAAAAAATAAATTCCTGGTGTTATAAGAAATATAGTTTTTGGCAATATATGGTTGTCTACTAGTGCTCTAGTTAATGATCCTAGGATTATAAAAGGAATTATTGAATATATAATAGATTTAGGGTTGATTTTTAGATTTTTAAATAGTTTTAAAATGCCATATAAAATTATTATTAATATTATTCCGTAGATTAAAGTGTTAAAAATTGTATATCCTGAAAAAAAAATTGATTGTATAATTTGAGGAAGAAATTTATCTGTAGTAGGCATTTTAAAACACTTTAAAAAGTTGGTTTATTAATTATGAAGATTCTTCAAATTCATTTCCTGATTTTTTAATTTTTCGTCTAATAACATTTCCAAAAATTTTGAAATTTGAAGTTTTTTTACCCATTGGGGTTGTTTTCTTTTTGATAATAGCATCTAATATATCATCTACATTACATTCACTATCAATTTCAGTATAACAGTCTCCTATTGACTTAATAAAGTGGGAATCACTTGAACCAAATTTTGCAAGATTATTTTTTTCAGCTAATACTTTAGCATGATTATTTGAATATCCAATGATATATCTAGCATTTAATGTTTCTACTCCATCATTTGAAAGGTTATCATCTATTTTTATAAAAAGTCCGTGGCGATAATATGAATACGGATGGGGTATAATTGCTAATCCTCCAGCTTCACGAATTCTTTCAACAGTTTCTATTGCTGATCTTCCTTTTGGTATTTCTTCAGTTACTCCAATGCCTAATATATGTCCGGAGTATGAGGATATTTCTATGGAGGGAACTACTAAAATATCCATATTTTTAGATTCTTCTATTGCGATTTTTGATCCTTTTATTGTGTTATGATCACTAATTGCAATTGCATCTAATCCTACTTTTTTTGCTTGTTTTAAGATGTCTTTTGGTTTTGAATCTGAGTCACCAGAGTAAACACTGTGGATATGTGGATCTATTTTCATATTATTTTTCCTGATTTAGTTTATATTCTATAGTCTTTATTAATCCTATGGTACCGGTCATCATTACATCTCCACCGGGAGAAGCATAATGATAGTCTAATTTTGTATCTTCGATTAATTTTCTTTTTGGTCCTGAAACTATTACTTTTTCTATCTTAGATATTGGATTAATTACATGAGCCCCATGACCATCATCATCATGAACTTCTTCGAAAGTTATTGTACCATCTGCTAATTTTTTATTTAATTTATCTATTTTTTTACCATTTAATTGGGATGTGTGATGTTCATATACACCTTGTATTTTTCCATTTTCTATTGAAGCTACTGTAGTGTGTCCATTTCCTATATCCATTACAATGAAACTATTTAAGTTTTTAACTGATTTATCATAGCACATTCCACATATAGATGCAAATTTTGTATCCATTATTAATAAAGGTTTATTTTCATTTTTTATAGATGGTGTTACAGATTGTTTTACGGATTGCATTCTACTATAATATTCTGGAATTTCGTCTGATAAAAATCCATATTCTTCAGGTTTTATAGGTTGGTTCAGTTTTTCTCTAATTTTTTCAAAACGGAAATCCCTATCTCCCATGTTTTTGTTGTATCCATGATCTTGGACCGCTATAGCTAATGCATCAAATTTAAAATTTAAATCGTATTTTGAAATGACATTTGATAATTGTTTTAAGTTTACATCTTGGAGTGTTATTTTGCTGTAATTTTTATATTTGGGATTGTTTTCATCTTCAACAATTTCAATACCATATGATGAAACTTGTTCTAGGTTATCTCTTATAGTTTTAGCAGCTAATTTTTCTGCAGCTACTTTGTATCCATTTTTTATATGTTTTACTGCTTGATTTTTTATTTTTCCTCCACCCATTATTACTCCATTGAAGTATATGTTGTTTTCTATTTTTTCCATTTTTTGAACTATTGTTAAATGTGGAGAGGGTAGAACTAGTTTTATTGAGTTTTCTATTTCTTTTTCATTATTGTAGAACATTATATCTTCTGTTCCTGTACCTACATCTATAGCTAATATTTTCATATTATTTTGTTTTGTTTTTTAAATTATATATTTTTATATAGGATTTTTTTAATTAATTTAGTTTTCAATGCTTATTGATTATAATTATTTAGTTATAACTTATAAGTTTTAACATTTAACTTAAATATTATAACTTATAATATATTATTATTCATTTCAAAAATTTTTTAAGGTTTTATTTTATGGTAAAAGATGATAATTCTAAATTATATAATGAAAAAGATGGTAAAGTTTATAATAATTTACTAGAATTATTAGATTCAATTGAAAATGAGAGAGTTTTAGATGATTTATCTGTTAAAGAAATAATTTCAAAAGAAAATGAAGATTTTACAGAATTTGAAAGATTAATTATGGATGAAAATAGTCATTTAAACTTTTTTTCTAAGTTTGAAAGTATTCCTAAAGTTGATCAAAATATTAAAATTTATAAAAATAAGAATAATATTCATAATATGATGCATTCATATAAGTCATTAAATGAAAATAATAAACTTTCGTTGGAATTACCTTATAATATTGAAAGAGCAGATATTAAAATTGAGGGTAATCCTAAACATATTGATTTTAATGATAGCTTAATTGAAGGAAATAACAAGATTGTTAAAGATACTATAGAGTTAAAAAAGTCAAATCTAAACAATAAAAATAATGATAATCCTGATGAAATAGTCGAAAAAATTATACCTGAAATTAATAAAGAAATTATTCCTGAAATTATTCAAACAGTAACTAAAAATCCTAGAATTACTTTATGGTCTATTCAATCAGCATCTGTACTTCGATATTTAAGAAAAACTAGACCAGAATTTAGTATTAGTAAAGAAGCATCATTATTGATAGATGAAGCTATTAGAGAAAAATATCCAGAAATATGGAAATTTTTTGAAGAAATTGAATAAAAATAAATTAATCAAATGTAGCCTGATAATTACCTTCTATTTGAATAAATGGTTCAGCTCTTTTAATTACAACACCTAGCTTTTTTAAATCACTCATATTCTCAAATGGTATCTTTTTTCTAATGCTGATTATTTTTTTAGCTGATTTAACTCCGATACCTGGAACTCTAATCAATTCTACATATGGTGCTGAATTAATTTCAACAGGAAAAATATCCATCTTTCGTGCTGCTAAAATTTTAGGGTCTTCATCAAATGATAAATTATTATTATCATTGAATACTATTTCTCTCAATTTAAATTTATATTCATTAATAAGAGCATCTGCATGATATAATTGAGCTGTTCTTTTAGTACTCTCAGCAACTTTATTTTCTAATTCAGTACCTTCTACAGGAGAAAATGCACTGAAATATGTGCGTTGCATATCAACTTTATTATATATTGATTCCATTCTTTTCAAAATTTCTTGATCAGTTTCATTATTAGCACCTATTACTAATTGTGTTGTCTGTCCAGAAGGTGCTAATGAGGAATCTCTTTTTGCTAATGAATCTATCCAGTTAATTCTTTTTAGAATATCTTTATTATAATCTTTAGTTGAAGTTACTTCATATAATCCATCTTTTGTAGCTGCTTCAATATTTATACTGACTCGATCTGCTAAAGACATAGCTCGTTTAATAGAATCTTTTGAAGCTCCAGGAATTATTTTTAGATGAATATAATCTTGATACCCATAATCCTTTCTGAGGATTCTACTAGTTTCGATTAAATTATCCATAGTGTCATCTATTGTGTTTCCTACACCAGATGATAAAAATAATCCATTAACAAAATTATTATTATAATAATGTAAAAAAGCTTTAGCTATTTCATTAGGTGTTAATTCTAATCTTGTAAAATCTCTTTTACACTGATTGATACAGTATTTACAATCATTTTTACATTTATTTGTCATTAAAGTTTTAAATAATGGTATTTCACAACCATTAGAACCAACTGCATTATATATTCCGGGTAAGTTAACATGTGAACTTTTTTGATGATTTACATAATCACACAAATCAAATTGTGCTGAATCTGCTAATATTTGCATTTTTCCTAAAGTTGTCATCATTATTTCATATCATTTTAATGTTAATTAATTTTTTGTATATTTAATTCAATTTTTATAAGAAAATTTAAATAAAACTCTTTATAAGTATAAATTATGAAAGTCGTACTAGCTGGTACAAGTAGTGCTGTTGGAAAAACTACTATTGCTACTGGAATAATGAAAGCATTGTCTAAAGAATATAATGTTCAGCCTTACAAAGTTGGTCCTGATTATATTGATCCTTCTTATCATACTTTAGCAACAGGAAATCCCTCAAGAAATTTAGATTCATTTTTTATGGATGAAAATCAAATTATTAATGTTTTTAATAGAGGTTTAAAAAAATCTAATTCAAATTTAGGTATTATTGAGGGTGTTAGAGGTTTATATGAAGGTATTAGTCCTACTGGAGATGTAGGTAATACTGCTTCAATAGCTAAAGCTTTAGATGCACCTGTTGTATTGATTATGGATGCTAGAAGTTTAGTTAAAAGTGCCGCCGCTGTTGTTATTGGTTTTAAAACACTAGATCCTTCTGTTAAAATTGAAGGAGTAATTTTAAATAAAGTTAGAGGTAAAAAACATTATTTAAAAGCAAAAGAAGCTGTTGAAAGTTTATCTAATACTAAAGTTATTGGTGGTATTCCTCGTGATGATAATTTAGTAGTTAATCAAAGACATCTTGGTTTAGTTCCTGCATTGGAAAAACAAAGAATTTTAGGAGATATAGAAAATTGGAGTAATGTAGTTGAAAATTATATTGATTTAGATGCTTTAATTGATATTATGAAAAATTCTAAAAATTGTGAAATATCTAATAGAAAAAATGTAAATTCTAAATTTTCACCAATAGAAAATAAAAATTCTACTGAAAATTGTAAAAATAAAATGTGGAAAACGGGTAATAAATCTAAAGTTAAGATTGCAGTGGCTAAGGATGAAATTTTTTCATTTTACTATCAAGAAACTTTTGATGCTTTAGAGGATAATAATGCAAAAATAATTTATTTTAGCCCTTATAAAGATGAAGAAATTCCTGATGCTGATGCATTGTATATAGGTGGAGGTTATCCTGAAATATTTAAAAAAGAATTATGTTCTAATGTATCAATGAAAAATTCTATTAAAAATTTTCATAATAATAATTCTCCAATTTATGCAGAATGTGGTGGTTTAATTTATTTATCTAAGTCTATTGATGGTTTAAATATGGTTAATGCTTTACCTTATAATTCTAAAATGACTTCACATATTCAAGGTTTAAGTTATGTTGTAGCTAAAGCTTCCAAAGATTCTATTATTTCTGATACTGGTGATCTTTTTAGAGCTCATGAGTTTCATTATACTAAAATTTATCCTGATGATAATGCAAGTTATGTTTTTGATATTCAGAGGGGTACTGGTATATCTAATTCTCATGATGGAATTGTTGTTGGTAACACTTTAGCTAATTATATACATATTCATCCATGTTCATATACTAATTTTGCTTATAATTTTACGAAGAATATTGCTGAACAATAAGTTGGTTATTTTTTTATATTTTCTATTTTATCTTCTTTTTCAGCTTTCTTTTTTTTATAAATTTTTAATTGTATTTATTTTTTAATTTCATGCTTAAATCTTCTATTTTTTGTGTTAACTTTTTTCATATTATTTGTGACTCAAAGTTATTATCATACAACTCAATGACATTACATGTATATTTTAGTCTATTATCGTATATTTTATATACAATAATTTTAGTAAATTTGTTTGATTTTTCATCCTTTTTTTCTTAAAGATCAGATAATAATAATTTTTATTTTTTTCAAATTTATAATGATATTATCAACCTAATGTTGTGAGTTATTTTTTTAATTTTTTGTAACTCTATTTTTTTCACTTGAAATGGTACTTAATAAAATTTTTAGCAAAAAGTTTTTAAAATTTATTATGATAACTCATTTTTAGCATGAATTTTTTTTTGTTAATAGCTTTGTAACTCATTATTTTTTTAATATTTAATTTCTTATTTTATTGTAACTCTATATTATAATTTTAATAATTATCATTATTCGTGGTTCTTACATTTTACATATAATTAACTCAAGTTTATATGCAATGATGAATAATATATTATATAATATTATATTTAATTTAATGAATTAATATTGACTATTATTATAAGGAATATTAAAATGTTAGAAAAAGAAGTAAAACAATATAAAAGAGGTAATAGTTTCACTTACAGAATTGATCTTTCTAAGAAAGATAATTTTGAGGGTGGCGAAAAAATTGTACTTCTCACTCTAAATGAATATGAAGATTTTAATAATAAGATCTATGAATATAAAAAAACATTAGATGATAAAGATAATTTAATTTCTGATTTAAGAGATAAAAATAATAGTATTCAATCTAATATTAGTAATGAAATTGATATACGTAATGATGAAATAGCTAAAAAGAATAATGAGATTAAAAATTTAATGGATGAAAATCAAAAATCTTTGCAGAAATGTTATGATATCATTGATGAAAAAGATAAATCAATTTCTAAATCTAATGAGGAAATTAGATTAGAGCGAGAAAAATCGGATGAACTTGTTAAAACGGTTAATGAGGAAATTAGATTAGAGCGAGAAAGAAATAATGAATTATTAATCTCTAAAAATAATGAAATTCAATCTTTAAACTCTAAATTAAATGATTGTTTAAAAGAAAGTATGGAAAAAAATAATGTTCTTACTGGATATAGATTATTAATTGAAAGATATAAAGCTCGAAATTTTATTGATAGATTATTAAATCGAGAACCTTCTGAAAAAGATTTATCTGTGGGTTCTAAAGATACTTATATTTTAGAAACTCAAAAAGATGATTAATTTTTTTTTTTTTTTTTTTAAAATTTT